>Ga0115000_10002464_pt1 | contig 15970 bp, 13 predicted proteins | sample ArcticOcean_MG_C_6_FD_89690 | JGI IMG/M metagenome (GOLD analysis project Ga0115000, IMG submission 89690) | Marine microbial communities from western Arctic Ocean - ArcticOcean_MG_CB8_128 | ecosystem: Environmental > Aquatic > Marine > Oceanic | place: Arctic Ocean: Canada Basin | collected...
GAAAAAAATAACTTTTCTATTAAAGACTCTACATATATTATCCAAGGTTTTGGTAATGTTGGTTCATATGCATCTATGTATATGCATGATTTAGGTGCTAAACTAATAGGTGTTACTGATCATACTTGTAGTTTGAGTGATAATAATGGTATAAATGTTCCAAAATTATTAAATTATGCTAAAGAAAATAAATGTATCAAAGGCTTTTCTGATAAAGAAATTTCATTAGAGGAATTTTGGAAAATAAAATGTAATATTGTTATTCCTGCAGCACTTGAATTACAAATTGATGAGAATATTGCAAAAAATTTAGATTGTGATGTAGTTTTAGAAGCAGCAAACGGTCCATTGTATTTAGAAGCTGATGAAATTTTAGAAAATAGAAAAATAGACATATTACCTGATATTTTAACTAATTCGGGAGGAGTTATTGTAAGTCATTATGAATATTTACAAAATAAGAATATAGAAAACGAAAATAACTATGCAACAAAAGACGAAACTTTAGATAAATTATCTAAACAAATGAAAGAAACTTTTAATATAGTATTTGATCATGTTCAAAATAAAAATATAACTTATAGAGACGCTTGTTATGGTACAGCTCTCTTAAATTTAGAAAAAAAATTTAAGTCAAAATATAACTTATAAAAAGTTGAAAATATTATCTTTTAATTAAATGATAATATTTACTATAAAAATGCTCTCTATATTATATTATTTTTTAGCTCCTATTTGGTTACTAGTCTCGTTTTATTATGTAATAAAAAAAATATTTTTTACTAAATATTTAAGTCCAATAATTATTTCGATTGATGGAAATATTGGTTCAGGTAAATCAACTCTTATTGCTGACATGAAGAAACAACTTGGTGAAAACAAAAATATTATATTTTTACAAGAACCTGTTAAAGATTGGATTAAATTAACTGATGATCAAAATGATAATATTCTTAATAAATTTTACAAAGATAAAAATCGTTGGTCGTACGTATTTCAAAATTTTGCATTTATCACTCGAGCTAAAATTATGTTAAATGCTATTAAAAACAATAAATATAGCTACTTTGAAGAACCAACCGTAATTATTACAGAAAGATCTGTAGAAACAGATAAAAATGTTTTTGCTAGAATGTTACATGAAGATAAAAATATGACTAATCTTGAATTTAAACTTTATAATGAATGGTATGATTACCTATATCCTGAAATTAAAGTAAATAATGTTGTATATTTAAGAACTTTGCCTGAAACTGCATATGAAAGAATGTGCAATAGATCTAGAAAAGAAGAAAGTACAGTCCCTAAAGATTATATTCAGATGGTTCATAAATTTCATGATGATTGGTTAACTAAACATAATGAAAATTATAATATTTGCTATTTAAATGGTGATAGTGACATAAAACATGATAGTAAAACTTTAAAAAGTCATATTCAAAAAATTCAAATGTTTATTAAAACATTAAATTAAAATTATTTTATTTTCTAATGTTTTACCTAATATTCTTCTTAATTCACTTCCTGTTAATTCTTCTTTTTTTAATAAAACCTTCGCCATTTTATGAACATCGTCTTTATTATTTTGTAAAGTATCTAAAACATAAGCTTCTATTTCATTTACTAAATTCTGAATTTCAGTATCTATTATCTGTTTTGTTTTATCACTTAAATCTTCATCATTTACATTCATATTTTTTAACTTATCACTCATTCCATAATATGAAATATACATTCTTGCTAATTTTCTTAATTTATCTAAGTCATCACTAGCACCAGTTGTTATATCATCCATAAAAATACTTTCACTACATCTCCCTCCTAACATAACTGCCATTTGTTGAAATAATTCATTTTTTGATCTAAGTTTTTTTTCTTTATTATTTGACATTGAAAAACCTAATGCACCTTTAGTTGTTGGTATAATTGAAATTTTACAAGGAGATTCAACATATTTTTGAACATATGACATAAATGCATGTCCAGATTCATGATACGCTACTGTTTTTTTATCTAAGCTATCCAATTTACTACTTTCTCTTTTACTACCCACTAAAATATAATCTATTGCATTATTCATCTCTTCTAAATCTATTTTATCTTTGCCATTCCTTACAGCTTTAATAGCTGCTTCATTGCATAAGTTACTTAAATCTGCACCACTAAATTGAAATGTATTATTTGATACTTCTTTTGCAATAACTTTTATATCTCCTTCTACTGGATATTTTTTTAAATAAAGATTTAATACTGCTTCTCTCTCTTCCAAATTTGGCAAGTTAAATTCTATTTTTCTATCAAATCTACCTGGTCTCATTAATGCAGAATCTAACATTTTTGGTCGATTTGTGGCTCCAAAAATTAAAATATTATCATTTGAATCCATGCCGTCCATTTCTGCTAATAAACTATTTAATGTATTCTCGTGTTCATTATGACCTTCACTATATTTAGATCTTCTTTTACCTAATGTATCTATTTCATCAATAAAAATAATACATGGTTTTGATTTTCTAGCTTTTTCAAATAATTTTCTAACTCTTGACTGCCCAACTCCTACAAATACTTCATTAAAAGAAGATCCAGAAACATGCATAAAATTTGTATTACATTCATTAGCTAAAGCTTTAGCTATTAATGTTTTACCAGTACCAGGAGGACCATAAAATAAAGCACCTCTTGGTACCTTACATTTCATTTTTAAAAATTTATCTTCTCCTTTTAAGATATCTACAAACTCTCTAACATCTTCTTTTACTTCTTTTAAACCAGCAATATCATCAAAACTAATATCAGACTTTACTGTTTTATTTAAATTCTGTGAAAATTTACCTCCAAACATTTCCGACTGATTACTTAATGACTTTAACATTACATATAAAAATAATATTGAAGGTAAATTGTAAAGAATTGATTTATATATATTCACATATTCAATATATTCAATATTAATATTTTTCTCAGTTGCATTATGTAAAAATTTATTAAATAACTCGGAATTTCCTATATTATACTTGTACTCTAATATATCAGTATCTGTACTATTATAAGTTAATAAATATGCGTTATTGCTTTCAACATTAATTCTACTGATATTTTTTAGATCTTTCATATCTTGAAATCCAATTATTTGTAAATTGTTTTCTACTGAGAAAAAAGATGTTGTTAATGTTCCTAAAACTGAAACTGCTACAAACAAAAGTAAAAGTTTGTCTAGTATATTCATTTATTTTAAATAAATCTATTCATTTAAATATAAATAAATATACTTTGTATTTAAACCTTTATTATTCTTATATTGATAATGCATCGATCTAGTAAGCTAACAATAAAGACACTAAAAGATTTATTACGAGATGTAAAATCGTATAACTTTGAAAACTATGTGTCAAAAAAATTTAAGTTAAATAATGACGTTATTGAAAAATGTGTTGAGCTGAGAAGAGAAAGATATAATATAACAAGCATACCGTACAAAAATTATAATTACCTTGAAAATTTAAATAAAAACTGTGAAAATGTTGTAGGATATGTTAGAATTCCAGTTGGAATGATCGGACCTATTAACATTAATAATAAAACTAATTATATTCCATTTGCTACTACAGAAGGTGCACTTGTTTCTTCTATTAATAGAGGATGTAAATTATTAAATTTAAGTAAAAATGATATAATTGTTGAAGATATAGGAATGACTAGATCTCCAATTATTAAATGTAATTCATTATCAGAAGTTAAAGATATTAAATCATGGATTAATAAAAATTTTAAAGAAATAACATATATTTTTGAAAATGATAGTAATCATACAAAATTAAAAAATATCGATTTTTTACAAGAAGGAAGACATTTACATATTAGATTTTGTGCAACTACTGGAGATGCTATGGGAATGAATATGGTAAGTAAATCATCTAATAATGTACTAAAATATCTTCAAAATAAATTCAACATAAAAATAGTAACTTTATCTGGAAATACTTGTACTGATAAAAAAGCATCAGCAATAAATTTAATTAAAGGACGAGGTAAGCACATTGTAATGGAAAGTTTAATTAAAAAAGATGATCTATTTAATATATTAAAAGTAAGTCCAGATGAAATAATAAATTTACATATTCAAAAAAATTTAATAGGTAGTAGCTTAGCACACACAATGGGTGGTAATAATTGTAACGCATCTAATATTGTTGCAGGATTATTTATAGCAACTGGACAAGATTGTGGACAAATTGGGACTAGTTCTTATTGTATGATTAATATGAGCAAGGAAGATGAAGATTTAATTGTTACAATAAACATGCCATCAATGGAACTCGCAACTATAGGAGGAGGTACAGGACTAGAAGATCAAATAAATAATTTAAAAATTATACATTCTAATAATAAACTTGATGTTAAATATCTAGCAAAAAATGTTATTTATAGTGTTTTAGCTTGTGAATTATCATTGATGTCTGCATTATGTAATGATGATCTAATTAAGGCACATTTAAAGTTAAATCGTGGTTTAAAATATTGAAATATTTATAATTAAGGAAATAAATATTAAATATATAAATGAGTTCTGAAATGAATCAAGATAATTTAAATATTATTTTAGAAGATGAATTTAGTGCTGATGAAAGTTTAACTGAAACAGCATCTTCTGCACCGCCGCTGTCTTGTCCAATAGGTTATGAAATAAATAATGTTTCTACAACTGAAAATAATGTTAATCAGCTTATTTCATTAGTAATAGATGACGAAAATATACAATCAACAACTCATACCGGATATCCAACTTATACTGGATATCAGGGTCCTATTAATCCTATCTATAATTTAGAAACATCTATATTTAGCCCTCCTTCTAATTCAGAAGTAAATAATTATTTTTCATCTGTAAACTCTACTGAAAATTGGACAGAATCAAGTCTATCATTTTCTCCCCAAGTTTGTACATTATCACCATATATTACAAATAACTATATAGTATCAAATAACTGTGTAAATTCAGAATCTTCAAATGAAGAAGAGCAAACAACTGATTATAATAATGAAGATGAATGTATAATAGAAGAAAATACCAATACATTACATAATATTGGTGTACCTAGTTTAAATTTAGAAAATATAAGTAATATTGATATGAGTAGTAATGATATAACAATAACGGAAACTGACCCTAACTCTATTGGTACATCTAATCAATATTCAATGTTATATAATGACGATGTTAATAATCCATTTTATAAATGTAATTTAGATAATTTAGATTATGAGACAGATGAAGAAGAAAGTAAAGAAAGTGATATAAAAAGTTATAGAGTAATGTATTTTTGGAATTATGAGTTTAATTATGACTACTTTTCATTAAATGACATTTATATTTTTAACAATAAAACAGAACTTTTTAGATCAAAATTAAATGAATTAAAAAGCATTAGAGATGCAAATAATAGTAATTCTACAGGTAATGTAATTAAAATAGAAAGTAATAATAATTTATCAAATTTAGTAAATTTATATTTAATTGCATATTATGATAATGCTAAAACAAATATTGAATTTTACGGAATATTTAATCAGGAAATTGACGAAGATAAAATTATTGAAAATATTAAATTAGAATCAATCTACGGAAAAAAAGGAGAAGTAAATCCAAACTTAATAACAAATTTAGGTGAAAACGATTTTATCGTTTTACATCGAAAGGTACGTATTGTTTAATATCAATGTTTTAATGATATTGTATTAAAAAAGCTCTCATAAAATGAGGTAAGACCAGTTAGACTAAGTACTTAATATATTAAAAAAATTATTAATTTTAAACGAATTTAATAAAATTTCTATAAATTATTTTATTAAATTATATATATATATGTATTCATATTCGAATTTAGTTAGTATACTTGTATTATTTATAGTATTTTTAATATCTATTCATTTTTTCAAGGTTTTTAAAATATATGATCAACGATCTGTACTAAAACATTATGATTTAGTACCTTATGAAACAATCGATGTAACAAAAGATGTTGATAGACAAACTGAACCATATAATTATAGCGATATATATGAATATGCTATTTTTAAAACTCATCCATTTAAACATCCAAATGATATGGATTATTATCTTGCTGAATTAAGAAATGGTATGGTTATATTGGACGCAGGTTGTGGTCTACTCGGATCTTCTATTTATTTTGCTAATAATCTACCAAAGTCTAAAATTCATGCCATTTCAAATGGTGGATCTAAATATCAAATAGAAATTAAGAAAAAAATAAGGAATTCTCAAATGAATGACAAAATTATACCTTATTTTAATGACTATCATAATATTAATAAAATTTTTAAATCAAAAACATTTGATAGAATATTATTTATAGAGTCATTTGGTTATTCAAATGATATTAAAAATTTATTAGATAATTGTTATAATTTATTAAAAGTTGGCGGAAAAGTTTATATTAGAACTATTATTATGCCAAAAACAAATAATAATTTTTTAAAAAATCAATATAGTAAGATACAACAACATCTTAATGGATATATTCGTTATCATGATAATATAATTCATTTTTTACAACAAAGTAATTTTTATGATGTTAAGTATACCTCAGTACCATTATTCTTTTCGGAAAATATGACTAATCCTATATTTATGCTAACAATGAATAAATTAGGTTTAACTAATCCATCATATATATTAGCAAGTGTTCCTTTAACTTCATGTACTTATATAGCAACTAGAATGAAATAATTATTTATCTCTAAATGTTATATTTATTCTTCCTTCTGAAACATTTTTCATCTTTGGAAGACAATGTTTCCAATATTTATTTGCTGTATTATAATCCATTAATAATAACGAGCCATTTCCTAACTTAAAGTTATATTTTGGAATATCTTTATTCGTCTTATAATCTTTATGTCTTAATGAAAATTTTCTTTCTGCTCCTAATGAAATACTTGCAATTAAATCATTTTTTTTAACTTCAGAATCTGAATGCCATCCAATATAATCTTGACCATCTCTGTAATAATTTAGTTGAGCATAATTCATTTCATGTTTTGTTCTTTTTTCTACCTTTTTCTTTAATTTATCTACTAATTCTGAATAAATACTATTTCCTGTTACATTATATGAACTAGGTACATTGAAAGACTCGTTTCTCATTGCCCATAATAATCTTGGTGTTTTTACTGGCTTACCGAACATTTGATATGTTCCTTGCATCCAATTTGGATTATTTATTAGGTCATCATATATCTTTTTTGATTCTGAAGAACTAATAAAATTAGGAATGTAAATAATTTTTGAATTATTTTCTAATATTCTATTTATCGAACGATCAACTTTGAAAATCTCTGTCATATAATAAATTAATAATATATCTTTTAAATATATTATTATATTATTTGTTACTTTATAAATTAATCAACTTTTTCCATATCATCGTCACCATCATCATCATCGTCTACTAGTTCAGGCAATGCGTCATCGCATTCATCGTCACCATCATCATCACAAAATCCTAATTCAACCATTCTATTTACTTTATTAGCAAAAATACTTGGCTTATCAAGCATAAAACCACTATTAATTAATGCTGTGTCATGAAGTAATAAAGTTACATCTACACATTGACTTAATTTATTCTTATCTTTCATCTTTTCTTTAAGATTTATCATAATTTTATGATTTAGATTTACTTCTAGAATTTTTTTAGATCCCATATATTGATCCATATCAGAATTTCTTAATGCTTGTGATTTCATAATTCTTTCCATATTTGCACTCCAACCTTGTTGTGATGTTACTAATACACATGGAGTATCAGATAATCTATCAGATACTTTTACATCCTGAACTTTATCTGTTAAAGTATCTTTTAAAAAAGTTAGAAATTCTTTATTCTCTTCACTTTTCTCTTTTATTTCATCTTCATTAAATTTTAATCCTTCTTTAGAAACATCCATTAGCTTTTTTCCATCATATTCTTTCATACTTTGAACCATATATTCATCAATTGGATCTACAAAATATAATACATTATATCCATCTGATTTAAGTTTTTCAATAAATGGTGAACATGACAATGATTGCTTATTTTGCCCAGTAATGAAATAAATATTTTCTTGATGCTCTTTCATTTCAGAAATATACTCATCTAAACTTACATATTCATCCGGTTTATTTGAACTATAGAATCTTAGTAATTTTGCTAATTTGTCACGATTCCTATTATCTTCATGAACTCCTAATTTTAGCATTTTACTATAACTTTCATAAAATTTAAGATATTTAACATTATCTTCTGATAAATCAGTAAATAATTCAATACTCTTTTTAATAATTACTTTTTTAATTTGTCTTAAAATATGATTTTGTTGAAGTAATTCTCTTGATACGTTAAGTGGGATATCATTTGAATCTACAACACCTTTCATAAATTTCAACCATTCTGGAACTAAATCATCACAATCATCCATAATAAAAATTCGTTTAACATACAATTTAATATTTTTCTTTTTATCAGTATTTTGATCAAACATATTAAATGGTGCTTTTTCTGGTAAATACAATAGACAATCAAACTCTAATTGACCCTCTGCATGAAAATGTTTATATGTTAATGCATTAGAATAATCATTTGTTAAACTTTTATAAAATTCTTGATGCTCTTCTTCCGTTATACTATCTGGCTTACGACACCAAATTGGTTTTTGTTTATTAACAACATTCCATTCAGTAACTGTTTCCATTTTTTTCTCCTTCGGCTTATCTTCATCATCTACCTCTTCTACTTTTGGTTCTTCACCTTCTACTGATTCTTCAACTACATCGTCTTCTACTTCCACTTCTTTTGATTCTTGTAATTCAATTGGAAAACTAATAAATTGAGTATATCTTTGAATTACTTCCTTTACATTTTCCATATCTAAAAATTCATCTTGATCTTCTTTTAAATGTAAAACAATACGTGTACCTCGTTTAAGAACAGGTGATTCATTTTTTGAAATTGTATAAGATTTATCTGCCGACGACTGCCAAATATATTCAGGTTCAGAATTATGCTTAGTGTACAATGTTACTCTATCTGCCACTAAATAAGATGAATAAAAACCAACACCGAATTGCCCAATTTGGTCAATTTCACCTTTTTTTGCTTTTTCTAAAAAAGCTTTAGTACCAGACCTAGCAATTGTTCCTAGATTCTGAACAAGATCTTCTTTTGTCATACCGATTCCAGTATCTTCAATCATTAAAGTTTTATTTTCTTTATCTACCCATAATTTGATTTTTAATTCTTTTTCAGAATCTAATACAGATTTATCTGTTAATGATTCATATCTTAATTTCTCAAGTGCATCACTGGAGTTTGATAATAGTTCTCTTAAAAAGATTTCATTTTTACTGTAAAAAGCATTGACAATTAAATTCATTAATTGTGAAATATCTGCATCAAAATTAAAATTCTCAGATTTCTCTGATTGTTCTGAATGTTGAGTTTGTTCCATTGTAGTATTTAAATTCTGTGTATTTTCCATATTTATATAATAAAGTATAATTATATCTAAGTATTTTAGCATTTCAATTTTTTTAAAATGAATTTAAAGTAAAATTAAATTCATTGGATTAATATTTGGAATTCCAGTTTTACTAAAATAATATACCATGGTGTAATAGAAAATATTTTTTATACAAATACCACCATGATGCCACTCTTTATTATGTATTCCAAAACCCTGTAACAAATATTGGACAGATCAATTCATTACCCTATTAAAATATAGATATCCTAAAATTGATATATCTCTTTATAAAAATTTCATATCTAACTTATAAATTAATGAAAATGTGAGTCAATGTGTTTAATTATCCAATTACCTACTTGATCTGGAGTTTCTGAAATATACCTAAATGCAATAGCTAATTCAGCAGGATCATCATATGTTGTTGGTATTTCTGGAATATCACAAGCAATTTCAATAAAGTCATTGCCTGAATATACTTCATTTAAATTAAATAATAACTTCCAATTATTCAAATCCGGTTTTTTTAGTTTTTTATGATTATAAGAATACCATACTTCTAAAGAAGATTTATCTGACAAGTCTTCTCCTTTAATTATAATATCACAATGAACTTGAATTGCATTTGGTATATTATTTCTTTGAATTGGTAAAAATAACCAACTTTCTGTTTTTTCCCAATTTAAATCAAAAGGTTTAAATCCATTAAAACTAAGCAAATTATCTTTAATTTGCCATTTCTTTTCAAAATTATGTATTGTTAAGTTTCTTAATAATCCCAAAGGATCCTTAAAATCTTCAATATATGGTGGCTCTAATTCTATTAAAGGTAAATTATCTGTTAATAAAATATTATTTTCTTTTAATTTAAATTTGTTTTTTATTATACCGTCATCTACACATTTAACCCAATAACCTATATTTGAAAATACTACTAGCTTTTCAACTAACTTATAAACATTATCATAATAATATAATGTATTTATAACAATATTATGGTATTCCAATATACCATCATTTTTAAAACTAATTAAATTCCAACCCTTTACTACTTTTATTTCTTCCATTTATAATTATAAATTAAAAAAATATCATTATGGTTAAAAAATATTAAGATCTTCATCATTAAATGATGATAAATTCTTTACTTTATCCTTCAACCTCTTACATATATGGTCTTCCACTGTCCCAGAACAAAATATAATACGCTGAGTTGCAGGAGATTTACTACCTGCTCTATGAATTCTTCCCAATGCTTGAACCAATTGAGTTGACGAATATGATGGAACAATTAATGATACTCTTGGAAATTCACCAGTTTCATCGTGTAAATTAATAGATTGACCACCAGCTGCTATATTACATATAATTATTCTTTCTTTATTTTTCTGAAAGGCTTTTATGTTATTTTTTCTTTCTTCATATGTTTGATTTCCATGTACTAAACATTTTACAGATAGTAATTTTGATAACATTTCTAATGTTTTATTAAAATTTACAAATACTACAATTGAATATTTATTTTCTTTGTATTGTGATATTAAATCTATTATTATTTCTATTTTATAAAGTTCTATTTTTTGCCTACTAAATGATATATCTGCTAAAATACTACCCTTATTTGCCTTTCCAAATATTTTCCCTTCATTTATTTTATCTTGTTTTTCATCAAGCATTTTATAATATTCTTTAATTTTTTTATATTCTTCATCTATTAAACTATTATTATCATCATCATAACTATCAACAATTACATTATTTTTTGGAAAACGATCACCTAATTCCTTAATACTGATTCTGGATGCATATTTTGGATATAATTTCTTACTAATATATCCAAATGATTTATAATTATTTGTTTCTGCCTTTAAATATTTCTTAGTTCTTCTAACACTATTACACCATCCTAATACATATGTAAATATTTCAAATGCTTTAACATCATCAATTAATGTTGCTGATAATAATAATTTTTTAAATGGTAATGTTGATATCAGTAAACGTCCGTTTAATGTTGACTTTGTTTTACAAAAATGAGCTTCATCAAAAATAATAATGTTATTTTTTTTTAAATTACGCCAATGAAAGTTTTTTTCCTTAAAACTTAAATAAGGACAATCGATTCTTTTATTAATATCATAATTATCATAATATTTACATCTCCTAATAGTTTCATAATTACAAACAAATAATGGCTTTACATTAAATAATTCGCTAATTTTTCTCCAATTTGAAATAATACTTTTAGGGCAAATAATAATTGGTTCTAAATTTAACTGCTTACATACTGCTAATGCACAATATGTTTTACCACACCCAGTATCTGATGTATCTATAGCTATATTATTATTATTTAATGATCCAATTAAATTTTGAACATGTAAAATTTGATAATCTAATAAATTATCTTGAATATTCTTATCAATTTCTACATTTAGTATTGAGCAATCATAATCAGCATTGTTTAATATATCTTGTAACTTAACATCTAATAAATTCATTTATATTATTATATATTTTATTATTTATGTAATTTAATATATAATAATATAATATATTCAATTTTCTCATTAAAATTTATTATCATAAAAGAATTTTATTATAATAAATTATTTTTTTTTATATTCATGTGTTTCAAGCCATCCAAAAAATGGAATAAACTTATTTGTTATAATATGTTCATATTTTGTCGGATCATTATACTCATTGCGTTTGTCATTATATGCTTTATATGTTGAAATAAACTTTATTTTTCCATTATTAAATGACTCTAAACCATTTTTAATTAATGGCTGTAGATAAGATTTCTGACTTATTAGTTTACGAAAAGACATTTTATATGTATATTAATATACATATAAAATTATGTTAAATATCTTTATATTTCATTTTTTATTTTAAAGAAATATGTAAATGTTCTATTATTCTTTACAATAACCAATTTAGCATCTTTCAGAGTCTGTGGTTTATCAAGTGTACCATCATAATAACACGATGCACCTCCTAATCTATTATTCCAATAATCAATTATTTTGTAAGATAATATATGTTGTAACTTTATATTTTTAGATCTAATACCTGAATTTAATAGATTATAAATAGTTTGAGCATGTTCATATTTTAAATATATGTCATTTTCTTTAATAATATCATGTAAGTCATTATATTCAATATCTAATTTTGCAGTTATCATTCTTATTAAAAAGCTAATTAATGACTTATCAATTAATTTATTATGTAATTTTAATAATATAACATTTATTGGAGTAATTTTATATTTTCCTTCACTTTTAAACATGTAACAATTACTACATAAATTATCTTTGTAATTATAATATTCTTTACAATTTATACACTTCTCATTAACTTGAGAATTCATATATATATAAAGTATTTATAAAAATAAAGTAATTAATGTTTTCAATATTTTCCAAAAATTTAATAACTCTTAAATTCTCAATATTAAATTATAATATTCAATACATTTATCATTATTATGTAATGGTATTAAAGAGAATAAAAGTGATTTTGTTATTAATTTCACATTATCAAAGTCACTTTGAGAACATTTTTCAATAAACAATTCCTTAAAATATTCTATTAATGAATTTTTATATTCTAAATTCACATATTTACCTTCTAATATTTCATCATATCCAACTAATGACTGATATAATTTAGCCCAATCATATAACCAATCACCATTTATAGTTAAAATATCACCTTGTTGACCTCTCATATCTATAAATTTAATTTTACCAAATTCATTAATTAAAATATTAGTAAATACTGTATCACCATGAATAACTGTTACTTTTCCTAACTTATCTTTTTCATAACTTTGCAATTTTTTATACAAATCATTAAACATAAGCTGACTATTTTTAAATTTACTATAATCATATTCTTCATATCTTTTTTTTAATTTATTAGCATAATTCTGATATATATTGATATGTTTACTTTCTATATCACATGATTGTATCCTAATAATTGATCCAAATATATGATATAATTGATTTTTTGTTAACTCTTGATCTAAATAAAGTTTACTAATTGGAATACCATTGATTTTCTCCATTTCATACCATTTATTATTTTTGTCATAATTTAACATTACTGGAAAAATATCTTTAATTTGATTTGGTATATTCAAGTAATAATAAATTTCACCTGATAAATCAGTTGATGACTTTTTACAAGTTTGAATACTTGTATTTTCGATAGAATTAAAATCTCGTGGTAAAATATCACTTTTATAAAAACCTAACTCTTTTTCTAAATTTTCATAACTTGAAATTGCCAAGTCATCTATATAAAAGTCTGCATAAGGTTTTCCAAAATAAATTTCATCATATGGAATATTTAATTTTTCTAATGTATCAAAAGTAATTCTTCCAATATCTGCTGATATTTTACCCACATTTCCATTATGAGTTTTCATTCTTCTTGCTGTATAAATGATTATTATATGTCCTAGCCTTTTTAGATATCTTAAAAAATTAATATTTTTCTCAATCGGTAGAACAGAAGTATAATCATTTGGTATTTTGGGGAATGTTACTAATGTATTATCTAAATCAAAACAATATCTATTAGATTGTAACATTTTTTCATTATTAAGAGCATTTATTCTTGGAAAATTGTTACAAAATAACCTTACATGTAATGGAGTTCCTAAACAAATATATTTATCATTATCTACATGTGAAATATCAAAATTGATACTATCATTAATCATTTCTTGTATAACAGTTGATGTATAAAACTCATTTTTTTGCATAATATTATTATCTATTACTTTTTTACAATATTGATTTAATTTTTTCCATGAATTAAATCCGTATGCACCTGAACATGCAATATCTGATATTTTATTTTTTTCTTTTATTTCTAAAACTTTAGATTCTTTATTTAATTTAATATATGAATAAACTGTTTCTGTAGAATTATCTTTGAATATTATAATTCGATTTTTTTTATTCCATTTACTTACAATATCTGTAAGATAGAAATTATCTCCATCTAGACAAAGTATTTCTTGATCATTAATTTCTAATTTATTTAATGAAATATTAATTGTTTCTGCTGCTCCTCTAGTATTTTCAGTTAATTTTAAAAATTTAAAGTTATTATTAGGATATCTTTTTAATAATCTTTCTTCAAAGTTATATTTTGATAATTCTTTATTATATGGAATGTAAATTAATTCCATATTATTCATATTAATATTATCTAATAACCAAAATATTATTGGCTTTCCCATAACATTAATTAAAGGTTTTGGCAATTTATAACCTAAATCTTTAAATCTCTTTCCTAAGCCGCCTAATGGTATTAATATAATCATTATATATTAGTATTATATTATTTAATAAAATCTTTTTTAATATAAATGACTTATCCATTTAAAAAAAATATAATTAATTCATTAAACGAAATTAAGCAAAATAACCATGGTCATTATAACTATAAATCAATTGATTTCTTTTTTAAAAATTTGATATCAAATGAATATTTGGTAATATATTTACATGGTGCTATTTATATAGATAGCAAAACTGATAAAGTTATAGAAAAACCAATATTTTACCATTGGAATTATGTATATAATAATTGTGATACATTGTGTTTATCAGATAAATTACTAGAAGATTTTCATGATAAGAATTTAGAGTTATCATGGTATTTATCAACTACTACAAATTATTATTTTAACATATATATTGAAATATTAAAATTTATATTTTCTAAAAAATATAAAAAGATATTATTTACAGGCATTTCAGGAGCTGGTTATGCATCTATTTTATTTTCTAGTTATTTTAAATGTAATTGTTTAATATTTAATCCTCAAATTTATCTTGATAAATATTATTACTTTAATAATTTTTTAAAAATATTAGAAATTAAAAAAAATGATATTGATATTGATATTGAATCTTTTTTAATTAAAAAAGGTCCTCCTAATAAAATAACATTAGTTATTAATAAAAACGATGTTCATTCATTTAAGGAACATGCTATCTTTTTTGAATTATTTATGTTAAAAAATTTTGAAAAAAATATTAGAACTATTTATTTTAAAGGTTCTAAAACTCCAAATGGAAAATCACATCATAGAGTTTTTATACAAGATAATATGAATTTTAATTCTATTTTACTAGATGCATTACTTCAATAATTTTAAATTATTTTTATGAATAATTAAACCATACATTGAAGTTAATACTAATGAACTTAATGATAAGTAAGACATTTTAATACCATAAATTTTATCTTGATCAATTTTATTATGATAATTATACAAAAACCATCCAAAAACTGGTAATGTGCTATATAGTCCACATATTTTTTCTTTTGGATTTTTAATCATCATTCTAATTAATGGTAGTTGATGTAAAAATAAATCACCTAATATCATGTAATAATAAGGAATTTTATA
>Ga0115000_10002465_pt1 | contig 15968 bp, 14 predicted proteins | sample ArcticOcean_MG_C_6_FD_89690 | JGI IMG/M metagenome (GOLD analysis project Ga0115000, IMG submission 89690) | Marine microbial communities from western Arctic Ocean - ArcticOcean_MG_CB8_128 | ecosystem: Environmental > Aquatic > Marine > Oceanic | place: Arctic Ocean: Canada Basin | collected...
CAGCTCTATCCACAGCTACATCGGAACTAAAAGTTTTCATGCCTCTTCCAGCTCTGCCTTGCGTTGAATCCGCAAATAGATTCGCTTTTATAGGTCCTAACGCATAAGGAACCACACTAACCGCGTGATCATAATCAGCGTAGTCTTCGTATTGTCTTGTGTGATATGAGTAAGTGAAAGTCATGTTCATGCTGTCAGACAAAGCACTGTCAATTTCAAACACTGTGTTTTGAAGAGTTGTTTCATGGGTTGGAGTTGAATCTAGATCAACGGATCTAAGATCATCAGAGGGATTGTTTCTGTAAACTGTGTAGTCTAAAGAAGTATTTTGATACTGAAGATATGGAACCCAATGCCCGTAACTTCCAGGAGACCAAACGGCTTCTTTGCCATTTTCAAATGGGCTACAACCGTAGAATTTATCTTGCTTACAAAATTGTCTTGCAGCTCTTAATCTGTTGTCGTCTGCTGTTGTTTGCTCATAGATCAAGCTAATTGTTGTATCATCCGAATAATCCCACTCAAACGAAGCTCTTCCAGAAAGGGTATTTCTGTCATCTAATTTTTGGTCATTATATGAGTTTGTTACCATGCCGCCTCTTTTCAAAGATGCAAAAGCAAATCTTGAACGCAATGTATCGCTTAAAGGAAGGTTAATAGCACCTGAGACTCTTGAAGAATCGTAGTCTCCTAGATCAACTTTAATATTGCCGTTAACATCAGCGTCTGGTCTTACGGTAAGCATCTGTATAACACCACCTGTTGTACCGGCTCCAAACAATGATCCCTGAGGTCCTCTAAGCACCTCTATGCGCTCAACATCAAAAAGCTCAGCTTCGTATAGGCCTGAAGCAGAAGCAACTTGACCGTTCCAGAAATAACCAATAGAAGCACTGGATGAATTACCAACCGCAAAGTTGCCAATACCTCGAAGCGTAATGCCTGAACCATTATAAGCACCCTTGGCAAAACCAAGCGTTGGGACTGCAAACTGCAGATCTTCGAAGTTTTCAATTTGTTTGATTTCCAAATCTGCACCAGTGATCGCAGTAATGGTGATCGCAGTGTCCTGCAAACTTGTTTCTTTTCTTAAAGCGGTAACAACGACCTCTTCGACTTCACGTGAGACTCCGTCCTGTGAAAACGCTGGAATAGCGCTAAATGAAACTATAAATACAAAAGCATAAAATAATTTGTTCATAATCTTCCCCCTAAAGTTGATTAAATTGAACTCTGATAAAGATAATATCCCTATGAATCAATGAATGCAATGACTTGTAAAGGTCAAATTCACATATTAATTTGACTGATATCGGTTATAAAATTTAGTTATTTGAGCTCTGCTGAGCTTTTATTAAGAACTTGGCGGGCAACAATCAATTGTTGAATCTGTTGGGTGCCTTCAAAAATATCTAAAATCTTAGAATCTCTAGAAAACTTTTCAAGCAAGTGGTCTTCTGAGAAGCCTTGCATGGAACAAATTTCAACGCATTTAAGTGAAATTTTATTTCCGATTCTGCCTGCTTTGGCCTTGCCCATTGACGCTTCTTTAGAGTTTGGCATTTTGTTGTCCATCATCCAGGCAGATTTATAAACTAAAAGTCTAGCAGCCTCTAATTCGGCATCAAGCATTTCTAACTCATATTGAATGGCTGTTTGCTGACCCATAGAAGCACCAAAGTTATCTTCATAGCCCTCTTCGGCAAGCAACGCTCTGGTCATATCCAATGCAGCCTGACCAAGGCCAATTGCCATGCCGGCAACCATTGGACGAGTGTTATCAAAAGTTTGCATGGCTCCGCCAAAAGATTTTTTTGCAGCATCTGCATCCATCTCAACTTCTTCTTTTCCACCCAACAAGTTCTCTCTAGGAATTCTGCAATTATCAAAAATTAACGTTGCAGTGTCTGAGGCTCTAATGCCTAATTTTTTTTCTAATCGCGCAACCGAAAAACCAGGAGTACCTTTTTCTACCAAAAACGAACGAATGGCAGTCTTGCCCATTGCTTTGTTTAATGTTGCCCAAACCACAACACAGTCACAACGATCTCCATCGGTAACGTAAATTTTCTCTCCATTGATTATCCATTCGTCTCCATCCAAGACTGCAGTAGTTGCTATATTTTTGGAATCCGAGCCAGCCGCAGGCTCCGTAATCGCCATTGAAGCCCATCTTTTGCCCCATTTAGTTTTTTGATCGGGATTGCCAACTGCCATAATGGCAGCATTGCCAAGACCTGTTCCTGGGCGAGCTAAAAATAGTCCCACGTCGCCCCAGCACATTTGCTCCAAAGAAATGACTGCCCACAGATTTCTTCCTTTCAGGTCCATGGATTTAATTGAATCATCGCCCATGCCTGAGTCTTTTTCAGCGGCTTGTGCGGCAGCGGCTTGATTTAATTGCTCCATCTCCACTGGTGGCTCATGCTCAGCCTTGTCGTACTTCCTTGATATTGGACGCAATATAAACTCGGCTGCCATGCGCATGGTCTCCTGCGTTTTTTGTAATTGATCTGGCAATAGTGGATGTATCATTTTTTAAACTCCTGCTCCGCCTTCAAAAATTCCAATGGCTCTTAAATTTCGATACCACAATTCTACTGGATGTTCATGCGTGAAGCCATGACCGCCTAGCAACTGGACGCCGTCTGTTCCTATCTTCATCCCATGGTGGGCTGCAAACTTATACGTGAGAGAAGCTTGTTTGTGAAAATCTGCTCCCAAATCTTTTAAAGCCGCGGCTTTGTAAACCATTAATCTTAGGGCTTCAGTTTCAATTGCCATGTCCGCTACCATAAAAGCAACAGATTGACGGTTGGAAATAGGCTCATCAAACGCCACTCTTTCGTTGGTGTATGGCACCACGTAATCCAAAACAGCCTGACAGACACCAAGAGCCATGGCCGACATTCCAATTCGCGATGAATCCAATAGCTCTTGAAAATTAATGGAGTAATTGTGTCCCCCCAATTTTTGAGATGTTTTAATTTTACAATTGGCTAATTGCAGTTCTGATAAAGGCAATCCTTTAAGGCCCATAAACTCTTTTGAAACAATCTCTAAACCCTCGGTGTCTTTGTCTAGAACATACAAATTGCTCTCGCCTGAATCGCTTGTGGCTGAAATTAAAAATGATGTCGCTTCGCCAGCAAAGGCAACTCCCGTCATGGTTCCATTTAGGATTAGGTCGTCTTCGCTCTCATTAATCAAGATGCCTGAATGCAATGGATCGCCCATAACATTTGAATTGTTAAGGCCCAGGCCAACGTGGAAAATAGAGCCAGCTGAGTATTGTTTTAGCAATGCTTCTTTTTGCTCTTCGCTGCCATGCTCGGTAATAATCTTAGCTGTCAGCATAGGCAGCGAAAGAGACATAGCCAAGGAAAGATCTCCATACGCAAGTGCTTCCAGCGCCAGAGCTTGAGAAGTTGCATCTTGGGCAATTTCCATTCCACCATAAGCCTCTGGAATGGCCAAAGAAATTAAGTCTAAGCCCTTCATTTTTTCTAACAATTCAGGTTCAGGTCGACCAGCTGCTTCGGTTGCTCGCGCATTTGGTCGCATCTCAGTTTCTGCAAATTTTTTGAGCATATCCCAAGTCATTTGCTGTTCTTCGCTTAAGGTAATATCGAAAGGATGTTCGGTCTTGTAATCCTGCATAATAATAGATGTTAAGTTAGTAAAAGAAGTTTATCAGCTCAAGGATTTTATCACTTGTATGCCTAAAGTGTTATGCGAAAATACAATCTCTTTTGATAGATGCAATATGATGTTTTTACACAATGAAAAAAGCTGAAAGAGCAAAAATAGTTTTAAAAAAATTAGAGGAACATTATCCAGAAACGCCGGTGCCTTTAGAGCATCAAGATACATTTACACTTTTGGTTGCTGTGCTCTTGTCTGCACAATGCACCGACGAAAGAGTAAACAAAGTTACGCCAAAGCTCTTTGCGCTGGCCGACAACCCTGAAGATATGTGTCAATTGAGTCCGGATGTTATTTACAGCATTATTAAGCCGTGTGGATTGGGGCCTAAAAAATCCAAAGCAATCTATGAGCTGTCCCATATTTTATGCTCAACCTTTAAAGGAAAGGTTCCTGATGATATTGAAGCGTTAGAAAAACTTCCTGGTGTTGGGCATAAAACTGCATCGGTTGTAATAAGCCAAGGGTTTGGTCAGCCAGCATTCCCTGTGGATACACACATTCACCGTTTGGCTCAAAGATGGGGTTTAACCAAAGGCAAAAACGTTAGAGAGACTGAAAAAGATCTAAAAAAAATTTTTCAAAAAAGCTTATGGAATAAACTGCACCTTCAAATTATTTTCTGGGGCAGAGAGTTCTGCCAGGCTCAACAATGTCATGGCATTAAATGTGAGATTTGCGTGGCAACTTTTCCAAAAAGATCGCAACCTTTTTCCCACAAGAAGCCTTAGATAATTTAAAATATTATTTTTAAAATTAATTAATTAATTTCAACCTTTGGAGTGCCGCATGGAATCAAAAGCAGATTCAATTTTTGCAAATTCACAATCAATAGAATCTTACGATCAAGAGCTTTGGCAGTCTATTAACAATGAATCCAATCGCCAAGAAGAGCACATTGAATTAATTGCATCGGAAAACTATGCCAGTCGAAGAATTCTTGAGGCTCAAGGAACAGTTTTAACAAACAAGTATGCTGAGGGCTACCCTCACAAGAGATACTACGGTGGATGTGAGTACGTAGACGTCGCAGAGGAATTGGCTATAAAGAGAGCAAAAGAATTATTTAAAGCTGATTATGCAAATGTTCAACCTCATTCGGGCTCATCTGCAAATGCTGCCGCATTCTTAGCAATGCTTCAGCCAAATGATACTATTTTAGGGATGAGTCTAGATCAAGGCGGTCACCTTACACATGGTGCCAAAGTAAATTTTTCAGGCAAAAATTACACTGCTTATCAATATGGCTTGCACCCTGAAACACATGACATTGATTATGATCAAGTTAGAGATTTGGCTAAAGAGCACAACCCTCAAATGATTATTGCAGGCTTCTCTGCATTCTCAGGAATTGTTGATTGGAAAATTTTTAGAGAAATTGCAGACGAGGTGGGTGCATATTTCTTGGTGGACATGGCTCACGTGTCTGGCCTTGTAGCCGCAGGTTTGTATCCTTCTCCAGTCCCTCATGCCGATGTGGTTACCTCAACAACTCACAAAACTCTTCGCGGACCAAGATCAGGCATTATTCTTGCAAGACAAAATGAGGTCCTTGAGAAAAAATTAAACTCTGCAGTGTTTCCAGGATCTCAAGGAGGTCCACTCATGCATGTAATAGCTGCCAAAGCCATTTGTTTTAAAGAGGCGCTTGATCCTGAATTCAAAGTTTATACTCAAGCAGTTATGGATAATGCAAAATTAATGTGCAAAATCATTCAAAGTCGCGGAATTGATATAGTTTCAGGTAAGACTGAAAATCATATTGTTTTAATGGACTTAAGGAATAAAGGATTAACAGGCAAAGAATGTGAGTTAGCTCTTGGGCAAGCCAACATAACTACAAATAAGAATGCAGTCCCAAACGATCCTCAGTCGCCCTTTGTTACTTCGGGTATTAGGCTTGGAACTCCAGCCGTTACAACGCGTGGATTTGGCGCAGAAGAAATTGAAACATTAAGTAACTGGATTTGTGATATTGTTTTAGGTCTTGAAAATATTCAGCAAATTAACTCTATCAAGGAGAAAGTGGTAACCATGTGCAAAGGGTTTCCCGTATATAAATAATGTTCTGTCCATTCTGCCAAGCTCAAGACACCAAAGTTATCGATTCCAGGCTTGTTGGAGATGGATCCCAAATTCGAAGACGCAGAGAATGTGAGGTCTGTCATGCCCGCTTCACAACTTTTGAAACAGCAGACTTGGCATTGCCTAGAATTATTAAAAGCGACGGAGAAAGACAACCTTTTAATGGTGTTAAATTAAAAGGTGGTATGTTGCGTGCGCTTGAGAAAAGACCTCTCTCATCAGAAGAGGTTGATGCAGTCTTTGGAAGTATATTAACTGAGATCCGTCAGCTTGGAGAAAGAGAGATTGCTTCGCGTCAGCTTGGTGAAATTGTTATGCGTAATTTAAAAAGAGTAGACCAAGTAGCCTATGTAAGATTTGCTTCTGTTTATAGAGACTTTCAAGACATCAAAGAGTTTGCTGAGGAGATATCTTCGTTATCAAAAGAGAAGCCAAAGGCGCGTAAAAAGAAAAAATGAAAGAGCAAGAGTTCATGGCTCGTGCAATCAAACTTGCAACCAAAGGTCAACTAACAGTACAACCCAATCCTATGGTCGGTTGCGTTATCGTAAAAGGTAAAAAAATAGTAGGGGAAGGCTGGCACAAAGCCTACGGGGATCATCATGCTGAGATTCAGGCTATTAGGCAATGTAAACGGAGATTTGGTGCAAAGAAATCTGCCCTGCTCCTCAAAGGCTCATGTTTATATGTAAATCTAGAGCCATGCTCCATTGTCAAAAATACACCACCATGTGTTGAAGCCTTAATTGCCCATGGCATTGAAAAGGTTTTTTGTGGGACGCTGGATCCAAACCCTAAAATTAATGGCAAGGGAATTAAGCTTTTAAAAAAAGCTGGCATTCAAACGTCTGTTGGATTGCTCAAAAAAGAGTGCGAGGAACTCAATCGTATTTTTTTTGTTACTCAACGAAAGGCTCGTCCTTATATTATTTTAAAAGCCGCCCAATCATTAGATGGAAAAATTGCTCTCAAGGATGGCTCGAGCTCATGGATTTCAAATAGCAATTCTAGAAAGGATACGCACCTCATGCGAGCAAAAGTAAAAGGTATTTTGGTTGGCAAAAATACTGTTATTGGCGATAACCCCGCATTAACCGTTCGACTAACTCATCAAGAATTGAGCATACCGAAAAGCTTTCCTCTGCCTCAGCCAATTAAAATTATTCTTGGCAATTTGGAGAATGCCAAAAGTGCCAAAAAATTATTTACTAAAAATGCGCAGGTTATTATTGGCTCCAGAAAATCTGGTTTCAAAAAAAAGGATTTGGAGTGCCTGCAGTATAAAAATAAGAATTTTTTAAAAGCATTTATGGAAGATTTATTGGTAAGGAATATCTCAAGCATTCTGGTGGAAGGTGGCCAAGAAACTTTAAATGCATTTATCAGCAATAATCTTTTTGATGAGTTGGTGCTATATACTGCACCCATTGTTTTAGGGAAAAAAAGTTTAAGTACGGTTAATCTTGAATCACCGCTCCTTATCAAAGAAGCCCAAAGACTTAAATTGCATAAAGTAGAAAAATTTGATACTGACGTTAAAACTACTTATTTTGCATAAACTAATTAATTGATTTGAAATATTTGAGATTTATATAAGACGATGGAATTCAACACTACCAAGGAACTCATTGACGATATAGCTGAAGGAAAAATGGTTATTCTGATAGATGATGAGGACAGAGAGAACGAGGGCGACTTGGTCTGTGCTGCTGAGTTAATCGACGATAAGAAGATTAATTTTATGATTAGCAAAGCAAGAGGATTAGTGTGCCTGCCTCTGTCTCCAGAAAAGTGTGACATGCTAAATTTACCAATGATGACCAATAATAATCGTGCTAAACATGGTACTGGCTTCACGGTATCAATCGAAGCAAAAGAAGGAATTACGACCGGTATTTCAGCAGTAGATAGAGCTTTGACAATTCAAGCTGCTGCAAACAAAAATGCCAAAGCAAGTGACATTGTTCAACCTGGACATATCTTTCCTTTGCGAGCATCAGAGGGAGGAGTTCTAAGTAGAGCTGGTCATACTGAGGCTGCATGCGATTTATCTAGACTGGCTGGATTGCAAGAGGCAGGAGTCATTTGTGAAATCATGAATGAAGACGGCAGTATGGCAAGAAGAGATGATTTGTTAGAGTTTGCAAAAAAATTTGAAATGAAAATTGGCACTATTGCAGATTTAATTCAGTACAGAGCTCTAAAAGAAAAATCAGTAAAATTTGAATATTCAAAAAATGTTGAAATTCAAGGAATGTCGTTTGAACTATCTGCTTGGACAGATACTATATTTAATAATTTGCACCTAGCTTTTGTAAAAGGAGACATTGGTTCAGTAGATGCTCCATTGGTTCGTGTGCATGTTCCAAATACCCTTCATGATCTTGTTGGACTAGAGGAGTTTGGAGAAAGATTAGATATAAGAAAAGCACTGGCTAGAATTGGTCAAGAAGATTGTGGGGTATTAATTCTTATTGGAAATAATCAAGATCCAGACGGGATAATTAATAACTTAAAGGGAACGCAAACCACAATAGTTCCGGAAACCAAAACTGTAGGTATTGGTTCTCAGATATTAAAAGAGCTTGGGTTGACGAAAATTACACTTTTAGCAGCGCCTGTTAAATACCCCTCCTTGTCTGGTTTTGATCTAGAGGTTGTAGGGTTTGAGCAATGAGTGAAAATACGTTTGAATACAATGCTGTCAAAGCAGATACAACACAAAAAATTACAATTGTTGCTGCTAGGTGGAATATCGAACTTGTAGATGCATTGGTGAAATCTGCAAAAGAACATTTGACTCAAATAGGTTATGAGAATATATCAACGGTTTATGTGCCAGGATCATGGGAGTTAGTTCATGCCTCGCAAAATGCTCTGAAAGACAGCGATGGGGTAATTAGTTTTGGTGTTGTTATTCGTGGTGAGACCACTCACTACGAGCTCATTTCAGAAACAGTAGCGCAAGGCTTGATGCAAATTAGCATAGATGCAAATAAACCTCTTGCCTTGGGTTTGATAGCTACAGAAGACTTCGAACAAGCAAAACAAAGATGCGATCCGTCTGCTTTAAATAAGGGCAAAGAAATTGCTCAATCTCTTGCAGAAATGCTCTAGCCACAAATGTCAAAAAATCTAGGACAATATAAACAAGAGCTTCAAACACGGGAGTGTTTGGTCCAAGCAATCTATCAATACATTTTTAATGCCACTTCATTAAATTTACTGATTGATCAGTTCCTTGCAGAAAATACTCCGAAGAAAATTAATGTCCCATATTTCAAGCAACGACTGAAAAATGTCTTTGAACAAGCAGATGACTTAAAAGAAATAACAAGGAACCTCAAAAATACCGAAGGTGAGAATTTAGAAATGATTGATGAGGCTGTCTTATGGCTCGGCATGGTTGAGATTAGAGCAAATGAATTGCCTCATCCTGTTGTCATGGATGAATGTATTCGACTTGCGAAGAAATTTTCTAACCCAAATTCTTTTAAATTTATTAATGCGAAGTTAGACGAGTGGCTCAAGACAAACCAAGCTGACTGGCTCAAGAAGAGTAATTAACATATATTGGGCTGGACCAAGCTCGATGTTCAGCAGGTGCAACGCACCCTTCTCTATTCTCTTTAACACCTACCCTGCATATTTCAGTTTTTATACATTTTCCATTCGCATCAAATTCACACCCTAGTGGATCTGCTGATAGTGTTAGAGAAGGTTCCTCAATAGCACGAACGTAATAAACGGCATCTCTTCTACCAATTGAAAATTGCTCATCTTTAAATGAGATTTGACAACTCTCACTATTGCAAGGAAATGTTTTCCAAGCATCGTCTATAAGCCCCTCAATAGGCTCATTTTTATATTGTTGAGGCAAAATTTTAATCACCTCAATGCGAGTAATAACTCTTCTTTCATTGCTTGGGTTATAGCATTCTGAATTACATATCTTCTCAAGGCGCTCTTTAGTCAATCCATTGTTACTGTAATCAGGACAACCAGGTTTTTGCTTAAGAGATCCCGCAGCTTTTACAGTGAATACAGGTGATTGATTGCTATTAACTTCTCCTCCCATTGCCAGAGATTCAGATTGAATTTCTGCATCAAACCATAAAAGGATTCTTGGACCAGATGTTGCATAAACTTCTTTTCTTTCCAAAGCATCCCAAATTGATTGCCTGTTTCTAGAGGATGAGTGCGCTGCAACCAAACCACCTGACATAAAGTATGCGCTTGCCCTTTCGGCATCTGTCGCAATATTTAAATCTAAGATGCTGGTCAAGGAAGTGTTGCCAAGATCTACAAAGGAAGGTTCTAATTTGCCCTTGGGACGTCTGAGTGAGCCCAACTTTGCAAACAAGGGATCGTTGAAGCCATTGGCCTCTGTATTATAAAGACGATCAATTTCTTTATAGCCAGTTCCAGGTCGAGAACCATGATTATCACTTGAGCCGATAAACCCAAACTTAAAGCGTTTTGGATTTTGCTTATCAGTAAAATCACTTAAAGCTAGGACATACTGTGCGGAGCCTAGTGGCCTGTAGTTAAAAGATGGAAGAAAACAGTCATTGCATTGCCCGGCATTTAAAAAATCATCCGGAGAAGTTTCATTGACTGCTGCATATCCTGTTGGGCCCATTTGAGCAGAAAATAATTTTGTTTGGTCTACTAAATATTTACAAGTCTGCTCATCCATTCCAGAATCTTCACACCTTTTGGCCATGATTTTGCCTGCTTGCTGACAAGTGGGTATGAAATTTTCGGTTGCCTCTGAACAAAATATTTCTCCAGAGGAATTTGTGTTTGCATCATTCCATGTTCTATATTCTTCAGAGTTGCCATGCCCTGAATAAATTTCAAATAAGAATTGGGAATCGTCATCCTGAAAATCTTCTAGTTGTTTTTTCCAGTCCGATGTTGGAGGGGTGTAGAAACCCCATGTTGTTCCGTGAGGAATAACCATGTAAGGAGTCTCCCAGTCCTTCAATTTCTGAAAAAGAATATTTGGATTAGTTGCTTCTTCATAACAATTTAATGGAAGATCTTTTGTATTAACTCCCTCAGGACATATGGGCGTAGATTGAATTTCTTCAAAGAATTTATCGAATGCAAAAAACCTGCCTCTATTTTCAAAATCTAACGTTGCAGGCAAAGCAGACATAGTCCATGGCAATCCAAGTCTCATTACTAATGGGGCAACTCCCCCTGAACCAATTGCTCGTGGTGGAACCAAAGAATCTTCTGTTTCTAAAAACATCACATTTTTGTGTCCGTAGTGATTTTCAGGAGTCGGATCAACTTGAGTCCATTCCCACCCTAAAAAACTAACCAAGTCATCAGTACCCTCTGATAAGTTATTGCATTGCTGAATACTTTCTTTCGTATCAAGCCACTTTCTGGGTGTGCTTGCTTCAGCATGATCATTAATTGACCAAAAATCTAAAGCTGAGCAAAACCTTGCATAGTCACATGCATCTGCAATCGGAGAAGCCCCTTTTCCATTCATGAAAGGCAAAGACCACATAAATGCATCGGTTGAATAGGTTGTATGGACATGGAGATCACCAAAAAGAATCTGTTTATCGTCTAGAACTTCTAGCTCAGATTTTACAAGATTCACTCTGTTAGCTCGACCTTCAACAACATAGTTTGGAAGAACTTTACCTTCAATAACACCGGGGCCATCAAGACTGCCAAATAGTTTCAACACAGCTCCACCAAAGAAAATACATACGCTAAAAACTAGCAGCAATAAAAGTGAAGTAAAAAGTTTTTTCATCAGTACCCTGAAAAAATGAGCTTACGCTCTGTAAATAGTTTGATCTCTTGAAGGCCCAACTGAAACTATTCCAACTGGACAATCCAAAATACCTTCAATAAATATTATATAGTCCTGCGCGGCTTGAGGTAAATCGTTAAAATCCCTGATATCCGATGTTTCTTGCTCCCAACCAGGGAGCGTTTTATAGATTGGATTTTGCTCCTCGTCGTAATCAATACAAACTTTAATCTCTGTAAAACTATCTAAAACATCTAATTTGTAATACACAATGTCGTTACAGAATTAATAAACACTATGGTTTCTAACGCTTTTAAGTCCAGCCAACCGCATCTTCTTGGGCGACCAGTTGTGGCTCCAAATTCATGGCCAACCTTTGCAAGTTGAGCTGCATTCTCATCAAATAACTCTGTGGTGAATGGTCCTTCTCCTACTCTTGTTGTGTAGGCTTTCGTGATACCAAGAATAGTGTCAACATACTTTGGTCCAACACCCAAACCAGTTGATAGTCCGCCAGCTGTAGTGCTTGAGGAAGTGACGTAAGGGTATGTCCCATGATCTATATCCAGCATTGAGCCTTGCGCACCCTCGAAGATAATCTTTTTATTTTCCTTAACCCAGCCTCTAAGTAAATCTTGTGTAGTAGCATGAAATTGATTGAAAAGACTTTGATGATTTTGAAGCTCTTCTAGCACTGAATTAAAGGGTACAGGCTGAGCATCGTATAGGTGAACTAAAATTTTATTGTGGTAATCAACAAGTTTTGCCAGCCTTGAGTTGAGTTTATGCAAGTCTTTTAAGTCACCAAAACGTATTGCTCTTCTGGCAACTTTATCTTCGTAAGCCGGACCTATGCCTCTTCCAGTTGTGCCTATGCCTTCGGACTTATCTCGGACTTTATCTATTGCTATGTGGGTTGGGAGAATGAGTGCACAGTCTCCACTAACATAAAAACGGTCAGTGAAATTTATTCCACTTTCTTCTAATTCACTTATTTCTTTTTGCAAGGCTGGCAAAGACAGCACCAACCCATTTCCAAGAACGCAGTGAACGGATGGGTGAAGAATACCAGAGGGCACAAGATGCAAAACCTTTTGCTCGCCATCTACCTTAAGTGTATGGCCCGCATTGTGGCCGCCTTGAAAACGACAGACAATCTCAGAGCTCTCTGCCAGGGCATCCACAATCTTACCCTTACCTTCATCCCCCCATTGCAAACCTAAAATAAGGGTATTGTTTCCCATTTATTTAAGGATTAGCAGGATTAGATTTATTGAGGTATTTAAAAAAGTCTGATTTAGGATCAATCAAAAGAACATCAGATTTATTATTAAATGTAGCTCCATAACCTCTTAAGCTTCTAGTGAATTCATAGAACTCTGGGTCTTGAGAAAATGAGTCAGCATAAATTGCTGCTGCCGTAGCGTCGCCTTCACCCCTAACCTCCTCTGATTCTTTGTATGCTTCGGCAAGAAGAATAACTCTTTCTTTATCTGCGGTAGAACGAATCTCATTAGATAACTCGTTACCCTCCGCTCGTAACTCCTCTGCCAAACGATTTCTTTCTGAGCGCATTCTCTCGTAAACAGAATTACTAAGTTCTGGCGGGAGATCAATTCGCTTCACTCTAAAGTCTATTACTTCTATGCCAAGATCGGACACTGAGTTTCCTAAGTTATCCCTCATGTCTTTCATGAGCTGATCTCTTTCTCCAGAGACTAATTCTGTAACAGTCCTGCGTCCAAATTGATTTTTAAGTTCGAATGCAGTTCTTTGACCCAATAGATTATTTAGATTAATAAAACTTCCACTGGTAGCATCGTAAAAAGTTCTGACATCAGTGATTCTGTATTTTACAAAAGAATCAACGATCAAATATTTACTTTCTACCGTTAAGATTCTATTAGGCTCTTCATCCAAAGTCTGGAGCCTAGAATCGTATTTTTTAACATTCTGGATAATTGGTAATTTAAAATTCAACCCAGTTGGTAAGTTAGAGTTAATTGCCTCTCCAAACTGGAATACTATTCCGTCTTCTTTCTCATCGATAACAAATAGGCTATTAAGAACCATGGCTATAATAAGCCCGGCTAGAACTAAGAGATTGATACCTTTATTCATTAGTCTTCCTCCTGTGATTTATTTTGCTCAATGATTTTATCTAGAGGCAAATAAAGTAGATTATTACCCCCAGCAACATCGACCATTATTTTTGTAGAGTTACTGTAAAGAGTTTGCATAGAGTCAAGATAAAGGCGATCTCGCGTAACCTTTGGAGCTTTTTGATACTCTGTAAGCAATTTATCAAACCTTGCGACTTCTCCCTCTGCATTGGCTACGACTTCTTCGCGATAAGCTTCTGCAGCCTGAATTCTTGCAAATGCCTGCCCTCTTGCCTGAGGCACAATTGACAGACCATATCTTTCAGCTTCATTTTGTAATTTCACTTTATCCTCTCTGGCAGCAACCACATCGTCAAAAGATGCTTTAACGGCGGAAGGAGGATCGGTCTTTTCAATATTAACTTGTTGCACAACTAAACCTGTTTGATAAAGATCAAGATAGCTTTGCAATCTAGTGTCAACGTCCTGCGCAATAGTTTCACGGCCAGTCGTGAGAGTTTCTTCTAGCGTGTTGTCTCCAACGACGTGACGCAAGGAACTTTCAGTGGCTTCCCTTAAGCTGCTTTCTGGATCTTTTACGCTCAAAACAAAATCTTTTAAATTTTTAATTCTGTATTGCACTGAAACAGTTACATCAACTAAGTTTTCATCCTTAGTAAGCATATTTGCAGTTTGTGAATAACGTCTTGTAAGAGCGACATTTTCGACATACTTCTCATCAACACCGGCCAGCATAAAATTTAACCCCTCACCTGTTTCTTCGTAGTATTCACCAAACCTAAGAACAACAGCTCTTTCAGGGGAATCCAACTGGTAGACACACATGCTTGCATATAAGACGGCTAAGCCAAACAGGGCATAGAAGAAAGTTTTTTTAGTAGGAAAGTTAATTCCATTGTTTCCTGATGACCCATTAGAGCCTGAAGTCTGCTTACTAAACATCACGGAAAATTTCTTAATTAAGTCATCGAAAGAAATATCGTCCTGATTTTTTCTGCCCCAAGGGTCTTGGTCGTTTTTATTGTCTTGATTGTCCCAGTTCACAAAAGTACCTTTTAAAATAAAGTTTAATTATAAATACATTTTGGGGGTAAATCCTGACAATTAAAGGGTTTAAGCAAAATTAACTGCATTTTTTAAATGTTTGGTTGCTTGATTGAACTCATCAATATCAAAGGCATGCAAATTCTCCCAACCTCTTAGCCAAGTGCATTGACGCTTTGCTAATTGTCGAGTGGCATAAAGAGATCTCTCAAACAGATCATTCGCCTCTAACTCTTTATTGATCACTTGAAGTGCCTGCCTATAATTAACAGCTTTCATTGCGGGATGATCTTGAGATAGTTGATACTCTGCTTGCAACCCTTTAACTTCTTCAAGTAAGCCTCCTGCTATTAATTCACGTTGCCGCACTTCAATCCGTTTGTGCAAGAGAGCCCTGTCTTTAGGAAAGATTCCATACTCATGTAAATTATATTTATTAGATAACGGATCCGAGGATGAATCCTCTGTATCAGTCAGCTCAACTGAAGAAGCAAGATAAATAAGCTCTAAGGCTCTGATAATTCTTTGAGTGTCTTGCGGCATGATTTTGCTGGCAACTAAAGCGTCAAGAGTTGATAGCTCGGTGTAAAGTGAATTTAGACCTTCGCTTTTAATGCGATTTTCCAGCGTCTCTCTAAGATGACTGTCTGCACTTGGCAAAGAAGTTATGCCATTTTTTAGAAGGTTGAAGTACATCATGCTGCCACCAACCAATAGTGGAATATTATTGCGCTGATGAATACCCTCAATGCATTGCAATGCTTCGATGCAAAAATTGGCAACTGAAAAAGTCTCATCTAGAGTTGTAAAATTGACGAGATGATGAGGATGTTTTTTTAAAATCTCAGCTGTTGGTTTTGCTGAGCCAATATCGCATCCCTGATATACCATCACAGAATCTACGCTAATAATTTCAATACGCCCAAATTGTTTTTGCCATTCAATTGCCCAATCAGTTTTTCCAGAAGCGGTTGGGCCTAAAAGAAAAATAACTGGTAATTTTTTTGACTGCAACAAGTAGACCTAGATTGCGTCTTGATCTTCTTCGCCTGTTCTAATGCGAATAACTTTTTCTAAAGGGGATATAAAAATTTTTCCATCTCCAATTTTTCCGGTACTGGCACTTTTAGTGATTGCTAAGATAACTGCATCTACTTGATCGCTTGAGACAGCAATTTCAATTTTAATTTTTGGCAAAAAATCAATTACATACTCAGCCCCTCGATAAA
>Ga0115000_10002469_pt1 | contig 15960 bp, 17 predicted proteins | sample ArcticOcean_MG_C_6_FD_89690 | JGI IMG/M metagenome (GOLD analysis project Ga0115000, IMG submission 89690) | Marine microbial communities from western Arctic Ocean - ArcticOcean_MG_CB8_128 | ecosystem: Environmental > Aquatic > Marine > Oceanic | place: Arctic Ocean: Canada Basin | collected...
GCGCTCCGATCGGTTCGAGGGGAATGCCGAGTCTGCAGGCGACGAGCAAATAAATGGCTGAAAGAGTGATGGGAAGGCCTTTGCGGGTTTGGAGAACGCTATTGATGAAGCTGTTGTCCGGGTCGCTGTAGCTTTCCATGTTTCCTCGGAAACCGTATTCGTGAAAAAGGACTCGGTTGATGACGAGGCATTGCTCGCGGTAGCTCGCGGGCCGGGCGATGAGCTCTTTGCATCGATTGGCGATTTCGTCGAGTTCTTGGCAAACCTTGCCTACGTTGATATAGGGGTAGGCGACGCGACTGATCATAATCCAACCGGATTCCAACTCGTAGTTCATCGAGCGAATAAACGCCCTGAATTCGGCCGCGGGGGAGGAGCTTTGCAGCTCTGATAGATAGCGGCTCGCGTGCCAGCTGAGCAAGCGGTTGGAGCCTTTGATGGCTTTGTTTAACAAGTCGATTCCGTTGCCCTCCATTTGGTCTAGCGTTCTGAGAATCGTTTTTCGAACAATGGGGCTGGGATCGTCTAGAAGACTCAGAAGCGCATCTTTCTCTTCCTTTGTAATCTGGTCGCCTTGCACGTTGGGAAGCATGCAGATTGATTAGGTGACCGCAATAGCGAAGGAGCAAATTTCGATCTCGAAATTCGCAGGACGGCAGTACGTTTCGAATTTGGATGCGCACCGTGTTTGGTTTGGAGTGGTAAGGAATGACTAGATTCGCGGCCCTATGGGTTATGAGCGCAATTCCTTAGGGGTGGATGTGGGTTTGATATCCACGGAATTTTGTAATAATAAGGCGAATATTCGTAAGTTTCGGTTTATCAAAACCTTAAGAAAATTCAGTTATAAAAAGGGATGCAAAAAACGGATAGCGTATAAAGATTGGTTTTGGTCCGTCGATGTCTCTACCAAGGCATATTCCGCCGAAACGAATGGAAGCTAGAAGCGCCGAGCATGGACCCGCTCCACAATAAAAATACTTTAGAACAGTCTTTCCCTTACTATCGCGAACGCCGCGAGAAGGATGAAAAGCAATCTCCGATGAACACGAGTCCCGGACTTGAGGGTGATGAATTCGGAGAGAGTGGAAATTCCGATGACGAGATTTTGTATTTCGAAATTCCCTACGCGGGTGGCCCCTCGGGCAAGCACCTAAACACAACAGCTTGAAGAAGCGGATCCTTGGTGTTCAAGGTGATCTCTTAAACGACTTCGGGGAGTTTTTGTTCGGTTTTCGGGTCAAGCCTTCCGTGATTGTCTCCATGAGACTTGCGGGCAAAAATGGTTTCGTGATGAGTCCAGCGATTGCTTTGCCTTCGAAACGTTCTTCGATCTCTTCTTTCAAAATTCCGCTCATTGGAAAAATTGCGATATTCGGATCGATAGCCATGATCTCATCGTAGAGGTCTTCGCCTTTCAGTTGATTGAGGTTTAGGTCGAGAAGAACGCCTTGTATCGAATTGTTTTGGTCGTGAAGCGCTGCGAGCGCTTCTTTAGCGTTCGCTGCGCGGATTGTCTGTATATCCGTGGCTTCCAAAATGATCTGCAAAAGGTTTCGAAGACTCTCGTCGTCGTCGATGATCAGTATCGTTGTTTGGGTCGTTCCTGACATAAATTCTAACGAAGGTTTATGAATGGTCCGGTGAAATGCAACGGGAAATCATACAAATAGCTATGGCTGAGTTTTTGCTTTGGGCTACAACGCACCTCTAAAGAGTGTCTTTGGACAGCAAATACGCCACGGAATTCCGTCGGTAAAGCTACCCGGCCTTTGGCTGCAATTTGTTTTGCTATTCCCGAGCGGTCCAGGATTCTTTGGGCGTGTCCCTTGGTAAGGTAAAAATGATGACAGGCTTGGCGATTCTCGGTTTGGTGGTTGGTGGATTGCTTGTTTGGCGATACCAGGATGAGATCCGAGCAATTGACATTCGTGCGATGGTTGAGTGGATCAAGTCTTTTGGGCCGATTCCATTTTTCGCAGCAATGGCGATTCTGCCTTTGCTTTGGGCGCCGGTATCGCCGTTTCTGATTGTGGCCGGCGCTGCTTACGATCTTCCTGTGGCTCTAGGGGGATGTGGGTTGGCTTTGGCCATAAATATGGCGATCTCTTGGCTTTTGGCGGGAAAGCTTTTTCGACCTGCGTTCGAGCGGCTAGTTCATAGATTTGGCTATAGCGTGCCGGAGGTTACTCCGAAAACGATGATCTCTATTGCGGTCTTGTTGCGCATTACTCCGGGATTGCCATTCCCGTTGCAGAACTACCTGCTGGGCTTGGCCAAGATGCCATTCGCGTGGTACATGGCGATTTCGGTTCCGCTGACTCTGGCTATGGCTAGCAGCATCATCATTTTCAGTGATGCTATTTTGAAGGGAAATAAAACCGTCGTGATGCTGGCGGTTGGTCTTTTCATTGCATTAGGTTTGATTGTCCGTCAGGTGCGGGCTCGTCTAAAGCGGAAATCTTTAGCAGAGGAGTCGCCGTGAGTCGTTCGTCGGGATTGCAGTTTGGCGAAGAAGAGGCTCATACCGTTTCGAGCTTTACGCGCGAAATCAAACGGCTTCTTGAAGGTTCGCTTAAGGCTGGGTGGATAAAGGGAGAAGTATCCAATTTTAGAAGACAGGCGAGTGGGCATCTTTATTTTTCTTTGAAAGACGAATCGGCTCAACTTCCGGTTGTCATGTTTCGAGGAAATGCGGTCGGGCTCGGTTTCGAGTTGGATAATGGCGTTGAAATTCTCGTGTATGGAGAAATTAGCGTGTACGAGCCGCATGGCCGCTATCAGTTGATCGCTCGAGCGGCTACCCAAGCGGGGCATGGAAAGCTGCATCGCGAATTCGAACGGCTAAAGCGCAAATTGCTGGAGGAGGGTCTCTTCGATAAGGATCGAAAAAGGCCGTTGCCTGCAGCGCCTCGTTCTATCGCTTTTATAACGTCGCCAAGCGGAGCTGCTGTGCAGGATTTCATGCGTATTTTGAAGCGTCGCGGTTGGCTGGGACGATTAGTTGTTTTGCCGGCCAAGGTGCAGGGAGCGGACGCCGCAGATACATTGCTTGAGGGATTGATCACAGCGGAGCGACTGGATTGCTTTGATGTGATTGTCGTGGGGAGAGGCGGTGGAAGTTTGGAGGATCTGTGGTGCTTTAATGACGAACGTCTGGTTCGGGCTCTAGCGGCTTCAACGATTCCGGTGATTTCGGCAGTTGGGCATGAGATCGATTTTACATTGTCGGATTTCGCTGCGGATCTGAGAGCGGAAACGCCGTCGGCGGCAGCGGAGCTTATTAGCAGCTCCTATCTTGATTGCGTGAACCGAATTGAGCTAGCAGGTGAATCGCTGGACGAGCATTGGGATGATCGCCTGTCGAATTATCGCCGTGATTTACGCGATTGGGCCGCCCGCATACGAGCAGTGGCTCCTGAGAGGCGCCTGGAATTTGCCAGATTGAAGATAGATGAAATGGCGAGTCGTATCGAGACGACCATGACGCGCGAAATAGCCAAAGCGCGGCGCCGGTTCGGTGATTCCCGTGGCGTTTTTGGAAAAATCCGTCCGGAGCGTTTTCTTTCCGATTGCCGTCAACGTTTACGATTGTTGGACGAACGAAATCGCCGCGAGCTTGACCGCCGATTGTCGGTGTTGAAGCAGCGATTTATAGAGCTCGGCACGGAATTGAGGGCGATCGGTCCAGACGCGACCTTGAAACGAGGGTACTCAATATTGGCGAGAGAGGATGGATCGGTTATCGCATCCGTGTCCGATCTCTCGGAAAGCGAGCGAGTCCGGGCGACCTTGGCCGACGGAGAATCGTGGTTGATTCCGGAAAGGGAGTAGTTAGAGGGCTTCTGTTATTCGATCGACTTGAAGATTGAAGGGAGTGCTAGGCTGCGACTTCTATCTCTTCGAGAATGCGAATAGCGAGAGGTATGTTTTCGACTTTAAGGACGAGTCTCGTGGAGGATCCGGTTTGGTCTACGGATGCGTAGACGTAGTCGATGTTTATATGGGCTCGAGCCAGTGCCATCGTGATGCCGGCTAGGCGACCTCGACTATCGTTTAGTCGAATGGTTAGCACGGATTCAGCTTTCGCTTGGAAACCGTTTTCTGCAAGGACGACGGAAGCTTCACTAGGAGAATTGGCAATGAAGCGAAAGTGACCGCCGTCCATATTCTCTACTATGGAAATGGCGTTGATGTGAATATTCGATTCCGAGAGCAATTCGCTTATGCGAGCGATTTGTCCTGGTTCGTTTTCAATAGTGACCGAGAGTTGGGTTTCAATCTCGTGTTTCATAGACATAGGGGAAGTGAAGATTCTAGTAGACGATGCCGATTGGAGAGATGTCTCGCGGGTTCGGGCAAATGAAAAACCGGGCACGCAATGAGCCCGGTTCGAAAATTCATTTATGCTTCCTGGGGATTAGTCAAGTTGAGACTGATCTCGATTTCCCGACTTCTGAAAATAGCGCGATACGCGATCGTGGGCGATCTGGCCTTTGAGCTTTGGGCGGGCGAATCGAAAATCTTCCGCGCTTAAATCTTTCTCGCCGAAGTATGAGGAAAAGACTCTAAGGGGTGGGTTGTATTGGAAAACGTCAACTTTTCTGGAGAATGTGTTCATTGGGGTGATGGTGGTTCGGGGTTAATTTCAGATCTACCCTCTCCTTATCGGCTACTTGGAGTAGTTTTTAAGGGGCTAAAGCTCTTATTTCATGAAAGTTTTGCTAATGTAACTATCTAGGTGTTAATCTGATTATATTCAAGGGTTTATGAGGTGGCTTTCGGGCCTGAAATCGATGGTCCATGATCTTCCAGCCTGCGTGTTATGAAATCCTTTTCGTCCTTCTTTTTGCTACTTTCGATTTTTCGTTCCCGGAGGGATAATTCCGAAGTCTTTGAATCCGTCTGACCCTTTGGTCCGAACTAGAAGGATAACCAAAGGCGAAAATATGGATACGAAGACAAAATCGATTTCGGGAGCGTTAGCTGCATTGTTATTAATATTTATTTCGGGGTGCGCATCTGGAGGTTACGAGACGGTTCCAAACAGTTCAGCAGGTACGACGCAGTCGATTGATCTTGGGACTGTAGTTGCGACGCGAACGGTCAAGATCGAAGGGGAAAGCAGTCAACTGGGACTTTATGGTGGAGGAGTGATGGGAAGCGCTATCGGTTCGACAATTGGAGGCGGTGATGGCCGAGTACTGGCCAGTGCGGGAGGTGCAGTGGTTGGAGCGATTGTCGGAAAGAAAATCGAGAAAGCACTAACGACGAAACTGGCTCAAGAGATGACGATTGAATTGGATGACGGACGTACGGTAGTGGTGGTTCAAGAGTTGAAGGATCCTGAGTTTTATTCCGGAGATCGAGTGAGCGTTTTGCAAACTCGAAGCGGTGACGCTCGCGTGCGTCACGAAGATTACACGACGGCACAGTATTGAATCGCAACCGGGTTCATTGCTCGAAGCTTGCTTCGTTGCTGGTTTTTGCGATGAATGTGCCGCTACGCTCGAAACATCAAGCCCCGAAGCGCGAAGCGTTTGTTTGCAGAGATGCCTCGCTGACGCGAAGCGGCAGTCGACGAAGTCGAGAGCTTGCTCCGGGGTGGCAAATAAAGGGCGCAGATATTCACTTTAAAGATTTTTTTGAGGGGAATAATAAAGAGACGGGAAATCGGCTCTTTTTTTGTACACGAGTATATGTATTCGGCGAAAACATCCTCGATCTCGATATTTTGTATATTCGTATTTTTAGTTTAGATACGTAATTGGATGGATGTAATTGTAGTTGGCTCAGGGTGATCGCTTGGATTTGATTGATTGGTGTGGTAGTGTTGTCAGGGGGTGCATGTTTGTCCAACCGGCGGAGTGGCGTTAGCATCGCGTCTGAAAGGTGCAGGTGTCGATTTTACCAATGATTGGGAAACGGCATTCTTTAACGAAACGGATAGGGCGAATGACGTAACGGATGCCAGCTGGGCCCTTGAGCGCTCGGAAGACCTTGTCGCTTGGGAGTCAGTCGGGCCGTCGGAAATCGAAATGTTGGCTGGTGACGAGTATACGCGTATTGCAGCGACGACACCAATTCCCTCTGATGCGGGTGGGCGGTTGTTTCTTAAAGTGAACGTTGTCGAATTGCCGTAGAGGTTGTTGAAAAGGTGTAGGAGCGGGTTTACCCCGCGATTTTTCATTTTATAGAATAGGCACGCATTATCGCGGGGTAAACCCGCTCCTACAATTGGGCATCGGAGCAAGCTTCGGCTTATTTTGCAGTGTCTTAGAGGTTGTTGAAAAGGTCCACATTTTCGACGTAGGGCTGGCGCTTGCGCCACGCCGCGTAGTAAGAGAGCCATCTTTTATCGCGGCACAGCGCAAGCGCTGGCCATACGAGTTGCGACTTATTTTGGAAGCGATCGGAACTCGTTTGAAACTATTCTAGCGATTTCTTGAAATAGGAGAGGCTCTCTTCCAATCCGCCGATTCGGTTTCGGACGAGCCAAAGCTCACTGTATTTATTTGCGAGAATATTGAGTTCCGACGCTAGTCTGTCGCAATCGGGAGATTGACCATCGATACTTGCTAGGCTTTTGTTCACTGCGAAAAGCAGTAGGTTGATTGTGAAATCTAATTCTTGCTTCGATTGCGATGCGTTCTTGGTCAGCGAGTGTTCATTGACTAGGTCGCTGTGAATTTTCGAAAGCGCATTGCGGCAGGATTCTAATTCCTCTGGAGTTGTCTTACCCAAGTGCTCCGAGAATTTCTCTCCATTAGAAAAAAGCAGATCGTTGAGGAGCGTCCGGTTTGCGGGACTATCGGAAAACGCATTTATCGATTCGCTAAGCGAAATGATTGCTTGGGCGAGGCCTTCGGATTCTCCTTCAAAGAAAATCGTATTGATTGCTTGGATGTCGTCGAACTCGTTTTCCGAATCGCGATTCCATGAGAGAGTAGAGCCCCAGACCAGCGCAGGATAGCTTATTGGTGGGAAGTGGTGATGACCGAAGTCGCCCCAGTCTGTGAGAAGCATTCCTTTTGCGCCGTTCTGAACTGCTTGGTGGGTTGCTTCTTTTATAGTTGAAATCGCATTCGAGTATCGTCCGCCAATGGTATTCCAGGCGGATGTACCCGGCGAGACATAGTAGGGAATGCCAGATTCGCGGAAAATCGCGCATTGTTCTTCGAAAGGGTGGTCAGCTTCGTAACCCCAGATGATTCCTATTGAGTTATTGGGCAACTCGCTCGCGAGCTTGGGGAATTCGAGTATGATGTCTCCCCAGAATTGCATGGTCTTGCCTCGCCCTGTTACGAGGCGATGTATCGAAAGAAGGTGGTCGAGATAGACGCGGTGTTTACCTTTGGTTTCGATTGCATCGGCGCTCCAACCTTGGCCGAGCTCCCAGGGTTCGTCACCGCCGATATTCAATTGGTTGCTTTGAAAATTGGGCAGTAGTTCGTGGTAGAGTTCGGAGACGAAATCGAGCGAGTCTTGATTGGGCTTTAGCGTACCGCCCGCATCGCGTTGCCCGAGTATGGGGTGTATGTAGCCGTCGGGGCATTCGGCGAGATGCTGGTAGTCATCGTGGAAAAGCCATCTTTCCATGTGGGCGAAAGAGTTTTGATTAGGAACAAGTTCAATGTATCGGTCGTGGCAATACGCATCGATTGATCGAATATCTTCGGCAGTAAGAGGGGACGCGTTTTTCCAGACCGCTTCGTGGTTTCTATAGGCGAATGTGTGTTCGGTGTAGAGTTGGAGTTGATTGTATTTCAGAAAAGCTAAGCGATCGATCAGCTCGTAGAGCGTTTCCATCGTTGGGACTTTGCAACGACTGATGTCTAGCATGTAACCGCGGACTTCTAGATCGGGTTGATCTTCAATATTGAAGCATGGCAACGATTCACGGTTGGTTTCGATGAGTTGCCGGAGAGTTGTGAGACCTCGGAAGAGGCCCGTTTCCGTGGGAGCTTCAATCGAGATCGATTCGGTGTCGATAACGAGCTTGTAGGATTCCGGACAGGCGGTCTCAGAAGAGAGGGCTAGCGTGATTTGGGGCGAGCTCGTGCTTTCAAGACTTAGAAACGAGAAAGACGGGAGCGATTCTCGAAACTGTTCGCTAGGATCGAATTTGAGGTCGACCGCTAGAGATGGAGTTGGCGCGAAAACTCCAGGTAGGATCTTGATCGATTTGGGGATGGGCGTTAGGCGCATGGGTTCAATCGGATGATGATTTGCGAGGTCGTTTATCGATTAGCTATTGTTGCCCAGGACGATTGCATCGATGAGATCCGGTAGTTGTTGAATGGATTCAAGCTGATAGAAGTTGTCGTGATCGTGAGGGGGGGATTGGACGTGTTCATGTTCCCAAGTGATCCGATAGGGGATGTGCACGCCATGTCCGCCGAGGTCAAGGACGGGAAGGATGTCGGATTTGAGCGAATTGCCGACCATTAGAAATTGTTCGGCAGGGATTTCGTTTCGCTGGAGGACTCGAGCGTAGGCTTCTACGGTTTTGTCGGAAACGATTTCGGTGCGTCCAAAGTGATGGGCGATTCCTGATTTGGCGATCTTGCGTTCCTGATCGCGCAGGTCGCCTTTGGTTATTAGGAGCAGGCGAAAGCGTTGGTTGAGACCTTGCAATACGCCTTCGACTCCCTCGAGCAGCTCGACGGGGTGGAGTAACATCTGGCGGCAGTGGTCGATGATGCGTCGGATTTCTTCGGCCTTGATCGCCCCGTCGGTTAGGCTGATGGCGGTTTCAATACAGGAAAGCGTGAAACCTTTCACTCCATAGCCGAAAAGTTCGAGATTGTTCATCTCCGTTTCGTAGAGAACGCGTTCGACGGTTTTGGCGTCATGATATTCGGAGAGCAGGGCGCAGTATTTCCGATGATGGTCTTCGAAGAGGTTCTCGTTGTGCCAGAGCGTGTCGTCGGCATCGAGACCTATGGTAGTAATGGGCCATTTCATAGGACGTCTACGAGTCTCGCGATACGAGACAGGCGTGTCCAACCCGTATTCTCGGAGCAGGACCGATCCTGAGCATTTCCAGGAAAATTCTCAAAATTACAAAAACGTAATGAAGGCGCACCCATTCTGTAATTTTCGTGTGGTTTACTAGGAACATACAAAACGAAGAACCCTTCTTCAACCTTTTGAAAAACGAAAACCTTAATCACCGGAGAATCTTTATTATGAAAACAACGAAAATCATCATCGCTTCAATCGCAGCCAGTATCGTCAGCGTCGCTTCCTTCGCCGCTAGCTCGAATCAGACTTTCGAGTCACGGATGCAGCCACAAGATGTCGCGGTCCTCATGCTTGGAGGTCACGACCTTGATAACGACGGAGCACTCAACAGTGCGGAGCTAGTGAATTCGATCGAGAGCCTCTACGAAATGCGTCAAGAAGCGATCCGCGATCGCCGCGATACTCTCGTAAGCAACGGAGTTATTTCAGCGGCCGAAGGCTCGAATGGAATCATCACACTCAGTTTGTTGCCTGAAGATGCGGCGGCGATTGTGATGAAGGACGGCGACACGAATCAGGACCAGGTGCTCCAGGCTTCTGAGCTGATGGCGACTGCAAAATCGCTTCGCAAGCTCGACTTGGGCACTCGTGCCCCATCAGCCCGCAGATCGTAAGCAAACAATTTTAGGTAAAGGGGGTATATTAAGGCCGGGAGCGATTATCGCTCCCGGTCTTTTTTTTCGGCGCTTCAGAGCGGCGGCGGCATAAGAGTATGGTTTCCTCTGTCGTTTGTTATTCCGGCATCGAAAGCTGGTAGATGTTGCTTGTCCCCAAGCAGCCGTGGAAGTCGAATCAACCGATGCGGTTGCCTAGGGACAGGCAACCCTACCATACGACTGAAAGAAACGAACCCGGTGGCTAAGCCTTAGTTCTGAAATGGCCTATCTTTTAAATTACAACGTTGTGATTTAAAAGGTTGAGGTGTTTCGCCTTTGACGAGTTTGGCTGTTTTCAAGGCTTGTTCGAAATCTGGCCATAGCGGGGCGTCGATGCGGATGGATTCGCCTGTGATTGGCTGTTCGAATGTCAATTGGGTCGCGTGAAGAAACATCCGGCAAAATCCGAAATGTTCGAGGAATGCGTGGTTTTGCCGAATGTCGCCGTGTTTCGTATCGCCGATTATAGGGCAATTGATGTGATTCATGTGCCGGCGCAGCTGATGCCGTCGTCCGGTTTTCGGAAAGAGTTCCACATGCGAATAGCGGGTTGTTTCGTATCGGCCCGATGGAAAGGGGTGCTCAATTCTAGAAAGCGTCTTGAAAAGAGTGAGCGCCTCTTGCGCTTCGTCGCTCTTTCTTTTTGGTCCGTGTTCTAGAAGTTTTCGTAGCGGATGATCGATTGTCCCTTCGTCTGGAGCGAATCCGCGCGTGATGGCTTGATAGCGTTTGGCGACTTGGCGTTCTTCGAATCGCCGTTTCATTTTGGCCAAGGCGACCCCATCGTATGCGAAAAGCAGTACGCCCGAGGTGGGCTTGTCGAGTCGGTGAACTGGAGAAACGCGACGGCCAATCTGATCGCGAAGCAATTGAACGGCGAATCGAGTTTCTTTGGCGTCGATTCTGCTTCGATGCACAAGCAGGCCAGGCGGCTTGTTGATCGCTATGTAGTGGTCGTCCTGGTACAGGACTGGGAGAAGTTCGGTGTTGGGAGTGCTCAATTGAAAAGTAAAAATCCTGCGTATCCCTAAGGAGGGTGCGTTTTAAAGTGGTGGCTGGTAGGGCTGCATGTCCGCAAGCGGCCATAATAACCTGGCGGTTCGTGTCCTTCTTGGGGATCTCTTTCTAAGAGACTGTTAAATAAGTCAGCGTAGGAGCGGTCCCGCTTAGCGGGACCGCTCCTACAATTAGGAAGCGGAGAAACCTTTGATTTATTTAACAGTCTCTAACAAGATTTTTCGTCTGCGGACTGTCCTGAACGAATACGTCCGGAAACGATTTCAGTCCATTTGTAGAGGCTGCCTTCTTTGCCTTTTTTGATGCTTTTCCAAAGGGATTTGGCGTCCCGTTTTTGAAGCTCGTAGTCGTTGAGGCCGTTGCTGTCGCAGGAAAACACTTTCGAGTAGCCTTTGAATTGTCGAGGGCGACCGAGAATTCTGGAATGTCCGTCGAGTTGAGGAGCGGATTCGAGCGATTTGGCATCCATACAAATAAAGCTATAGGGGAGGCTTCGCAGATCGATTTCCATGATCTGGGCGAATCGTGCCCAGTCGCCATCCATGAAGACTTCGATGGGCGTTTTGGCGAAAAAATGACACCAGTGGCGCAGATTGTCCTCGTCGCGCATCGGGCATTTTTGGACGCAGACGCAAGGAGCGATTGGGTCGTGCTGTCCAAGCAGGGCTTCGCGTTGATCGAGGAGCAAGCGACTGCTCAAATGACTGCCTGGCTCGACCCAAAAGACTTGTTTGGCGGAGCGGGAGAGTTCGGTTAGTTCCGCTCGGTCGTCGAGGGAGAGTTCGTTCAATACGTGGCTGATGACGCAAATCGTATCTTCGAGCGATTCGAGGGAGTTTGGGTTGGCGATCGAAACGGTTAGCTGGGGGTGACGTTCGAGTATCGCGTCTTTTGCGAATTCGCAGGCGATGGTCGAATGATCCCAGAGAATCACTTCGTCGAGGCAATCGGTCCCGAATGTTTCGAGTAGGCGCAATGTCGCGATGCCTGAGCCACAGCCCCAATCGAGCAGACGTCTCGATTGCAGTTTCCAACCTACCTGTTGGGCCTGGGCAAGAGCGGCGTCCCATTTCCAGCCAATTCGCGCCGCGAAGAAACGGTGATAGTGGGCGAGATCGGAAGGGGAGGTCCAGTAGACGCCGGTTTTTCCCTTGGCGGCGAGAAATTCGCTACGTAGGCGTTCTAGGGTGTTCCAATCTACTGTATCGACGCTCATAGGATTCTCTTCGTCATTGTCGTAATCTTCGCCCGAGTCAATTCCGAGGTGACATATGGGTAGCGGCCGATCTCCGAGCGGCCATTCATATGAGGCAAGATGGCCGCTCGGAGATTGGCCGCTACCTTTGGCAAGAGATTGAACCTTCGGCGTATTGGCTTGTCATGTTACGGGCAGAGGCCACGTTTTTAGCCAACAATGAAGACCATTTGGAGAGTATCGAGTTACCTGTTTCGCTATAAGCCTTTGTTTTGGCTGACCATTGGTTTGGCTATTGCGAGCACGCTTTTCATGATGGTGGTCCCACTGGTGACGCGGTATGTGGTGAACGAGGTTTTGCCGGGAAATGAGCTGTCGAATCTATGGTGGGCGGTCGGGGCGATCGCGGGTTGCTTCCTCTTTCGAGAGCTCTTTAACTCAATGCGTATTCGAGTTAATAATACGCTGGAGCAAAAAGTTTTGATCGATCTTCGGCGCGATTTGCACGACAAGCTTATGGAGTTGCCGATCGGTTACTTCGATAGTCGCAAGTCAGGCGATATCGCATCGCGTGTTATCGAAGACGTGCAAAGCGTCGAGCGAGTCATCTTAGATGGCACCGAACAAGGGAGCACTGCGCTTTTGACGATTATCGGAACCGCGAGTGTTCTGTTCTATTTCGAGCCGATTTTGGCGACCTTGATGATTTTGCCGATCCCGATCATGATCGTAATGTCACGCTTTCATTTCAAAGCCCAATCTAAGAATTGGCGCAAGGTACGAGCGTCGGCGGGCGAATTGAATTCGCTTTTGATCGAAGACATTCAGGGTAATCGCCTGATCAATTCCTTTGCCTTGAAAAACCAAGAGAAAAAGCGTTTCGAGGAGCGTTCGCTCGAACTCCGCGACTATACCTTGAAATCCATGTTCCGTTGGTCGATTCACGGGCCGGCGACGAATTTCGTGGTGAGCTTGGGAACAGTATCGGTTGTGGGTTATGGCGGCTATTTGTTCGCAACTCAGCCTGAGCGTTTCGCGGCCGGCGATTTCCTGATGTTCTTTCAGTTTTGCGCCATGCTTTATATGCCTTTGAGCCAATTGAATGGGCTCAATAATCTGTTGGCGACAGGGAAAGCGTCGGGAGAACGCGTCTTCGAGATGCTCGATTATCCGGTGGATATCAAGAGTCCGGATACGCCAGCAGCGTTTCCCGAAGGTTTACTGGAAGTTGATTTTCAATCGGTGGGGTTCGGCTACGAAGGGCGCGACCAGTTATTGTCCGATTTCTCGTTGACCTTGGCGAAAGGCAAAGTGACGGCATTGGTCGGCCATACGGGAGCTGGTAAATCGACGGTGGCGAATTTGCTGCAACGCTATTACGATGTCACGTCCGGGTCGGTATCGATTAATGGCATAGATGTTCGCGAGTTTGACTTACTCGATTTGAGAATGCGTATTGGCGTAGTCGCTCAGGATCCCTTTCTCTTTGATGGATCGATTAGAGACAACTTGATCTTAGCTAAGCAGGAAGCAACGGAAGCGGAATTGGTCGCAGCTTTGGAAGGGGCGAGCGCCTGGGAATTCGTTTCTGACCTTCCCGATAAAATGGATACGCGCATTGGCGAACGCGGGATCCGCTTAAGTATGGGAGAGAAACAGCGTCTGACAATTGCACGCGTGATTTTGAGAAATCCACCCTTGGTGATTCTCGACGAGGCTACCTCCAGCGTCGATACGCTGACCGAAGCGAAAATTCAGCTAGCCGTTGACAATCTCGTGAAAGAGCGAACGACCTTAGTGATTGCTCACCGTCTTTCAACGGTTCGTCAAGCCGATCAAATCGTGGTTTTAGACAAGGGCCGAATTATCGAAAAAGGCACGCATGGCGAACTCATTCGTTTCAATGGTCACTACGCCAAGCTCTGGCAGACGCAAACCGACCTTATCGAAGAAAACGCTTTTGAATAGACTATGAATTCCATGAAGCAAGGGCTGGTTTGGAGTTGCCATGGTCAATTGCTTGATAGAGATTGAAAACGTGAAAAACGTTCGTAAAAGCTCCTTAAGAGAAGAGCGCGGTGATCGTGCCTATTGGGCTAAGGCAACTCGATTGCAGCGAATAAAGGCTGTCGAGATTATCAATCGATTGGACGAATCCGAATATGCTGAACAGACATTTCCAAGAGTTCATCGAGTTACTCGAAAAGCGCGAAGTTGAGTTAAATGATAGGGTGGAGTCTCCATAAACTAAGGACAAATCGATTTGAAAGAGTTAACTCCGTAGTTTTACGAACTTGGAAATTCAAAGTTGTTGCCCCACATATCAGCACTTTAGGTTATACCAAGAGCGGTCATAAACTAAACAAACGCGGCACGGCGCAAGCGCCGGCCCTACATCGCAAGTTATTGTAGGGCCGGTGCTTGCGCCGTGCCGCGTAGGAATTCTCAAGATTTGGAAAGTTTAATTTATGACCGAGCTTAGGTTAAGTCTATTCGAAGAAATACTAATTTTCACCCACAAATTGCTCGAATATCCACGAATCTCTCCTGGAATCCAAATATCATTCGTGAAATCAGTGAGATTACTACGCCACCTTCGCTTTGCTTCGTAGCGGGTAGATGTTTATTCTTTAATAAACGTTTGGATTAAGGACGAGAATTGAGCATATTGCTGAGCAAATAGGTGAATGGCGTATTGCTATTCACTTCGAAGCGAAGCTTGGATATTCATAATGTATAACGCTTGTTTTCAACTATGTGGCAATTTTGGATAGATACTGGTGGGACCTTTACGGATTGCTTGGCGCGGACTCCGGAGGGGGAAGAGCGTCGGGTGAAGGTATTGTCAAATGCCGCGATTCGGGGAAGGGTTGTTGAGGTTCTGGGACGGCGACGTCTTCGAGTGGAATTGGGGCTTTCGGTTAAGGATGATTTTTTCGATGGATATGGATTCCAGCTGCATGGTTCGGAGTCAGAGAATATCCGGATAACTGGAGGGGTTTCTAGTACGGGTGTTGTCGATTTGGATACGGATGTTTCATCGATAGAAGCGGGCGCATTGTGTTCCATTCAGTCGCCGGAAGAGCCTCCGACGCTGGCGATGCGCCTTTTAACAGAGAAGTGTTTGGATGAAAAATTGCCGCCGTTGGAGCTGAAATTGGCAACCACACGCGGGACGAATGCGTTGTTGGAGGGAAAGGGCGCGAAGGTTGCGTTTTTCGTTACGAAGGGATTTGGAGATCTATTGCGGATTGGTAATCAGCAACGTCCGGACTTGTTTGAACTGGGGATTCGCAAACGGGATCCTTTGCATTCTCTCGTTTGCGAGGTAGGTGGTCGTTTAGACTCGGATGGGCAAGTACTCGAAGCGTTGGACGAGAAATCGGTAAGGAGCTTTGCTAAGCAATGCATTGAGGAGGGAATCGAAGCGGTTGCGGTTGCCTTGTTGCACAGCTATTCCAATCCGAAACACGAGAAGCGTTTGGGAGCAATTTTGAGGGAGTCGGGTATTGAGCGTGTTTCTTTGTCATGTGATCTGTCGCCAATGATAAAGATTCTTCCACGGGCGGAGACAGCCGTTGTGGATGCCTATTTGGCTCCCATTATGGAAGCCTATCTGGACTCAGTACAGGCAGAGTTGCCGGATAGAGCATTAAAGATAATGACCAGTGCGGGAGGCCTCGTCTCTCGTGAGAAGTACCGACCAAAAGATAGCCTCTTAAGTGGCCCTGCGGGAGGTGTTGTGGGCGCGTCTTGCGTGGGCAAGCAGGCCGGGCATGTTCGTAGTATCGCATTCGATATGGGCGGAACCAGTACGGATGTGTCTCGTTTCGACGGGCGGATGGATTATCAGTTCGAACAAGAGATTGGTGGAGCGCATGTATTTGCTCCATCGTTACGCATTGAGACCGTCGCGGCTGGCGGCGGTTCGATTTGCTGGTTCGATGGTTCGGCCTTGAGAGTCGGGCCAGCGAGCGCGGGAGCCTTCCCAGGTGCGGCTTGTTACGGGGCGGGAGGACCGCTGACGATTACCGATATCAATTTGCTGTTAGGACGTTTGAATCC
>Ga0115000_10002471_pt1 | contig 15946 bp, 25 predicted proteins | sample ArcticOcean_MG_C_6_FD_89690 | JGI IMG/M metagenome (GOLD analysis project Ga0115000, IMG submission 89690) | Marine microbial communities from western Arctic Ocean - ArcticOcean_MG_CB8_128 | ecosystem: Environmental > Aquatic > Marine > Oceanic | place: Arctic Ocean: Canada Basin | collected...
ACCAACACTGACATGCGTAATGTGAATGGTGTAGCAGGACTGTATAGAGTAGAATTGACTAAACTGTTCGGACAACCTTTAGAAAATGAACCCAAAGAGTTTTATGTAGAAGGTAAAGGTGGTGCACAGAATAATTATCTTAACAAGTTTTTTGGAGATTTCGCACAAATATTATACTGTTTGGCTTTTAAAGTCGAAGGAAGAAATAATAGTGATTCACCTAAATTATATTGGCAAACTGGCGATAAAATAGCACAAATGATGTATTTATTCATGGCTAAATCATACAAGAAGGAACCAGCATTAATAGCAGAAATAGGACAAGATTCAAAAACACTCAGAGATAGAACACTTATATTGTATATGCCAAAAGGTGGTAGAGAAAATATAATCAAAAGAAACTTGGAACAATTTAGAAAAACCAGACAACCTAATACAAGGGTTAATTACAGGTCTAATAACGAAAATAAAAAACCAATAAATCCTAATTTTGCAAAGTCGTTTAGAGAAGAATTAACAAAGTACTTTAATAAAAACTCAAGTCAGTTGACATTAAGAGATGTTTCACGATTCGCACAAAAGGTACATGGTTCAACCAAGAAGAGAGGTAGTAACGCTAACCCACCACCTACCCAACAACAGCGTCCTGGTTCAAAGAGAGGTCGTAACGATAACAATAACGCTAACCCACGATCTACTCGACAACGAAGAGGTCTTTTTAATTTTTTTTAATAATTAAATATTTACATATATAAAATGGAAAATCTTGTGCGTTCTATGGATGTCATGAAAATTAACGGCAAAAAGGCCGTCTTTGCTTATGGACGTTTTGAAAATATCAACAACGTCAACAAGGAACTCGTGCGTAAAATGTTGCTACGCGCCAAAAACACTTCAGCGGATCCCTATATCATAGTTACCCACACGGGTACAGGCGCTGCGGCGAAAAAAGATAAAATTAAAGGCATTTTCCCCAATATTCAAGTTTTATCAACTTCGTCCGCAGACCCTAAATTGGCATCTGTTGTAAACAGTCTCAAGAGAAACAAGGATTACAAAAACATTGAAATGGTTGCTCGTACCAACAGTGTTGATCAGTTTAAAAAGTTTATGAGTATTCCCGTATTCAACTCGGGTGTGTCTCGTCCCAAAACTACCAAGGCCGCGCCCAAAAAGGCCAAGGCCGCGATCAAGAAGCCAAAAGGTACTTCAAAGCCAAAGTCTAAAAAAGACCCCTATACCCGCAAGTTTGTCAAGTCTAATAGAAATGTTAGAGCACTTGGAAAGATGATGAAAAACCTCTAATCCTCTGTATAGAAAGAAGACTTACCCGTCAGTTTCACCTTGTTTCGCTTTGATGCAGAACCACGAATCTTGGGTGATTCAGGATCCACTTCCTCCTCTTGTGGCATTTCAATGGGTTCATCATCAGGTTCATCATCATTTTCTTTTTGAATATACGGTTCATCATAGTCTTTATAGTTTTTAATATCCCTATTATAATATCGATGATCGCGTTCTTGATCTAGACGTTTATTAATTATTCTAGAACAATAACCTAGATTCCCATTTCCAATGTAAAAATTTGAACCATAGGAACAACTTGACGCTGGTTGAAAACTCATTTTATATATACTTTAATTTTTTTTTTAATACCTTCCCCAAAACCTATAATCCATAAACGTTTCAATACTTATAGAATATTTAGTCTTGATTTTTGGCAACTTTTTCAATTGTTCCAAAAATAAAGTGTCGTCAAAACCATTCATTAATATATTTATGTCTATACTTTTTAACTTAAAAATCACCACCACCAACGTTGTCGTCGTCCGCAGAGTCATCACCATCGCTACTGCTACTGCCACCAGTTAGTAATTCGTCCCACCAGTTCAACTTTTCCTTTCCACCATCTTTAGCGTCTCTGTACAAATTTACTATTCTGTCATCTAGATCTTTAGCACCGTAAAGACCAGTCGCCATAGCTCGCTGCCCCCTTCCTGGAATTGTCGCAGCTACAGAACCGACCTTTTGTGGTATATCAAATGTTACTGTCTTGACATACTTTTTCGCACCACGCGTTGCACCACGCGCAACATCCTTTGACTTGTCATAGGCTCCGCTTAAAGAAAATGTTTCCGTGTTTGCGATTAGGCAAGCACAGATGATTATTAAAATTACGATAATGAAATCTTTGCTATTCATTTATTATTTAGTCAGATTTTATTTTATACCATACGCCTCAGTATTTTAACGGCTTTCTGTAGAGACCTATGATTCTTGCTCCACACTTCAATAACATGTCGTTTACCATCGTACCAAATATAATCTGCCCGAGTACTTTCAGTGATTTTTTTAAATTTGTACCCACCACGGCCCATAACATTCAATGGATTCATATCCACCGGAAGGTTTACCTGAGTATAGAACGCATTGTTGGGCGGATTATATTCGGGCATATTTACTTAATAGATAAACGATTGTAATCTTTAAATAATTGTCTCGCGACATTGGTCATGTTTGTGTCGGATCTTCTAATTCTTTTTGCGCCTGGTGTTGTATTAACCATCATTGGTTCTCCGTTTATTACCGCGAAAGATACAATGTTGTTTATATTCATAGGTGTTGTATTTTGACCTCTTACTTTTCTCTTTCGATTGTCGGGTGTGATAATATTAATTTTTGTGGGAGTTTCTCTAGACATTAATGATTTATTTAATGAATCACTAGGAAAAATATTCTTGTTATTCTTTGACATTGTATTATATACTGCTCGTGAATATTGATTTTTGTTTGGAATCCTATTTGTTTTTGAAAAATGATCTGCCATCTTTGACAAAAAATTTACCGAATGTCCAACACAAACATAACCACTAGTCTGTAAAGCTTTACCTCTGTAAAAATAAATATTATTCTTATCAACACCAATTTTCTTTGCCAATTTAACAAATACGTTTATTCTACTTTTTTGTTTTCCATGAGAATCAAAACAAAATAAATGTTTTCCATGTTTGAAAGCAGCTACTGCGTGATAGGGGTCATTTCTTATTCCTATCAAATATGCACCATTTTCTGGGGGTTTTGGAACATTTGTCAAGATTCCATCTTTTATAAAAACAGTAAATATGGGTACTCTCGGATAATCTCTTTTGAATTTAGTTTGCGCCTTTCCATCTACTAGTAATCTGTAATCGCAGGAAATAACTCGTTTTTTTACAACCCTACTCATTTCTTATTAATAGTATTCAACTTTTTTTTATAAGATAAAAATGATTTGAATACCTTGTCATTATTCATTAACCCTTCCTTGGTTTTGGGATGGATCATAATTTTAATCTTGTTGTTATTATTCATTAAACCATTATATCCATGTAAAGAATTTGTCTCGGTAAACCTTTTTATATTTTTATACTTGTAAGACTTTCCAAAATCTGTAAAGAAAAATTTATACTTGTCCTTTTTTACTTCGGCCATCCATATGTTAAAACCATGCATGTCGCCATGACCTATTCCCAACTCGTGCAACTTGTCCATCGCAGTCTTTAACGCGGGTAAATGACTAAGATACTCTCTAGGATTATACCCGACATACATCCATTGTAAAGACCGTCTGGCCCCCGGAAATACATAATTCGCATTCTGCATTACAATGAATCCATATTCTCCCAATTTGAAACTTCCATATATTTTTGGAGCAATGGGATCCTTGTTGGGATTATTTTTCATATATTTTGTAAGTTTCTTTAAATACTTTACTTCATTCTTCCATTCCGCATCTGGATCAGAAATCTTTACAACGGCATTTCGCCATTTTAAAGGACACTTTTTATAGTTTATACATTCCAGTGCTACACCCGAAACACCGGATCCTAGGACACGTGTCCGGTGAGCGATAATTGCTTGACCATCTGTTATTTCATAAATCTTTTTATTTATCGCAGCTATATTGTTTCTTACCTTGTTAAATCTTTTCAAGGATTTATTTACCTCTATCACCGGTCTATTCATGCCCTTGAATGCCTTTGTCGATACCTTGACACCATATTGTTTTACAATGCTATTAATAGCAATGCGCTTATTTTTTGAATCAAGCTTGTTTATATACAAACGAGCAAACTTTAGTTTTGCAATGTGCTTTTTATCCGTACCTGTCGGAAACCGCTTATTTATCTCCTTTATGATATCCATTTAATATAAGTTGAAGATATTTTTTTAAAATCAATTTCTGATATATAGTCAACTATATTACCCGTATATATAGACCATAATACAAGATTAACAAATTCATACGAATACAGAGAACTTTTATCTATAACGACCCTTTTACCATATATATAACCAGGACCATACATAAAGTCGTGATTATACTGCGCACAATTCAAACACATCATGCCATGATTTAAACAATTCGTACAAATATTACTAGTAAAATCCTTTGAGACTTTCAACATTTCAGGTAATACTTCGTTATTATAACGGAGTAAATGTGATGTTTTATGAAATTCTGGAATAACATATTCAGTCATATTCATATGGTGAACCTTTTCATTGATGATCTCAATGAGATCAAAGGGTAATATGTTCATCTTGGATTCATAACCCCCACCATCTATAATACTCTTGCAATACATCACTATACCCCTCCATGGTATAGGTGTCATACTCCTGTCCGGTCATGAGCTGCCACATCAAAAGGTTGGCATATGAATCCGCATCTATGTCATCGTCATCGACAACCACGCGCCGTCCACATGCATACCCAGGTCCGTTTTCAAACTTGTGGTTAAACTGGGCACATGAGACGCACGTGGCGGAATTGATAACACAAGCCATGCACATAGTGTGTGTAAAAAGAGGAGCAATATTGACAATCTTGGGAAGCACTTGACTCTTGAAAATGATTTTGGGAGAATGTTCTTTCAACTCGGGCATAACAAACTCTGCCATGTTCATCTTGTGGACCTTTTCGTTAATGATCTCAATAATATCAAAAGGAAGCGTGTTCATGGTTGCTTTTGATAATACAGTTAAAGAGTCTTGAATTATTTTCAGACATTATTTCTTTTTAGCCCATAGGGGTGTTATCCCAAACTTTACCATTACAGTAAAAAACAAAATCACTATCATCAAGTTTAAAAATTGAGTGAGTAGTTTATTAATATCAATCTCGGCAATTTTTCTGTCGTTGCCTATTTGTTTATCGACAACATATCTGACGTTGGGTGTTAGTATAGTATCTTCTAGATCACCCAAGAAATTAGATATCGCCCCCGCAAGTATTATACCTACACTGAACTGCGCTAGTAATTTTTTATCTATCATTATAATTACGAAACATATTTTTTCGTGATTGCAACTGTGAATGAAAACCATAATCTGGTGTAAATATCCGAAAGTTCATATTGAAAATATGCAAGTGATCTACATATAGGTGAACCCAGATATAAAGGTGATAGAATAAGTCCAGTTAAAGAAGGATGTGCACATATATGGACATATATGTTTGACAAAAACCATGACCCAAAACTCGTCGACACACCAGTGATTAAAAATACTACAACATCATTTATCATTGATATAAATAATGTTCTACCTTTTAATTGTCTTCATTCTCTTTGGAAACAGAAATAGCCAAAGTCTTCATCGATTTCTGGATTTTCTGAAGCGGAGTAACCTTTTTGGGTTTGCTCACACTCTTTGACTTTCCATATTTGGCAAAAACAACATCAAATATCTTGGTAGCTTCTTCTTGCCATTTTACAACCTTGTCATTCCTTTTCAGCTCCATAGTCATAGCATTCTTTGAATAACCCATCTCGTACATTGCCTTTATCTTTTCCTCGATGGGGATCGTGTGTCCCTTGCGTGTGTACTTGTGATACAGAGTGTCCAACGGGGCAATGATACAAACTTTTAATTTGTTCCTCTTTACAGTGAGTTTCACTGCCGCGACCCCAATGGTGTTTTCTTGTTGGCGGGGTGGTGGTACTACGTTTTCTTTTAATGGCAAACTGTTGTAATAGTCGACGTGTTTTTGCCTAAGATTTTCCACCTTCTTTGTAAAGTCTGTACGCAGTCTAGTCTTATTCTCATCAGATGTGATAAAATAGTCTACTGATCTGACGTCCATGTAGAGCTTTTCCTCGAGGTAATCCTTATAATTACTCACCGGCAAAAAAGGTACTTGTTGAGGTTGGCATTTTATATTATTAGACAAACCTAGAATATTTTCGTCATTCAACTTTACCCTCTTGAGTCCATTAGTCAACGAATCGATATTCATTTTTCTCTTGCACAATCTCGGGTAGGAACTTGATTTCTTGAGAGTCATTCTAATCTTATATATAGTCTACTTGTATCTTGATTAATATATATACATTCTTTTTAATGCTCTTTTTTTCCAATTATCCATCAGTCGAGTCAATCGTTTACTATATCTTGGTTTAACCATATCCCATATAATACGTTGTATATCAGTTGGCAATGACCTTGTCGCTACACAAAATACAAACTTTTTGTCATCCATTGGGTTAATATAGATTTATTTTCTTAATATATGTAAATGTCTACTCTTATTAACAAGGGTATCGCCGTGGAAAGAACAGTAACTAAATATACTTCATATTTATGGTACCTTGTATTAGGTATTGTACTCTTGACTGCGATATATTCTCTTATATACCCAGATGTAAAGAACTCGTCTGCGTCTAAATCAAGAAAAAAATCCGGAATTGTTATAGCAGTTGTGATTGGAATAATGGGATTTGTATACATGAATAATTATGCCGTACAAAAGTCCAAAACATATGCGGGTGTAAAGGGCGTTCTAGATGCAACTACATTTGTTTCGCGTGTAGTTTAAAAATCATCATTTTGATGTCTATATCGAGCCTCCAGTTCATCAACTTTGCGTTTAAATCCAACACCCCCTAGTGTTGGAGGATTCCATGTTTGCCAGTCGGAATCTACTTGAGCTACATCCAGAGGAAACTCATTACCTTCCTCCTCGACGATAAAACTATCAAGTGAAGTATCTGACACACTTTCACTTATATCACTATCGGAAACGTCATCACAAATATCCGCGTTAAACACATACATTCCAGTATCCCTGATATTTGTTATGTCGAAATCATCAAGGGTCCATTCATGATAATGTTCTAAAAGACTTTCCGCCTCTACTGTATTTGAAAGAATATCAAACTTGTAAACACGGGCATCTTTATAATAACCCGTCGTCGGCAAAAAGTAATTTACAACAAGGTGTCTACCCCCGTTTTCACATACTCTTGCAAACATTCCATTTTCTTCACCCTCTACTTTTACCTTTACTATATCATCTGGTCTAATATCAACTATATTAATCATTTCGTGTTTAATAACTCAAATCTTTATGATTGTATATATTAATGATTGTGACAATTCTTTCGAAAAATGGTTGTGAAATGTGTGATGACGCCGTTGTTCAATGTGAAAATAATAATATAGATTATGAAAAAAAGATAGTATCTAAAGCCGAATTGATAGGAGGTCGTACATGGCCCCAAATCCTAGTCGATGGAAAACATATAGGTACTAATTTTGATCTAGAAGAGTTCATTGAGGAATACGATCCATTATTATACCCAAACCCTAGTAGATTTACTGTATTTCCCATTAAATATCCCGACTTGTGGGAACTGTATAAAAAAGCACAAATGTCCAACTGGACAGCAGAGGAAATTGATTTTAGTTCGGATATGAATGACTGGAACAAACTAAACGACAATGAAAGACACTTTATCAAATATATACTCGCATTCTTTGCCTCTTCGGACGGTATTGTTTTTGAAAATGTAAATGCCAACTTTGCAAATGAAATACAAATACCAGAGGCTCGATCATTCTATGCATACCAAGAACATAATGAAATGGTTCACGGTGAAACGTACAGTCTATTAATCGATAAATATATTGACGACCCAAATGAAAAGACTGAACTTTTCAACTCTATTGAAACGATACCATGTATCAAAAATAAGGCTCGATGGGCTCTCAAGTGGTTTGACAAGTCAATTCCTTTCAAACAAAGACTTGTAGCATTTGCATGTGTGGAAGGAATCTTCTTTTCTGGAAGTTTCTGTGCAATCTTTTGGCTGAAGAAAAGAGGTCTAATGCCCGCACTATCTTTTAGCAACGAACTTATTAGCAGAGATGAAGGTCTCCACCAGGACTTTGCAGTTGCGATATTTCACAAATTAAAAAGCTTTATTTCAAACGAAAATATTCAACAAATTGTAAAGGAAGCTGTGGAAATAGAGAAAACGTTTATTATTGATGCGCTACCATGTAAGCTTATAGGAATGGATTCGGTTCAAATGTCGCAATACATTGAATATGTTGCAGATAGACTACTCAAGCAATTACATGTAAAGCCGATATGGAATACATCTAATCCTTTTGATTTCATGGAAAATATATCTTTGGATGGGAAAACAAATTTTTTTGAAAAACGTGTAGGAGACTATGGAAAGTTGATGGGCGATACCAACATTGCATTTGATGATGAGTTTTGAGAATGGAATATTAAATATAAATGATTTCTTTCATATACTAGTTCTTTTAATTTTTGTTTGTCATAGTCAATTTCTTGTTTCATTTCATAAATGCTTTTATTTAATGATTCCCATCTATCTTTATCAAATGACATTTATTTAGAACGGACATTTTTTTGTCTTGTCGATTTTCCAATTGTTGGTACTATCGTCAATATTTCCAAGTGTACATACCCCTCTGGGATTTTCAATATCCTTCATGTATATACAAGTGCTATCACCAGGACTGTTTTTACATGTTTGTTCATTCGTGAGTTTATCATAGCCATAGAGATTGCATCCATCTTCACTCTTGTAAATGTACTGGTTACACTCTCCACATTTTACATCACCTGTTAAAGTATTGCCATCAAAATCATATACCTTATTTTCTCCTTTGAAATCACATAGTAGGTCTTCGGAAAAAGGACCGCCCATATCGGGATCAAATATAGGTTCGACTTTTTCCAATGGAGGGTTTATAACATCTTTTACATCTTCTAAAAACTCCATATTTATTGGCTTTCCGTCTAATAAAACTCGTTTAGCTAATATCAAAAGTATTACAACAATTGATACTATTATTCCAAGTGAAATAATTTGTACTGTTTTCATTTATATATATGTACAATTTAATACTGCATGCTGAGGCGAGTGGCCACAATAAACACAACGGTGTGGAGCATAAGACCAGCAGTGGTGGCGCAACCACCGCTGGCGACCCAGGAACCGAGAATACTGCTCATGATCTTGTAGGTGGCGGGGTTGGCGATAAGGAAGAAAAGGAGACCCGCGAAAACGGAAATCCTCAACTTCTTATCCTCAAATTGGGCGATTACTTTGTTACAGATAGCGCAAGTCATTTATATTATGTACAGAAAAAAATCTATTAAAGATGGCGACCTATATAATAATAACAAGTACCTATTACTCATTCAACCAAAATGTCTCAACAGCAAATCATTCTCCCCACTGAGTTCAACCCTTCCAGCATTATGTTTTCTGGTCTGAAGAAAAACACCAACAATGCCGGTAGGTCAGTTTTCATGAACCTAGAAAACTCGAAGCGTCTCTTCATGCAACTTCCTGCTATGAAGGCACCATTCGGACTTAGTTCATTTACCGACGACGCGAGTGGAAAAACGTCTTACACGATTCCTCTCTCGTTTGATCGCAATGATGATCTCGTATGCAATCTCCGCGACAAGCTTTCTGAACTTGATGAGATTGTAGCCAAGACTGTCGAGTCAAACTCCAAAGAGTGGCTCGGTAAAAAGTACAACATGGCTGTCATCAAAGAGGCGCTTTACAAGCCCGTTGTGAAGCAGCCCAAGGACGAGCAGTATGATCCCACGATTACGATCAAGGTTCTCTGCTCTGGAACTGGCAAGTTTGTACCCAAGTTTTACAATGCCGATAGGCAGGAAGTTGACCCCAACACGATCGACAAGCAACAGAAACTCGTCTGCATTGTTAGTATCTCATCCGTATGGTTTGTTGACAACAAGTTTGGCATCAGTGTCAAGCTTGAACAATGTCTTCTCAAGCCTTCTGAGAAACTCAATGCGTTTGCGTTCAGGGACCAGGGTGAGGAATCCGAGGAAGAGGTCCTCGACGACGATTACTAAAAAAATATATTACTATTATAAATGCCACTAAAATCTATGAAAAATGGATCGGAAGCTAATCGTATGACGGTAAAAGAAATACAAGATTTTATAAAAAAACACAAGAAAAACAAACTAAACAACAGTAATGTACAAGTAGGAGTTGAATACAAGGCTACACTTAAAAGGGCGCAATTGCTTTCTTTATTAAACAGATTTAACAAGGGAAAGAAACTACGAAAAGCACCTGGACAAAATGTCAACCAAGTGGGTAATATGATGGAGTCTTTGAGAATAACAAATGAAGAATTGAAGACCATACCAAACATGAATTTTGGTACAAATGGTGCTAGTAAAAAGGGATTTACTTCCTTGTACAAAAACTCTGTTATGATACCGAGGGAGAACAAAATGTTTATTCCCCTTAGGATACGCAAAACAGACAAATCTATTCGCGATAAATTTATTAGAAACACCATGTATAAAAACCCACAAACCCTCAACTGGCGTGCATCCGCCAAAAGGAAGAGGGGTACCGGTAATATATTCAAGGGAATACCATTTGTTGATTTTCCCGCCACTAGCCCCAATGCTACCCGCCGAATCCCTACCCGACCTAAACAATTATACAACGTTTCCCCCAAGACTAGAGGTAGAAAGGTGGTTCGTCGTGTAAATGTACCCAAGCCTATGTCGAATCCCGCGCGTAAGCCCATGCGTAAGACCGCGCGTAAGCCCATGAGTAAGCCCATGCTTAGGATCATGCGTAAGCCCAACATGCGCAATAGTATACAAGTGTCAAACTCTAATTCAAACTCTAAATCAAATTCAAACTATAAATCCAATTCAAACTCTAAATCCAATTCAAACTCTAATGTCAATAATAGAGAATTTGTAATGAGTGAAAATAACCTCAACAACAACAACAAGAATAAAAAGACAATCAAAAGAATTAAGAAATACGAACTAAAATTAAAAAACAAAAATTAGATTAATTAATTATTAGGGGATTTAGCTCACTTGGTAGAGCGCCCGCTTTGCATGCGGGAGGTAGCGGGATCGAAACCTGCATTCTCCAAAAAAAAATATTCTTTTAAATTAAATGGATTTTAAAAGAATATCAAATTCAAAATTATATGTAGAAGCAATAGTTGTTGGACTATCATCTATGATAGTCGGACCACTTTTAAAGATTAAAAACACGACTGTAATGTTTTTCGTGCTAGGATTTGTTCTTCATCTCATATACGAGTTTTTAGGCATCAACCGATGGTATTGTAAAAGTTTTGTTTTGTGAATGATGCATAGTGAATGCTATGAAACCAACAAATACATCCATCAGTAGAGGCATGTATGCATAATCTTTACCCTGTATAGCTAATATAGCAAAAAGAATGTATATAAATGCGTGGACGATTCTCCAATTGTTCCACCATATAACACCACCAAATACCTCTGGTCCTGTGGTACGGGGTTTGATGAAATACATGTATAACCATACAATTGCTGGGACAAGAGCCACAAAACCCATTATTTTTAGCTTTTGCTTATCAACATATTTTGCCGCATAGGCGAGAAGACTGCGAGTGCCCAAGCACCCAACTAGGAATAATAGATTTCTTTTATGTTCTTGCAACATTGTTAATATTAATAAACATTTTATAAACTTGTCGTGTATCCCAAAGAATGTTGAGGCGAGTTGGGTGGAGCCAAGAATCCATGACTATCGTTTCTTCTGAAGGTAGGGGTATCAATATTCTCTTCTATATGTTTACCCCTAACACATCTTGTCAATCCAAAACAACACGACACTTCCTGACAATTCGATTTGAGTGCCGCCCTAACAATAAGACCACAAAACCCAAAAAACGTACCAGTTACTGCTATGAAAAATCCGGGACCAAAAGTATCATACCACATTGCGGGATATGTGATTGATTACTATATAGTAATAAAATAATGGACACGGAAACTCATCAAGTATTTGATGAAACTTTGCTCAAACTTACAAACAAGTTTCCAAATCAATTAAATTATTATTTCTTCAAACAAGCATTTTCAAAAGATGAATGTTCTAGAATTATTGATTCATTTAGTCCGAAATGTGTCAACGCCGCTACTGTTTTTGGAAACAATTATAGTGAGACCCGGCGAACTAGCGTGACATGGATTCCTAAAAATCCTTCAACTCAATGGATTTATGATAAACTAGTAGAAATGGCAAGCGAAGCCAACGAGGCAATGTTTGGATTCAAAATTACAAATCTTATAGACCAGATTCAATTTGCGTCTTATGATGAAAGTGTAAAAGGAACATTTGCAAACCATGTAGATATGGGAGCAGAAGATAGATATTCGTGTAGAAAGTTGTCAATGTCGGTTCAATTGAGCGACCCAGTCGACTATGAAGGCGGTGATTTTGTTATCACAAACAACAAATGGCCACCCAAGGAACAGGGAAATGTAATTCTATTCCCATCATTCTTGGAACATAGAGTAGATCCAGTTACCAAAGGAAGAAGGTACTCACTTGTCCTTTGGTTTTATGGACCTCCTTACATGTGAGTTCATATTGGTAATCTCAGATTGTATTCTTTCTTGCATTACTTGTATAGTAGCAATAATGGCAGCATCTCCTTCATAGGTTACCTCTAGACTACTCAGACCAATAAGAGACCGCTGTAAAGCATCATTCAATTTCGAAAGAGTATTCTCGCATGTATGTAATCTAGAAATGTCCATGGCATTGTTTAAAACATTTTTGATATAAGCCAATGTAGCAAACCTATTATCATTGTGCATCCATCGCATAATTGCGGTATAAATACCAGTTGAATTATTTTCCAATGTCAACACACCGTTTCGTACACATACCTTTTGACCCTCTTTAATCATTGAAATTATTTTCAATGATGTAAGAACTTGATCAACAAACTCATCTCCGTTTCTTGCATCATTTACCATTTATAATGATCTAGAATAAAATCTTTATTATTATTAAAATGAACAAGGTTGACATAAAGGTTTGGTCAAAACGAACAGCGATTTTAGCTGCATTGTTTGGATTTCTTCAGGTTTATCCATCAATCGTCAAAGTCGTCAAGACTAAAAATGTGAGCTCCTTTTCGATAAGAGCGCAGGTTATGGGTCTAGTATCTGCAATGCTATGGTGGATTAATGCATACCTACAGGGTGATATTACAAGTCTTATAGCATTGAGCATAGCTATAGCTTTCAGTATTTATATTCTATATCTCATGTATTCTCCGGTGAAAACCAAGAAAGAAAAGTCGCAATAAATTCGTTGGCTTTTATTAGAATGTATAAAAGTATGTATTTAATCCTAATCATTATTTTTAATATTAATTGCATTATTTTTAATATTAAAAAAATAGCTGATATCTTATAAAATGTGTGGAATCATATGTGTGTTTGGAAATAAATTACCAATTGCCACAAATACCCTCAAACATAGGGGTCCAGATGATTTTAATACAATGAAGAATGAAAAATGCTATATGGAGTTTTCACGTTTATCCATTAACGATATTTCTGAAAGTGGAATGCAACCATTTTGCGAAAATGGAGGAATGTTGGTCTGCAATGGTGAAATATATAATCATAAAGATATCGAAGAAAGAGAAATTACAATCGGTGAAAGTGATTGTGAATGTCTGATATCTAGTATTCAAAAATATGGAATTACACAAACAGTCGATAAAATTAGAGGAGTATTTGCCTTGTGTTATGCAGATAATGATAAAATGTATGCCGCACGAGATCCAATCGGAGTTAGACCCCTATTCTATACAAGATTTGATGGCGGAATTGCCATGGCGAGTGAAATGAAAGCATTGATGGAATACAATACCAAAATTGAGATATTCCCACCCGGACACTTTTATGATTCAACCACCGACAAGTTTACGTGTTATTATAATTTAAACTGGAAACTATCAGATAAAAATATTAAAAACCCTTGTAAACATATTAAAACAGAGTTTATAAGAGCAGTCAAAAGGCGTGTAGAAAATACCGAACGTGAAAGTGCATTCTTACTATCAGGTGGTCTCGACAGTAGTCTCGTATGTGCGGTCGCTTCTAAAATGAAGGATAAAATTAATACATTCTCCATTGGAATGGAAAATAGCCCAGATGGTGAAGCCGCCAAAAAAGTAGCGGAATACCTAGATACAAATCATACTCATGTAAACTTTGATATCACAGAAGGTATTAGATCAATAGAGGATGTCATAAAAAGTTTGGAAACATATGATCCAACTACCATTAGGGCAAGCACACCAATGTGGATTCTACTCAAATATATATCTGAAAAAACAGACTATAAAGTTATCATGTCTGGTGAAGGAAGTGATGAACTATTTGGTGGATATCTATACTTTCATAATGCACCCTCAACCAAAGAGTTTCATGAAGAAACCATCAGACTCTTGAAACAACTACACCAATATGACGTACTCAGATCCGATAGATGCGCGGCAGCTCACGGACTTGAGATAAGAGTACCATTTCTAGATAGAGACTTTATAGATTGTGTCATGGGTAAAATCGATCAAACACTCAAATATAAAAAGGGTATCGTTGAAAAATGGATTCTACGCAAAACATTTAAAAATGAACTCCCCGAAGATATACTGTGGAGACAAAAAGATGCATTCAGTGATGCAGTGGGATATTCATGGATAGGTGAAATCAAAGAACATGCAGAATATCTCATAAATGACGAAGAGTTTGAAGTAATCAAAAACAAGGCAAATGGAGTAAATGTTCCTCTAACGAAAGAAGAAGCCATGTATAGAAAAATATTCTGGAAACACTTTGGAAATAACGACCATATTCTAGACACAGTGTGGAGACCCAAATGGACTAATGAAACAGACCCCAGTGCTCAATACTTAAAAAATAAAAGTATTTAAAATTCAAGATGCACATTAGATTTTACAAAACTTACAAGACAATAACCACGATTACATCGTCTGGCGCAACACACATTATATGGACATATGTATTATAGATTAATTTATATTATGTAATAATAATGTGTCATGAATGTCCTATATGTTATGAAACAATTGAAAAAAAAGAAAAATTAAAGTGTAATCATACATTTTGTCACGACTGTTTAAAGAAATGGTACAAGAACACACCTTCGTGTCCTATGTGTCGCAAAGTTTTATTTAAAAGTGCGTGGGAGAATGAACTATACGACGAAAAATTGATTGAACTCCATGATTTATGTGTAGAATATATTTTTGAAAATAATGAAACTGATGATATACTATATGAATATATAGAATATGAAAAGAGGTGGAAAGATTTACTAGGCTATGATATATTTGGAATGGATACATTATTATTTGGCTATGAAATTGAAAAACCAATCTGGGCTTATGATGATAATTTACAAACACAAAACACCCGAAAACATGTTTCAAAGCAAAAGTCTCATGTGAAACGGGAACGAGAATCTTTATATATAGGTGATGAGTTTTCTATATTTCTTGTATTGACGCTTTTAAATATTGGAATATGATTATGTATAGGAGAAGGTGGTGGGTATTTACAAACAATCAAACATGCACATGGTTTGATTTTATTCATATTGTAGCATATTTCTGGTTTTAATATTTTCATTAGTTTTCTTATCATTTATAACAATAATACTCATTGTTTTAAATGTCTAAAAACAATCCAAGTGGTCTTTAATCTAATAGTAAACAACAATGACGTCTCTTTCCGCAGATAGAA
>Ga0115000_10002472_pt1 | contig 15940 bp, 15 predicted proteins | sample ArcticOcean_MG_C_6_FD_89690 | JGI IMG/M metagenome (GOLD analysis project Ga0115000, IMG submission 89690) | Marine microbial communities from western Arctic Ocean - ArcticOcean_MG_CB8_128 | ecosystem: Environmental > Aquatic > Marine > Oceanic | place: Arctic Ocean: Canada Basin | collected...
GGAACCGGAATCGAGCCTGCTCACTTCTGGACCCAGCTCGAAACAATCGTGGCTGAACTCGGGCCGCAAAACGCCGCCAATCTTGATCGTCGCGACGAACTCCAAACACTGATCGACGAGTGGCACCGCTCCAACAAGGGTGGCCACGCCAGGAGTGCATACACCGACTTTCTTCGGGAAATCGGCTATCTGCGCTACTACGCCGACGACGTCAAAGTGGCCACTGACAACGTCGACACGGAGATCGCCGAGATCTCGGGTCCGCAGCTTGTCGTGCCACTCGACAACTCTCGCTACGCACTTAACGCGGCCAACGCCCGTTGGGGCAGTTTCTACGATGCGCTCTACGGTACCGACGCCATCGACGAGAGCCGGGGATGTAGCGCAGGCAAGAAGTACAACCCGATTCGTGGTGATCAGGTGATCAACACCGTGCGCGACTTCCTCGACCGCCATTTCAGCCTCGATCAGGCGAGTCACCACTGGACGGTGAAGTACGAGATCGTCAATGGCGATCTCGTGGCCACCAGCGGCGACGGCACCACGAGCACGCTGCTTCGCCCCGAACGCTTTGTTGCCTACACGGGCGACCCGAGCAAGCCCGACTCCGTCCTTCTTCGCAAGAACGGCCTCGGTCTCATCATTTCATTTGGCGAGGGCTTCTTCATCGGCCGCCGCGACCACGCCAACATTTACGACGTCCATCTCGAGTCGGCCGTCACTGTGATCATGGACTGCGAAGACTCCGTGTGTGCTGTTGATGTCGACGACAAGCTGACCGTCTACGGCAACTGGCTCGGTCTCATGACTGGCACGCTCACCCGTCGCTTCACCAAGGGTGGCGAAGTCATCGAGCGTTCGCTCGAAGCCGACAAGATCTTCACCGCCGCCGATGGCGGCGACCACGTGGAACACGGACGAGCACTCATGCTCGTCCGCAACGTCGGTCACCACCTCTCTACCGATGCCGTGCTTTGCAACGGTGAGGAGATTCCTGAGACCTTCCTCGACGCGATGATCACTTCAGCCGCGGCGATGCACGACCTGCGGGGCAGCGGAACCTTCCGCAACTCACGCACTGGCTCGGTCTACATCGTGAAACCGAAGATGCACGGCCCCGACGAAGTTGCCCTGGCGTGCCAACTCTTCGACCGTGTCGAGGACGCCCTCGGTCTCGATCGCAACACACTAAAGATGGGCATCATGGACGAAGAGCGACGTACGTCGCTCGGCCTGAAGGCGTGCATCAATGTCGCCCGCAACCGACTCGTCTTCATTAACACCGGCTTCCTCGATCGCACCGGCGACGAAATCCACACCGATATGGAAGCAGGTCCCGTCCTCCCGAAGGGCGAGATGAAGGGAGCCACCTGGCTCCGTGCCTATGAAGACTCCAATGTCGATACGGGCCTCGCCTGCGGGCTCAAGGGTCGCGCCCAGATCGGCAAGGGAATGTGGGCAAAACCCAGCGACATGGCCGAGATGCTGAAGACCAAGATCGGTCATCCCCTGTCCGGGGCGACGACCGCCTGGGTTCCATCGCCCACCGCCGCCACACTTCACGCGACGCACTACTTCCTTCTCGACGTGGCCGACCGGCAGCGAGACCTCATTGGCCGGCCGCGAATTCGCGTCGGCGACATGACCGCCATACCCACCCTGCCGGCCGATCGCACGTTGTCGACTGAAGACATCCAGCGTGAGCTTGAGAACAATGCGCAGAGCATTCTCGGCTACGTGGTCCGGTGGGTCGGCCACGGCGTCGGCTGTTCTACTGTCCCCGACATCGACGATGTCGGCCTGATGGAAGACCTCGCCACGCTGCGTATCTCCAGCCAACACGTGGCGAACTGGCTCCATCATGGCGTGTTGTCCAAGGACCAAGTGCAGACCACGATGCAGCGAATGGCAGGCATCGTCGATCAGCAAAACAGCGACGACGCGGAATACGAGCCGATGGCTCCGGACTTTGCCAACAGCATTCCGTTCCAAGCAGCCCTCGAGCTCGTACTCAGCGGCCGCGACGAAAAGAACGGATACAGCGAGCGCATCCTTCGTCAACATCGGCGAGCCATGAAAGCCACCCTCGGCAGCTGACGGTCTCATCTCGGGCGGCCGCTACGGTGCGGGCATACTGCAACTCGACGCCATCGGAATCATTGCCGCCGACCTCGACGCCTTTTTGGCTTTCTACCAACGGCTTGGTCTCGAGTTCGTCCTCTACGGCGAAGGCCACCACGAGTCGACGATGGACAACGGAGCGCGGCTGATGATCGACAGCGTGGCGATGATCGAATCGTTCTCAACTTACGAACCGTCCACCGGTGGCCGCAACGTTGCCCTCGGATTCGCGTGTCCGTCACCGGCCGATGTCGACTCCACCTATGCCGCGACCGCCGCCGCCGGCGCGCCCGTAACGGAAGCGCCGTTCAATGCCCCGTGGGGTCAGCGCTACGCCACGGTGTTTGACCCCGACGGCAACCCCGTCGACCTCTACGCGACGCTGGGATGATGCGGCGACTGGGCCGATCACTTATGGCCGGCCTTCTTGGCCTGTCGATATTCGCGGCAGCCGCGCCCGCCTCGGCCGGCGGGAGCTGGTTCGACACCGTTCAGCCGAGTTATGAACCCGGCGTCGGCATGAGCTTCGACCTACCCACCGACCTCGAGCGGGGGGTCTATGGCTTCAACTATTGCAACCACGACTGCACCGGGCAGATCGGCGACCTGATCGGCGGCACGATCTACATCGGCGTGGAGACCGAGGGACGCTCTCTGGACTCGCCCGAGCCGGCTGATCCAGGGAATCAGATCCCCAAGCGGTCGCGCGTCGCCATGGTGGCCATCGCCGGTGGCGCCATCGGACTTGTCGCGCTGACGGCCCGCCGCCACCCGCACTAGTTCGCGGGCGGCACCTGGTCGTCCACCCAAGCAGCCACGGTGTTCCACGCCTCGACCACTTCGGGGATGTGGGTGCCCATGCCCTGAAACCCCTGCGCGACCGCCGGGACGATATCGATTGTGGTTGTGTCGGCGCGGGCCGCAACCCGCTCGGCCCCGGCTCGACAGGGATCGACCTCGCCGGTTTGAAGCAGCATCGATGGCAGACCGTGGAGCGCCGCGTGCGCGGGTGACACCAGCGGAGCGGCGGGAGCGCCGTGCGGACCGACATAGTCCTCAGCCCGAAGCCGCATCCAGTCCAGGTTGACGAACGGATCGTTGCCCGGCCCTTCGATGCCGGAGGCGACCAAGTCGTACCAGCCGCCGAATCCGACGAACGCGGCCGGAAGCGGAGCATCGTCGTCGCGGAGACGAGTCATCAGCGCCAGCGCCATCCCGCCCCCGCAGCTGTCGCCCATGAAGAGGGTGCGGCCCCGATCGAGCCCGTCGTTGAGCAAGCCGGTATAGGCCGCGGTCAGTTCATCGAGCTGGGTCGGAAAACGATGTTCCGGCGCGAGTGAATACTCCGCAACGAAAACGGCCAGGCCACATTCACGGGCGACGTTGGCCGCCCAGAAGGCACACATGGCCGCCGTCGAGGTCACGAAGCCGCCGCTATGGACAAAGAACACCGCGCGGTCATCGTGGCCCGCGGTCGGTCGTACCCACACGCCAGCCGGTGTCTCTTCAAGCACAACACCATCGCCAGCCGGCTGGCCGTGAACGAAATCGAACTTCGCGCGGATCTCGGCGAGGGAGTCGGCCGGGTTTGAGAAGTCATCGGGGATGTACGAGACGATTGTCTCGTACTCCTCACTCCCCTGAGTTCGCGCCGTATCCCGTCGCGTTCGCTCCGTGTCAGAGCACAACCGTTGGGTCGGGCACGAGGTCTCGGGCCAGCCACTGAAAAATGCGCCACCCGACCTCGGGGACACCGAGAGTCGCCTCAACTTCTTTCGCCGCTTCGTCGCTCACGGAGATGGGGGCCGTGGCCTTCACATGAATCTCGGCTACTCGCTCGGCCATCACGAACCAGCCGACGGCTTCGGCCGGCGACCCGCCGCCGGTGAGGAGGCCGTGGTTGCGCAGGATGCACAGCTTGTGGTTGCCGAGCGCCTCGGCGATCCGATAGCCGCCGTCGGTAGTGAGGACCTCGAGGTCTTCACCGAGATACATCCCTTGATCGAAGACGAATGAGCACGACTCCTGGTTGATCGCTTGGAAGGGTTTCACGTTGGCCGACCATGGCGTGCCGAACCCTGTGTGGGTATGGGCCGCCGAAACGAGGTGGGGGTTCGTGTCGAGAATGGGCCAGTGGATGCAGTAGGCCGCCGTGTTGATCGCGGTGTTGGCCGCCCCCTCGACGCCCCGACCGTCGGGACCAACGAGAGTCATGTTGTGGATGCTCGCCTCACGGAAGGGAATGCCATAACCCAGCACCCACATGTGATCCGTGAGGATCGGGTCGCGAGCGGTGATGTGGCCATCACCCAGCTGACCCCAGCGCATGCTCGCAAAGATGCGGTAACCGATCGCCATTTCCCACTTGCGCAGGAGTCGCAGCTCCTCGAGATCGTCGACCTCGGGCGGAACGACGTCGTAGGACATCTCGGGATAACGATCCAGCACCAGTGTCATAGGCGCATGGTAGATCGATGTCAGATGCCGGGGAGGCCCTGCTGCGCTTGCTCATGACTCAGGAGTTGCCGTTTGGTATCAAGCCCGCCCGCGAAACCGGTGAGGTCGCCGTTGGCGCCCACGATGCGATGGCACGGAAGGATGATCGGAATGGGATTACGACCGTTGGCTGCACCCACCGCACGAAACGCACCCGGCCGGCCGATCGCCGTCGCTTGCTCGCCATAGGACCGGGTCTCGCCGTAGGGAATCTTCGCCAACTCCCGCCACGCGTCCTGCTGGAAGTCCGTGCCGCGAAGGTCGAGGGTGAGGTCAAAGTGTTTGCGGTCGCCGTCGAAGTACTCACCGAGCTGCGCTGCCGCCTCCGCCAAGGTCGGATGCTGGTCATCCTCAGGAAGGTCAGCGGGAAGACCGGCGTCCTCCGGCGTTTGGTCCTCAAAGAGCACATGGGTGAGGCCGGCATCGGAAGCAACGAGAGTGAGTACACCAATCGGGCTGTCGAGATGGGTGATCTGCATCAGGAGGTCTCCTCAGCGGTGACGGTGCGCAAGCTCGCCCACAAATGTTGTGCGGCGAGAGATCGATACGGGCTCCACGCGGCGGCAAGGTCCGCGCATTCGGCTTCCGAAGGTGGCTCGTCACGGCCACCGGCGGCGTGAGCGATCGCGTGGCGGATGCCGAGGTCGCCGCATGGAATCACGTCGGCGTCTCGAGTGGCGCGCATAGCGATCACGTCGGCGGTCCAGGGGCCGATGCCGCGCACGGCGAGGAGTTGAGCGCGAACCTCCGCGCTCGGTCCGTAGAGATCGACGGACCCCTCGACTACGGCCGCCGCAAGCGCGGCCACAGTGGCCGAACGAGCCGTCGGCATACCGAGACCAGCGGGCTCAAGGTCGAGGAGCTCGTCAGGGCGAGGGAAAAGTCGATTCAGCCCGAGCACAGGGCCAGGAAGCGGGCGTCCGTAGCACTCGGCGATCCGACCCGTGATGGTGGTCGCACCAACCACCGAGACCTGTTGTCCGACAATGACGCGCACGGCTGTCTCGAAGCGATCCCATCCGCCCACGACCCGTAGGCCTCGCTGGCGCCGGACGAGTGGAGCGATGACCGGATCAGCCAGGAGATGCTCTTCCGCCGCTCGCACATCATCGTCGAGGCCGAACATCGAGCGAATACGGGCGACGTCGTCGATGATTGAATCGAAGGTGGAGAGATGGGCAGTGAGCTCTAGGAATGCAGCGTCGTCGCGATCGTCTGAGAGATTGACCTCGATCACCCCAGGGTTGCCGCACACCTCGAGGGTGCGTCGATAGATACCATCGGCGACCGACTCCACTCCAGCCGTGACCCGGGGCGCGATGTGGGCCCGCGCCGCCGCCCGGTCGAGCGGCTCCACGAAGGGAAGCCGCAATCGGAGCCCACCGTCGGCCACCAACACGTCGCCGGCCCGACGCTTGCGCCGGAGCTCACTGGGAGGAAAAGCGAAGATCGATTCCACGATGCGATTCATCTGCCGCACGCTGCCGAAACCGGCGGCCCGGGCGATCGCCGGCATCGAGAGGTTCGACTCGTCGAGCAAGCGACGAGCGAAGTGCGCCCGCCGCGAGCGGCCCACAAAGGCGGGAGTGGCGCCGACGTGTTGTTCGAACAGGCGCCGGAGCTGCCGAGTCGAGTAGCCGACACGGTCGGCCAGGGCGGCCTCGTCGAAGCGGTCGAGGAAGCCGTCAGAAATCAGACCCAGAGCGGTGGCGACCGCCTCGGGTACGGCGTCGACCGATGTGCTCCGCAGATGCCGGTCGGGACGACAGCGCAGGCAGGAGCGATAGCCCGCGGCCTCCGCCGCTACGGGTGACACGTACTGCGAGACGTTCTTCGGGTGCGGGCGGGCGCTGCACTGCGGTCGGCAATAGATGCCGGTGGTCGCGACGGCACTGACTTCCGATGAAGCTCGAGTGGTGGTGGCGGTGCTTCCCATGTCTCGAAGTATGCCCGAGTCGTTCGGACAGATTCGGACACGTCAAGAATCGGGGTATTCGGCCTGTTCCAACTGAAAGTCGAGGACGGCACGGACCTCTCCAACAAGCGGCTGAGAGAGTCCAGCCGTTCTCACGAGGAACTCGTCGACTTCCGCGTTCGTCAGTGCCTGACTGGACGAACCGGTCGCATCGATGCGAGCCAGGCTGTTGTCCTTCAACATCCACACGCCCGTGTCGTCGTTGATACCCGCCATGATCGCGTTGCTGAACGGGCCGGAGTCGCGACTCTTCTCGTTGGCCTCCAGGGTGAAGGGGTGATCCATCGGTCCGTGAATTCGGCAGGGCAGTCGGAAGCTCGGGTCGGGTGTGGGTATGTCGATGAGCCACCCCGCGGGGTCGGGACGCGCCACGGTGACGTAGCCGTGATAATCGACCGACGCAGCCTGGCCTTCGACGAGCGGCACGGGCAGCCCGTTGTGAACGGAGGTGTCGACCATCCAGGGAACGTCTTCGATGGTCACGACGGTGGTGCCGTGGTTGATATCAACGTCAAACATCGAGGCGCTGATCAGCGCGGCGTCGAATCCAATACCAAGGAGGTAGGCGTGGAGCGCGTTGTTACTCCCCCAGCACGTCGAGCCGGCACCGGTGAACTGCCATGCCGCGAAGAAGTCGGCCGGATCAATACCGGGCAGCTCGGGCATCTTGAAGTGCAGGCCCACGAGCTTGCGGACATTGTCGAACGGCACCCGGCGACACCAGGTGTCGTACACCTCGGTGAGACCATCAACCGTGGCCGGTGGAGGCGCCGAGAAACCGAGCAGCTTTGTGACCTCAGCAACACGAGTCGGAGTAAGCGGCTTGATGGACATCGGAACAATCTTCCACATCTGCTACGAATGACCAGTGCACAATCCTGAAACCGGCGAAGACGAAACCTTCACCGAAGCCGCGATCCAGGCGGAGTACGAGACCGGCCGCCGGGAGAAGACCGAAGCGGGAGCAAAAGCGCACGTCGCGGTTCGAATGGCCCGCATGACAGCGGGCACCATCGTTACCCTCGTCGGCCTCGCGATGATGCCGATGCCCGGGCCCGGCCTGCCGGTCCTCGCCATTGGTTTGGCGATCCTCGCTCGCGATGTCGCCTGGGCCGACCGTCTCCTCGGTCACGTTCGAGACCGAATTCCGACCGATGTAGACGGCGGCATTACCCGCAGCGCACTTCTCACCATGATCCTCACGGGCGCCGCGGGCATCCTCGGTTCCGTCTGGTGGTTCTTCGTCCGCTAATGCGTCTCTCCGTTCTCGACCAATCCCCCGTCCCGTCCGGCAGCACCGGCGGCGACGCGCTTCGTAACTCCATCGACCTGGCCAAACACTGCGAAGCATTTGGCTACCACCGCTACTGGGTTGCCGAACACCACAACACTGGGGGCCTGGCCGGGTCCTCACCCGAGATTCTGATCGGACACATCGCGTCGGAGACTTCGACGATCCGCGTGGGATCCGGCGGCGTGATGATGCCGCACTACGCGCCCTACAAGATCGCCGAGAACTTCCGCATGCTCGCCAGCCTGCACCCGGGCCGCATCGACGTGGGCGTCGGACGAGCACCGGGATCCGACCAGGCCGCGATGGTCGCGCTGGCGCCCGATCACCAGCCGATCTCGATCTCGAAATATCCGTCGATGGTTGCCGAGCTCGATGGCTTTCTTCACGATTCCCTCGGCGAAGAGAGCCCGTTCGCCGGTCGAGTGCGGGCCACGCCCGCCCCCGAAACTCCGCCTCACCTCTGGCTCCTCGCATCCAGCCGCGACTCCGCCGCGTTCGCCGCCCACTTCGGGCTTCCGTTGGCCTTCGCCGACTTCATCAGTCAAAGCGATGGTGCCGCGATTGCTGATGCCTACCGCGAGCACTACCAACCCACCGAGCGTCATCCCGAACCCGAAGTGCTGGTCGCCGCGAGCGTGATCTGTGCCGACACTCACGAGGCTGCCGAGGAGCTCGCCGCCGGCGTAAAGCTCTGGCGTCAACGAGGGCTCCAGGGGCCGATTCCCTCACCTGAGGATGTGCGCACGGACGTGCCCGGGCCACTCGCCGTGCAGCCGAGCCGCAAGCCGATGATCCAGGGCAATGCCACAACGGTGGCCGCCAATGTGCGAGCGATGGCCGACCGTTATGGCGCCGACGAGTTCATGGCGGTCACCATCACGTGGGACCACCAGGCCAGAGTTCGTAGTTACGAACTCCTCGCCGAACAGCTACTCAGCTGAAAACCAGTTGGCGTGGAAGCCGAAGGGCATGCGCTGCGGAATCTGGATGCGAGCAATCGGTCCGTCTTCCACGCGCTGGGCATCGAGCACGATCACTTCGCTCTGACCGGTATCGCTGTTGTGCATCGAGTTCACGAGCCAACCGTCGTCTTCGGCGGTGCCGTCGGGGTTGGGCGCGAACACATTCTCGCCAACGTGGCCGTGGTCGCCGGCGTACCAGAGCGTGCGAGTGTTGGTCTTCATGTCGTACTTCACAATGGTGTCGAAATCTCCCGGGTCCGCGTTTTCGCGGGTGAAGCCCGACATGTAGAGCGCATCGGTCTTGCGACCGGTGAGGTCATCGTTGAAGCGACAGAACTCGCCCTTGAAGTCATCGAAGTAGTCGCCACCCGACTCGCCGCTCTCAAGATCAACCCAATACCAGGCCGGGCGGCCAGCATTGGTTTCGACGCCACTTTCCTTTTCCGATGCTTCAGACTCGATACCGAAGTCGACTTCCTCGAATCGGACACCGGTGACTTCGATGCGGCTTCCGTCTTCCCACGCATTCCAGAAGTGCTGCACATGTGAGGTGGGAACCTCGAACCAGCGAACCTCATGGGCATCGCCGTGGCGCGGAATGATCCCGATCCGGGTGCCGTTCTGTGGCTTCCACTGAACCATTGAGCCGCCCGCAGCCATGGCCTCCATATCGAACACAATCGGGCTATCCATGAAGACCGAGTAGTTCTCGGTGATGAGCATGTCGTGCATCATCACGGGCGCCGGCATGTCGTCGATCTCGACGCGCTTAATCAAGGCTCCCAACGCATCGACCACGTAGTACACGAGGTACGGGGCAAAGAAGTTGTAGGCGAAGAAGAACATCTCACCGGTGAACGGGTCGATGCGAGGATGGGCAGTCATTGCGCCCTGCAGTTCGCCGGCGAAGTCCCACTCGCCAACGGTCTCAAGGTTCGGCGCGATCTCAGTGGGGAGGCCCTGCTCCCAGAGCGCCAGCAGCTTTCCGGCGTGGCGAACAATGTGGGTGTTGGCTCGGTTCTTGACCGGACCAGCATCGCCGACAAGCGATGCATCGGGGAAGTTCATGACATCGGAGAGGCCGGGGTAGGCCGCCTTGCCCAAGTCGATCTCGGCGTTGAGGCCGCGGGTGCGGATCCAGCGATTGCGATACGACGCCTTGCCACCGGCGAAGTCGACACCGTGGAGCATCCCGTCGCCGTCGAACATGTGGTACTTGCCAAGGGGCTCAAACATCTGGTTCGGGCCGTTGCGCACGAACGAGCCGCGGAGACCTGCCGGAATTTCGCCGATGACAGTGCAATCGGCCACATCGATCTCTTGATCGACCGGGAACATGTTGCCGCCGAGATCAGGGTGTTCTGCCGTGTTGGTGACGTGGCCGGTGAGCGTCATACGAAAGCTCTTTCTGTGGATCTACTCGCTGAGGTTAACAGTGTTAACCCACACAGAACTTCAGCGCAATGCGACCATGGCTCTTGTCACGAGCGCGGTGCCGTGATCAATGAGCTCCTCGCGAGAAAGTTCGCCCACGCGAGCCAACTGTTGAAGGGCGCCCGAGACCGTATTGAGGATGACCGACGGCGGAAGATGATCGGAGATCTCGCCGCGTTGGACAGCCCGATCCAGCAGACGAGCAAACGCTTTCGCGGGCGGCTTCACGTGGCGGATCACGGTGTCGTCCCACAGGTCAGGGTCGCTGCGCAGCGCGGTCTGCACGCTGGAGAGGCCCACCAAGAACTCGGGACGACGGACCAGATCGACGTGTTGGGTGACCAGGGCTCGCACGTCGGCACCGAACTCGCCGAGGTCAGGAGTGACGAAGTCGGCCACGTCTTCGAAGATCGCGTCGCGCACCAGCGCCACTTTCGAGGGCCAGGTGCGGTGCAGATACTTGCGGTACAACCCCGACTCGGCGGCGATTGCCTCCATCGTCAAGGCGTCGTATCCCTCGGTCGCCAGCAACTCTCGGGTTGCCTGGAGCACCGCCGCCCGGTGTTCGCTCTTCGGTGGGCGGCCGCGGCGAACAGGTCGTTCTGATGCTGGATCGATCGGTGCCACCTCCACAAGTGGCACCGTAGCTAGATTATGTCCCAGCGCGGGACATATAGTGTCCGCAGTTGCAGAGACGAAGACCTTGGAGGGTTTTAATGACCAGACAACGACGAAGCTTGTCGCTGCTTGCGATTCTGTTGAGCTTCGTGCTCATCGCCGCCGCATGCGGTGACGACAGCACTGATGCCGATCCAAAGGCGCCGGTGGAAACCGACGAGACTCCCGACGAACCAGCCGACTCCGACGAGCCCGCCGATGAACCGGCCGACGAACCAGCGGACGAACCGGCCGACGCGCCGCTCACCGCCTCGCACCGTGGTGTCACCGAAGACACGATCAATATCGGTGTCACGATGCTCGATTTCCCGCTGCTCGTTGAGCTTGGCCTCAGCCAGGCGGGTTGGGGCGACCAGATCGCCATGTATCAGGCGATCATCGACGGCATCAACGATCGCGGTGGCATCAACGGCCGCAACATCGAAGCTGAGTTCCAGTTCTACAGCCCGATCTCAGCCACCTCGGCCGACGAGGTCTGCACCTCGCTCACGCAGGACTTCGAGATCTTCGCCGTCATTGGTGGTTTCCTCGGTCCGGCCGGCGGCACCTCCGACCCCTGCATCACTGGCTTCAATGAGACCATTCTGGTCGGCGGCGCTATGAACCAGGAAGAACTCGATGCGTCCACGGCCCCGTGGTACCACGCGGGACTCGCGGTCGAACGTCAGACCGACATCCTCTTCACCCTTCTCGAAGCCAACGGTTACACCGAAGGCGCCGACGTGTTCGTCACTGGTGGCGTCGCGGCAGAATCCGAATTGGACTACTCGCTCAACCTTCTCGCCGAGATGGGTGTCAACGTTGTTGGTACCGCTGTTCTTGGCGCGGGCGACGGCGACACGCTGGCGCAAGACGACGAGATGGGCTCGATCACGGAACGCATCCGCGAGAGTGGCGCGAACACGGTGTTTATCTTTGGCAATCCGTCGGCCAGCATCCGCGGTCTTTCGAACGCCGGCATGCACGACGATGTCGAAATCTGGAACAACAATGCCTCGGGCCTGAACAACCTCGGCGCAACAATCACCGACCGCGCTGTCGCAAACGGCACGCTTTCAATGGCGGGCATCTCCGACGGCGAGATCTGGGAGCAGGAACTGTTCCAGACCTACTGCATCGACCCGGTCATCGCGAAGGTTCCCGAAGCGGACATGCGCCACCCCGAAGAGTACGAACTGGACGAGGAGAACTGGTTCAACGGAGCTCGGCTCGCCTGCCAGGACCTCGCCCTCTTCGAGATCATCGCTAGCGCCTCGAGCACCGACCTCACACCGGAGACCTTCCAGGCGGGAGCCGACAGCCTCCTCTCCTTCGAGATGCCGACCGGCCCTGAATCATCACTCGGTCCCGACAAGATCAACGCTCGCGATCTTCACCGTCTGGTGGTCTTCGACGCAGATTCCGCCGACGGTCAAACCGTGCCGCTGACCGAGCTACAGAACAGCGCCAACTAAACCTGGCTTCGGTCAACACAATTTGGCCAACCGAATCTGACGAGCGGGGGAGGCATTGCCTCTCCCGCTCTTACGTTTTCGACCCGGCTCGTTTTACGGGTAGGCCTCGGGATCGTCGAGGGGCGCATTGAGCCACTCGACCATCTGCCGGACTGTCTCGTAGGCGGCCAGCCGTTGCTCGTCGGTGTTGGCCTCCTCAGCCGCAACGAATGGTTCGCGCAGACGCTTCGCCATTCGTGGTCCGAGTTCGAGTAGGCCGCTGCTGCCTTCTGATGCCCAGCGGGCCAAGACGTAGTGCACGATCGAGCCCACCGGCACGTCGATTGCATTACTCAGATTGCCGAGCGTCGACAGCGGCTTGAGATGGGCGTGGGCGGCGATGTCGGCCTTGAAGTTGGCGTCGGGATCCTCGTCGGGCCATGGGCCCATCCAACCCTCGATACGGAGAAGATTGTCGTCAGCCAAAGAGTCATCAGTCACAGTCGTGCCAGCATGCCCCATCGGGCAGCAGCGCATCGGCGGCTGAAGGGCCCCACGAACCGAGCGGATACTGCTGCACCGCAGGGGGCGTTGGTGAGCACCGGCTCCACGACTCGCCACGACTCTTCGACGCCGTCTTGGCGAGCGAACAGTCGAGCATCGCCCGTGAGCGCATCGCCGAGAAGGCGTTCGTAGGCCTCGGCGCCGTCGCCTCCGAGCGCGGCTTCATAGTCGACATCCAGGTCGACCGGCCGGGCCATCATCCCCATGCCGGGAAGCTTCGCTTGCATCGTGAGGGTGATGACCTCATCAGGCTTCATCCGGAACCGCAGCACGTTGGCGGACGGCTCACCCCCGTCATCGAAGATTGCGCTCGGGGGTTTGTCGAACTCCACGACCGCTTCAGTGACGGTTCGGCCCATCCCCTTGCCCGCCCGAATAATAAAGGGCACACCGGCCCAACGCCACGAGTCGATGAAGAGGCGGACGGCAACGAAGGTCTCAGTGTCGGACTCCACGGCAACACCACCTTCGTCGAGGTAGCCCGTGTATTGCCCACGGACGATGTCGTCGGCGCCGAGTGTGCGGATCGCCCGCATCACCTTGACCTGTTCGTCGTGGAGGGCGTCGGGGTGAGACGAGACGGGCGGCTCCATCGCGAGGAGGGCGACGATCTGGAGAAGGTGGTTCTGCACCACATCGCGGAGGGCGCCGACGTCGTCGTAGAACCCACCGCGTCCTTCGACGCCAAACGATTCGGCCATCGTGATCTGCACCGAGGTCACGTGATTTCGGTTCCACACGGGTTCGAGAATCGCGTTCGCGAAACGGAACACCATCAGATTCTGGACGGGCTCCTTGCCCAGGAAGTGGTCGATCCGAAATACGGCCGACTCGTCGAAATAGTGGTGAAGGATTTTGTTCAGTTCCTTGGCTGACGCAAGGTCGCGACCGAACGGTTTCTCCACAACGATCCGGCCACCCTCGTTGAGCCCGGCGTGCGCCAGCCCAGCCGCGACGTCATCGAAGAGCGACGGAGGGATCGCAAGATAGGCGACTGGATGAACGGCTCCGTCGAGCGCCTCTGCCAGTCGGTCGAAGGTCGCCGTGTCCTGATAGCCACCCGAGACGAACTTCAGCCGGGCGAGGAGCCGTTCAAGAACAAGCTCGTCCAACTTGGGGCCAAACTCTTCGAGCGCGAAACGGCCGTGAGCCTGGAACGCGGCGTCGTCCATGTCACTACGGCCGACCCCAACAACAGGCACATCGAGTCGGCCGTCTCGCTCGAGTTCGTAGAGCGCCGGAAACAGCTTGCGACGAGACAAGTCGCCACTCGCCCCGAAGAGGACGAGGACATCACCGGCGACCGTCATTCGGAGGCACCCACGTCGTCGGCAGACTTCTCGAGGTGGCCACCGAACGCATGTCGCATAGCCGAGAGAACCTTGCCGGCTGTCTCGTCATTCCCGCGGCTCGCGAACCGTTGATGGACCGCGGCCGCTAGGACGGCGGCGGGCACTCCCACATCGAGGGCGGCGTGAGCGGTCCAACGACCTTCACCAGAATCGCTGACCCGTCCTTCGTAGGCATCAAGCGCGGGATCTTGGGCCAGCGCACCCGCAATCAGATCGAGGAGCCAGGAACCAATCACCGAGCCGCGACGCCAGACCTCGGTGATTGCGCCGAGGTCGAAGTCATATTGATACGCGGCCGGATCGCGTAGCGGCGCAGTTTCGGCGTCGGCTTCGCGATCAGCGGCGCCGAGGTTGGCATGGTCGAGCAGGTTCAGGCCCTCGGCGAGCGCCGCCATCATTCCGTACTCGATACCGTTGTGGACCATCTTGACGAAATGACCCGCTCCGCTCGGCCCGCAATGCAGCCATCCCTTCTCGGCCGGCACGACCTCACCAGTGCGGCCCGGTGTCCGTGGCTCCGCGTCTACACCCGGGGCAATGGTGTCGAGGATCGGCGCGAGGTGCGCGATGGCGTCGTTCGGCCCGCCAACCATGAGGCAGTATCCGCGATCGAGGCCGTGCACGCCGCCGGAGGTGCCGATGTCGACCAGCGTGATCCCTTGCTCCGCGAGCGCCACGCCGCGAGCCAGGTCATCGTTCCAATTCGAGTTGCCGCCATCGATGATGATGTCGCCGTCGTTGAGTTCGGCGGCAACAGCGTCGACCACCCGACCGGTGACTCCCGCCGGCACCATCACCCAGACAACCCGAGTCCCGTCGAGTTGGTCGGCAAGATCGGCGAGGGTGGCGGCGCCGCACGCACCATCGGCCACGAGCTCCGCAATGGCGGCCTCGTCGAGGTCGTTCACCACCACCTCGTGGCCACCTGCCATGAGTCGGCGGCTGAGATCGCCGCCCATTCGTCCGAGTCCGACCATTCCAATGCGCATCTGGCCATCCTCGCAGCTGACCACCACAAGTGGGGCCGCACAGGCTTCCGGGCGCCAACGGGGAGGCCGCTACTCCCGCAGCTTCGCGAGGACGCGACTTGGAGTGAGGGGGAAGGCGTCGAACCACACGCCGGTGGCATCGTGCACGGCGGCAACCACTGCGGGCGCATAGGTGATGAACGGCATCTCGGCCACGCCACGCGCCCCCCACGGACCGAATGGGTCCGCGAGCTCCAAGATCACACTGTCGACTTCGGTCGGGATATCGCCGATCCCTGGGATGAGGTATTGCGATAGCCGCGGATTGCGAACCCGACCGTCGGTAACCACGAGGTTCTCGCTCATGACATAGCCGTGGGCTTGCACCACCGCCCCTTCGATCTGTCCCCGGAGCAACGCCGGATTGATGGCTCGCCCAACGTCGTGGACGGACACCACCCGATCGACCCGGATGTGGCCAGTGGAGGTGTCAACGGTGACGTCGACTACCTGCCCCATGTAGCCATACGAGAAGTTCGGTTGACCGGCCCCGGTCTCGGGGTCGAGGGTCTCCGTAGGCGGTGGCGTGTAGCGGAATTTGCCGACTGCTGGTCGTTCGCCGTCTTGCCAAGCCTTCTCCGCTTCCTCGACGGCGCCGAGGAC
>Ga0115000_10002473_pt1 | contig 15937 bp, 11 predicted proteins | sample ArcticOcean_MG_C_6_FD_89690 | JGI IMG/M metagenome (GOLD analysis project Ga0115000, IMG submission 89690) | Marine microbial communities from western Arctic Ocean - ArcticOcean_MG_CB8_128 | ecosystem: Environmental > Aquatic > Marine > Oceanic | place: Arctic Ocean: Canada Basin | collected...
ATCTGGCAATCGATGCACTGGCAGCGGACCATTTCCAGGTGACCTGGAAGCAGCCGATGCTCGGCGATCGGCGACTCCGGCTAGATCCGATTCTACCCGAGTCCTGTGACATCGTGAGCGAAGCTCTGCCCGAGCACACCGCAGGGGCGCTGATACTGCGCTGGGAAGTCGCATGCGATCTCAGCAGCGGCCAGATCCACATCGAAGGACTGTCACGAACGCTGACCGATGTTATGGTCCGCATCGCCGATCTTGATGGTCGCGTCACCACATTAGTTCTGAAGCCTGACTCACCAAGTCTGATTCTGGATGATCCGGCTCCACCGATCGCCGCCTATCTGACACTCGGCATGGAACATCTGCTGTTCGGCATCGATCACATCCTGTTTGTGGTCGGCCTCGTGTTGTTCATCCCGAACCGCTGGATGCTGCTGAAAACCATCACCGCCTTCACCGCTGCCCATTCCATCACCCTAGCTTTGTCGGTGCTTGAGGTGGTCAAACTGCCTCAACAGCCAGTGGAAGTGATAATTGCATTATCGATTCTTTTTCTGGCCAGGGAACTGATGCTGCCGCCAACAGAGCGTTCAGCCCTCATGGTTATCAGGCCGTGGCTGATGGCATTTACGTTCGGGCTGTTGCACGGCTTTGGCTTCGCTGGCTCACTGGCGGATATCGGCCTGTCTCGCGAGGCGCTGGGTTGGTCGCTGCTGCTTTTTAACCTCGGTATAGAGGCAGGGCAACTGCTGATTATCACTGTGATGTTGACTATCGCCTGGTTCATTAAGCGTAGCAACCTTCTGCAAGCCCCCGGTTGGCAATTCACCTTTACATTCGTTATGGGCTCGGTGGCCGCTTACTGGACGATCGATCGGATTACAGCAGTTTTCTGAGCCTGCCACTGTGAACTTTGGCTCTCAATCCACCGTCTGTAGCTGCGACATAACGCATCTCGCGATTTTGCCTGTGGATGGCACAAGCAGTAAGAGGATAGGAATCAGGCAAGCGAGACTCAAGGCATGTACCAGATTGGTGACGACCATGCACGCTCCTGAATGATGGCAGGCCAGTCTGGTCGTGGAGCTACGCCAGCTCGAACTGCGTCCCACGTAGACCATCGGCAACTCGGATTCTCCAATACACGCACGTAATAGAAAGCGCGCTGACCATGATCGAACTCTGGATCTCGCCATAGGGTACGAAGTTCGCCAGCGCCGACGTCAGTGCTAACTCTACAGTCCTTGAGGCTAACCAACGCACCGTTATCGGGGCAGCGTTGGGTCTTGGGATCGACTACCAGCCCATCTGAGCAGGCGATATCGTAAACGCGCTCTCGGGCCTCACCCTTTTCAACCCATCCCTTTACCACCTGCAAGCGCTGCAACGGGTTGCTGTCCACGTCACGAGCGGCCATCACAAGGAAGGTGGGAACCTCCTCATTTCGAGGGGCAAGATCGCCGCCCATCGAGACCCCACTCGCGTAGGCGAGAGGAATTGCATCCGGGGCGTTAACCAGGCCTTCATCCCAGCCGTATCCGGCAAAGAACCTTACGTGTATGCGCGGTCCTGATGTACCGAAGGTTTCCTTGCGCCGTAACGCTGCATAGATTGAATCACGCGTATTTGACTCGGCCCAGACACCTGTCAGCCCAGAAGCACTGCGTGGTTGTATATCTTTATATTGTGGTTCACTGCTATCCGAATTCCCGTCTAAAGGCACAGAACCTCCCTTTTGAGGAGTATTGTCGGCCAGGCCTCCGGAGGATCCAAAGTAATTCGACTCGTCATAAGAACCAGCCGCGTAATGGCTGTCAGTGGACCCGATTAGCCCGAAACGGTACGGGTTCACGCCCCGACCCTCCTCCATTACCAGACCATCCAGATAGGCCTGACGTACATAGCTGCCTTGTGGCTGGCTTGGCGCGTTGTCCGCAATCTTAATATCCCACAGTTCGAAGTCCGCCCACTCGTCGTTTGTCGAGAGTAATGGATGTGTCTCAGAGGTTCCTTTGGCCTGGGTAATCTCGACCAGCGGCTCATTACGCATACGTTGTTCTGCGTAAGCGGCATCTATAGTCCTGCCCTGCCAGTCGGTTTTCGCGAACATGGCGCCATCTGAGCCATTTGAATTATGTGGGATCGCGAGCGCCTCAATGCCCTGCGCTCTCAATCGATCCATCCAGTCCCAGAGATCCTCGGGGTTATGTGAGTCTTGTTCTCTGAAGGGCTGCCGGGGGACGCGACTGCCTTGAAAGATCACATTGCGGTGCAGATTTCGGATTGAGGGACCGTACGCTGTAAATTCATAACCTATGAATGTGGTGAATTCTCCAGGTCGGTTGTGCCGCTCTGCGGCATCAATCACTTCTTGCCAGGCGGAGCGTACCACTCGCATGTCGAGCAGATCGTTGACGAAGTCCGGACCTGGATTGGTAAATCCTGTCACACCATCAGGATCCCAGTAGTCATACATAGCATAGTAAATCTCCAGGCGTTCCTTATGGGTCTTCGCGTTCTGTAGCCGTATCCCAAGCGGATGCTTACCAGGACCTGAATTCGGATCATCCATTGCAGCCGTCATACCCAGGAAACCTCCATGGTCAGTGACCGCCTGGAAATCGAGTGGCTTTAAAATCTGAAGCGTTGAGCCTGATGGACTCGGTATTGGCTCCCCCTGTGCGTACCGATAGGCAGCGTCGGGCCCCTCTCTTGTCCCATTCATATAAGCGTCAATCGACAGCCCGGTGTGGATGTGCAGGTCTCCGAAGAGTGCGACTCTTGATGCAGAACCGACTGTACTGGAACCGACATTTGGAGCATTGGGGGATACGCTAGATTGTACGCCATCCGCGGATACAGAACATATACTTACGGACGCCAATATACATGCAGCCATGATAGACGCGAACGCACGACTGTTTAGCTCAACAAATCTTTTACACCACAGCATCTGACACTCCTATTGGGAAACCAACCTGCGAGCGAAGTAGCCTCGAAGGGCTCACAAAGATAAATAGTATAGAGACCAAATATCTGAGAAATTAATCATATTGTCAACTGGATTCTTCTCTCTATCTCTCTTGAGGAGATTAAATTCATGTGGCTTTACTCTAATCATCCTTATGGGAATTGTAGGTTTCATACCTTGCCTCGCGAATCAGCTGCGCTATTGTTTTGATATTTTCCGCCGAGAGAAACGACATGCAAAAGGGGCTAACCCTCAGGGTCTATGTCCGAATAGAGCGCTTCCACCCATTGCTTAAGCAGGGCAACGGCTTCCATCGCCTCCTCACGAGGCAGACTTGCGGACTGTCGAAGCACGGCATCGATTGCAAAGATACTCACTTGAGCCATGGCGATGTGGGCGGGAGTGAGTTTCTCGTCGCCACTTAGACGCTGTGCGAGACGATCAATACTAAGCTCGGTCGTCAATCGATCATACGTGCGAAGTTCGGGCACCACCTGGACGGCTTCCAGCAGAGCGATCGCGCCCGTTTCGTTAAAGTAAATCTCGGCCTGAGCTTCGACGTTCGGCACCAGAGAGGTCTGATCTTTGTCGAATAAATTTGATTTGGCATACCAGCGACGCACGAGCACCTCAAGTATCGCGTATTTGTTCGGGAAATATTGATACAGGGTTCCGATCGCCAGGCTTGCCTCGTCGGCCACCGATTGCATTGAGAATCCATCAAAGCCTCGGAGATCCAGCACAGTGGCTGCTGCAATGAGCACGCGTTCAACGGTCAACAGGGACCGCGTCTGCTTGGGCTTTCGTTGGGATCCGATCTTGCCTGAGCTTGTGGTCATCTAACCAGTTTGATTGAATATCCCGAGTTTGTAAAGATTACGACGACACGCCCTCAGGCACTGATCTCGCCGATAGAAGCAGCGGCCAGCGCGCCCTTAGCTTTGCGGAGTCCTCGTCGTTCATCGCCCCCTAATCAGCACGATAACTTCTCTGTTGACGTGACTGGAAACGAGTGGCACTATGAGAAAAACCTGAGAATATCCTCAGGTTTTTAACCAAGTAAGCTACCCTACGAGGGAAAAACTCTTGCACGCAAGAGTTTGGCCTGCGCTTAAGGACAGCTATTTTTTTTGGATGAATCGGGAGTGAGAAATGTCTGTTACAACGCAATCCAAAAGTCTTGATGAAATATTGACTGCTCTTGAGGGGTACAGGCAGAAAGACGTTTCGAACACAGTGACGTTACCTCGGGAATGTTACACATCTGAGGAATTCTTCCAACTCGAACGCGAAAAGATCTTCGACGACGCATGGCTGTGTGTTGGTCATGAGCTCGACTTTGCAAACCCTGGAGATTTCTTTGGTGTTAATCTAGGCAACGAGCAGATGGTAATCGTTAGAGGGCATGATGGAAAAATTCGCGCACTGTCGAGCGTTTGCAGGCATCGCTATGCGCAGATCATCGAACATGGCGAACGCGGTAACGGGAACGTTATACAATGTCCCTACCATCGGTGGACTTATGATCTTGACGGAAAATTGAATAACGCGCTTTTCCTGGAAAAGAACAAGTGTTTCGATAAATCGAACATTTCGCTACCCGAGTACCGATCGGAGATTTGGAATGGCTTCGTATTTGTGAACCTGAACGACGATGCGCAACCTCTGGCACCTCAACTTGAAGGCGTAAACGAGCAAATGAAAGTGATCGCTGAACAGGTCGGCAGCGGAGAGTTCAAACCCGTTGAACACTACAACGAAAGATGGAACTGCAATTGGAAGCTCTTTCAAGAGAATAATATGGAGGGCTACCATCACATGGGAGTGCACATTGACTCCCTGAACAAACCCTATCCGACTACAATGATTTCCTTTGAAGATTCGAGTTACACGGGCGGTGAAGACAGTATTTGGTCGGGATATAATGCTCCCCTTGATGTGAGCTCCGAGCGTGGTCAGAGATCCCTGGAGAGAACGCCGTTTAAACCGGGCGACATGGCTCAAACGGCACCGTACTTGAATGTGTTAGATGTTTTTCCGAGTACTGCGTTCACTATATCCCCGTCAGGTGTCGGGTGGTTCACGTTGTTGCCCACCGCGGTCAACGAAACTGTTTATATTGCGGGGTCCATTTCAAAGCTCGATCCGACCATTACGGAGGGTGATATAGAGGGGAAATATAAGGGCCGTCCCACCGCAAGAGTCCTTGATGAGGACGGCGACATCCTGGGAGGCATTCAGCATTCGCTTACTCACGGAAAGAAGGTCGAAACGTTTGGATGCTTATCCTGGCAAGAGCAAAACCTTACAACATTCTATAAGCAGCTTGCTCGAAAGTTGCGGGCCTAAGGCCACTGAAAGGAGAGCGTGGTAAGCCCCATCCAATCCCCGGTGTTTGAAAATCTTCTGGTTCGACGCATCGGTGATGGCCTCCAGTTCACCAGGAGAGACTAGTGAATCTTGAAAATGGGGTCGCGCTCGTCACCGGTTCCTCCTCCGGCGTTGGTGCCGCAACGGCGAAGTTGCTCGCAGAGCAGGGTTGCCGTGTTGTTATCAACTACTCGAAGAGTGTCGACGCGGCCCAGGCTGTTGCCGAGGAGTGCCGCAAGCTGGGCGCTGATGCGCTGGTATGCCAGGCTAATGTGGCTGACGACGGCGACTGCAAGAATATGATAGCTGCTGCGCTTGAAAAGTGGGGACGGTTGGATGCGCTGGTCAACAACGCAGGCACCACCAAATTCATGAATCACGCCAATCTCGCTGGTCTCGACAAACAGGACTTCTTCGACATCTACGGAGTTAATGTCGTCGGTCCCTACCAGATGACTCGAGCGGCCGAAAAAGCCTTGCGCAAGTCGGGCGATGGCGCCGTCGTGAATGTCTCGTCCATCGCCGGTGTCAAAGGTGCGGGTAGCTCCATCGCGTATGCAGCTTCCAAGGGCGCACTCATCACCATGACAATGTCGTTGGCAAGGGTGCTGAGCCCGGAAGTTCGGGTCAACTGTGTATGCCCGGGATTCATTGCGGGCGAGTGGCTTAAGGATGGGATGGGTGAGCAGAACTATGCGCGTGTTAAACAGGAGAGGGAATCCAGTGCACCGTTGAAGCGGGTTTGTACGCCGGAATCGGTCGCAGAATCGATACTTGGATTCATCGACGGCCACTCCATCGTCACGGGTGAACACATCATCCTTGACGGTGGCCTACACTTGATGTAACGCTCACCGCGTATCAAATTGGGCTTACCATTCGTAAGATAAGGCATAATATCGTGGATCGCCAGACAACTTCCGGCCAGCAAGCGCTTTCTGTGACACACACCATTGCAGCTACCCAGTGTTTCGCAAATGTATGCTAACTGTTATGCAGGAAGCTGGAACGAAATTGAATGCCCCAGTGTCCGTCAGTCAGGGTGGCAATCCAAAATGTATCGAAGCTGTGATAGACGGTTCCGTCCGCATGGCAGCGATCATTACGCAGTGCCAGATGGACCTTGTCTTTGCCGCTATGAACCACGTCGAGACTGACCATGGTGGTATGATGCCAGCCTTCCTGCCGCAGCGCGGCCTCACGACGTTTCGATCCCGCAATGAACGCCTCAGCGTTTTCAAACGTGATGAACCTGTCGTTGGCCAAGCGAGTGTGCGGATAGTTCAAAGTCTCGCCGTGGCGCTCGTGTTCCTGTGCATTGAACGTCTCCATAAAGGCATGGACGACGGCGATGGCCTCTTTTGCAGTCTTCTCGTTCATCGTGATCCTCATTTTGATCGGAATATATCAACTCGGCTGTAGACTATCACACCATATTGACTATCTATGGGTCCTTCTGTATCAATGGTTCGATGCTTGACGACTGACGGAGCTACACGACATGAAATTGCTCAAAGTACTGCTTTGCATCACATTGTTAGCTGTTTCGTTCGTCCTGCTTGCTGCAGAACCGTCAACTCCCGCAGAGCGGCGGGCTTTTTTCGGCGAATTGCACCTGCATACCGCTATGTCTTTCGATGCATGGACTTTCGGCACCAAGGTTATGCCGGACCAGGCGTATAAATTCGCTCGTGGCGAGACTGTCATGGTGCCGGGAGTGCAGGTTTTTGGATACGGGGGGATTGAAGCCGACAAGCCCGTGCCTGCACAACGTGCCTGGCCGCTCGACTTCGCAGCGGTGACAGACCACGCCGAATACCTGGGGGCGATGAGTGAACTGGATGATGCAGACAGTCCCTTCTCAAAAAGTGGCTTGGGACAGAAGCTCCGGGATGCAGGCCAAAGCGCATTCTTCATGTCGAGCGCACTTCGACGCGATCCCGAAGGAATCAAGCTCATGTCAAAGGCAACCACTGAATCTGGCGGTTGGAACGTCGAAATCAAGGCCGCCAACGACAACTACGAACCCGGCAAATTCACAACCTTCATCGCATATGAGTGGACAGCATCGGCGGGCAACGGCATACACCTGCACCGCAATGTCATTTTCAACGGCGATCATGCCCCTGCTCCTTTTACCGCCGTGGATTCCAACGACCCTGAGAAGCTGTGGCAATACCTCAACTCTGTCAGGACAACGGGTATGGATGTGCTCGCAATACCGCACAACAGCAACCTGTCCGACGGCCACGATTTCGACTGGAACAAATCCGATGGTCGGCCAATCGACGAGGCCTACGCGCTGGAACGAGCACTCAACGAACCGCTGGTTGAGATCGCCCAGACCAAAGGTACCTCGGAGACCACACCCGAACTCTCGCCGGGTGACGAGTTCGCCAACTTCGAGATCATGGATCGAATCTACGTGGGCGAAACCACCCCAACCCAGCATGGCTCCTATGTACGAGAAGCATTCGGACGTGGCCTCGTTATCCAGTCAAGCAGCGTCGGCGTCAATCCCTTCAAGATGGGCGTGGTCGGCGGCTCCGACCTCCACAATGCCCTGAGCGTCAGCGACGAAAACAGCTACGCCAACAGCGAACTCGAGGAACTCGATCCCAACACCGCGGTCCCCATCGCGGTGACTGTGAGTCGTATAGGCACTTCGAAACCTGAGGAGCTGGAGCGCAGGCCCTCCGGCCAGGTAGAGAACGATCCATTGCAGATGGCCTCAGGTGCTATCACTGGCGTGTGGGCGGAACAGAATACACGAGAAGCGATTTTTGCTGCCTTGAAGCGCAAGGAAACGTTTGCGACCAGCGGAACGAGGATTCGGCTGCGCATGTTTGCCGGCTGGGAATTTCCGTCGAATATGACCAGCAACAATGACTGGGTGAAGCAGGTATACGCCCACGGCGTTGCGATGGGGAGTGACCTGCCGTCTATGCCGGCATCCGCAAAGGCACCTACCTTAGTACTCCAGGCACAAAAAGACCCCGACGGGGCGAATCTCGATCGTATCCAGGTGATCAAGGTCTGGCTCGAAGGCGACGACTACCGTGAGAAGGTCTTCGAGGCTGCCTTATCTGGCGATCGGGCAGCCAGTGGCGAAACACCCGTTGCGCCAGTCGGCAACACGGTTGACCTCATCACCGGCAAATACACCAACACCATCGGTGCGACGAGCCTGCTCGCGGTTTGGCGCGATCCTGAATTCGACCCGGCAAAACCCGCAGTCTACTATGCGCGTGCGCTCGAAATTCCCACGCCGCGCTGGACCACGTTTCTCGCGATCCGGAACCATCTGCCGATACCAACACACATACCCGCGACTATTCAGGAGCGGGCCTGGTCATCGCCCGTGTGGTTTACACCTGCAAAATAGTTCGCTCGTTAGGGCTGACCGAACAGCAACAGACCGTTCTCGATGGTCCACATGGCACCCAGTACACCAATCACATAGGGCGGCACTCGCACGACGGTTTGCGGCCAGGGACCGGGTTTGAGGGTAAACAGGCCATATAGGGCAAGGACCAACGTGATAAACGCGAGTTGGCCCAGTTCCACACCGATGTTGAAGAACAGGAGCGCGAGCATCAACAGATTTTGTTCCAATGCGAGCGACGTGAGGCCACTGGCGAAGCCCATACCGTGCACGAGTCCAAAGAGAAAGGCCACCACCCAGGGATGGCGGATCGTGAGGCTGGTGCCACCCGCCTGGACACGAAGCACCTCAAGTGCCAGGAACGGGATGGATAACGCGATCAGAGCATTCAGCAGGTCAGTAGAGGCCGTAATCAAACCCAGGGTCGTTGCGGCCAGTGTGAGGCTATGGGCCAGAGTAAAGGCACTCACGGTCTTGAGCAGCATCCAGCGATCACGCATGATCAGCAACAGCCCCAACACGAACACAAGGTGATCCGGCCCGCTCAGGATGTGCTCGAATCCCAGTGACAGAAAGCCGACCAACGACAACCTGGTGTCATTGGTGAGAGATATCTTCAGGGTCGGGGCATCCGGGCGAACGATCGCATCGAATCCTGGCTCGTTCGCGAGTCGCACTCGCACGAAGACATCGGTGATCGTGCCCTCGAGCCCTTCCACACTGATTGTTTGCCCGGACAAAGATTCCAACTTGTCCTCGACGATCCAGGTCCGGATTAACGATCCGGCGGCCACGTATTGATCAGTGGGAGGATCTTCCAGCCATCCATTGGATAGGTGTGGCACCAGGTGAATAGCCATGTTGCCCATGGTGGGCTGCTTCCAGGTGATGGCGTAGGAAGCTGATCCGGTTTGCCGGATCTCGAGATAGGCCGGTCTAACTTCATGGGGCATCGCTGGCACCGCAAACGCCATGCCGCAGAGCATTACCAGCAGGGCACTAACGCGTTTCACGCACAACGGCCACGTCCTTGCGGACAATCGTGAATTTTTTCGTTAGCCTTTCAAACGTCGCCAGGTTGGCAGCAGCCTGAGCATCCTCGAAGTAGTCCTTCACAACATTGTCCCTGATATCGGCGAGATACTGGAGCGTACTTGGCTCTCGCACATCGACATAAATCAGGTGCCAGCCGTACGCGGAGACATGCGGTCCTGACCACTCGCCGATGGACGCAGAAAAGACGGCTTCAGCAAACGGCGTGTGACCGAAGAGCCGATAGACCTGAGTTGGCTCATAGGCAGCAAAGTCATAAAGGTCAGGGAAAGCATCGCCGAGATGAGGCGCACGCGCGAGAGAATTCGACAGGAGTACCAGAACGCTTGTCGCTCTTTGGCGCGCCTCGGTGTCCTCGTCGGGGCTGACGGCGTTGGTGGTGGCAAAATAAATATGGCTGAAGGTTGCGCGGGGTGGCGTCACATACCGGTCAGCATGCGCGTTGTAAAAGTCATCCACCTGCTGTTCAGTGGGTTCAGACGGTGCGCTTAAGTCCTGCATAAGGAACTGCGTCTTTTGAATTACCCGGCGTCGAACGATCTCATCGTTTTTATCGAGCTTCAATGCCAGTCCCTCGCGAAATAGCATTTCCTCACGGATATCCTGGCTCAGAAGGGCCTCAAGCACATCTGCATTCGGTGCAGAACCGTATTGCAATGCGTACTTCTGTGTGAGTTGTGCGACGTGGCCAGGTGAAATCTCGATGCGATAAAGATGATTGTTATTCTGGTAGACACGTCCCGCAACGACCAGGATAGCGCCCATAATGACGAAGTGCAAAAGTGGCTCGCGCGCGAAACGACCAAGCAAGCGCAGGGGCTTACACACCAAAAAATTTGCCGCAGTGCACGTGTAAGCCAGAGGCACCCGGGAGACTCGTCTCCAACGACAGCTCTGCTGGCCCATACTTATCAACAATCGCGGGTTGCTTGTTATTGGGATAAATTGCCAGAAAGTTCTCCTGTAGCTGATCACCCGTCAGTGTATCAATCAGCCGTCTATATAATCCAGATCGGTTTCTTCGAGCAAAATGGCGACCATACGGTCATCGGGCGTAGATTCTGTGTAGATCCTGCGTAGAATTCTATCATGGGCTTACCGAGCATGGGATCAAGGTATCTGTGCGACTGACTTTAGCACTTTTTAAGCGTCCAACAACGTTGCTGGTATGGACCGGCTAGCTATCCTCCATTGCCAGCAGACTGGCGTTGCCCCCCGAAGCCGTGGTGTTGTTGGAAATCGCTTTTTCCAACACAAAACGGTGAATTAGCGCGGGGCCATTTGTTTCCACGATGAGTGGCCGCAACGCACCTTCGCGGCTTGCCAATACGCCGTCAACCCAGCGCACCAAACAATGGGGACCGCTGATTGCCACACCCTGTATTTCCCCAGCCAACAGCAAGCTCTGCAACTTGAGACCCGACTGCAACGCAATGCGGCTGTAGACCGAACCCAATCCCGCCTTCTGCAGTAAATCGCTGATATCAACAGGTAGGCTGGAAACCTGAACGACGGTATTGCCACACAGTAGGGCCGCAATCAGTTGGCGGATTCCATCGCACATACTCTGCGGGCCCTGCTGAATACACAGCAGCATGCCACGCGGTTCCAGGATCAATTGATTGAGTTCTCCGGTCGGGCCCGGTAAGTTGCGGGGCGCAGCCTGCCATGACAGGACGAAATCCGACATGGCGTTGACCTGTGCTGGAAGCGCCTCCTCACGCAAACCCGGAAGGCGCAATAGGAGCTGTGAAACAAGATGATTTATCATTTCGACCCGACGCAATACCTCAACAGCGCTCCAGATAGCACCGGCTTGGCTCGCATTAACCAGCTGGCCGGCGGCAGCCACAAAGCCATCAACAAACGCGCCACCACCGCTAAAATCAAAGTTAAGTGCGTCTTCCTGCGGGGCAGCGCCAGCCTTTTGTTTTGCCAGTCGATACACATAGGATGGACCACCCGCCTTGGGTCCCGTGCCCGACAAACCGCGCCCACCAAATGGCTGCACACCAACGATGGCGCCAATAATATTTCGATTAATATATATGTTCCCCGCATTCAAGGTTTTGACAACCTTGTCGCGGGTGGTATTAATACGCGAATGAACCCCGCAGGTTAGGCCAAAACCGCTGCTGTTGATGGCCGCAAGTGTTTGCTCAAGGTCCCTGGCCTTGTAGCGCACAATGTGCACAATTGGGCCAAATATTTCCTGCTCCAGCACATTAATGGCATCAATTTCATAAAGACGAGGTGCGAAGAAAGTCCCCCGAGAACACGCCTCGCTGAACGCGCATTCATACAGCAGCTTCCCTCTGTCTCTCATGAACTCAACATGGGCCTGCAATGCCGACATCGCCTTCTCGTCTATAACTGGGCCTATGTCGGTGCGCAGCAGTGCAGGATTACCCATCTCAAGCTCCTGCATTGCACCAATGATCATGGCAGTTATTTCATCAGCGACATCCTCTTGTAGAAACAAGACCCGTAAGGCGGAACAACGTTGGCCAGCACTCAGGAACCCTGAAGAAATAACATCATCTACTACCTGCTCCGGCAGGGCAGTAGAGTCTACGATCAGGCAATTTTGTCCGCCGGTTTCCGCGATCAGTGGAATGCGTGGTCCCGGTCGTTGCGCCAGTTTCCGCGAAATCCAGGCACCGACACTGGTGGAGCCGGTGAACATAACGGCTGCGATACGTTCATCCGGTACGATGGTTTCTCCGACTGTGCGCCCCTTGGCAACAACCAGTTGCACCACATCCGAGGGAAAGCCGCAGTCTTCCATCAGCTCAAGCGCCCGAGTGGCCACTAGAAAAGTGGTATCCGCCGGCTTTGCCAGCACCGCGTTGCCCGCCGCTAGTGCAGCGGTTATTTGACCGAGGAAGATAGCAAGGGGGAAGTTCCAGGGACTGATGCACAATACAACGCCGCGAGACTCCAATTGCCCCGCGTCACCCCACCCCGGGTGAGTGCTGCAAACAGCTTGCCCCTGGCCTGCGTAATATCGGCAAAAATCCACGGCCTCGCGCACTTCTGCGATCCCATCCTTGGTGACTTTGCCAGCCTCGCGCGTGCAGATGACAATTAACTCATCCATATGTTGTTCCAGTTTATCTCCGAGCCGCAGCAAGCACGCGGCGCGCTCTGTAACCGCTGTCGCAGACCATAGTGCATAGGCTGACACTGCTCTTTCCAGCTTGGCGGCAATTTGCGCCGCCGTCGCATTCTGCACCACACCGAGAATTTCACGGGTATCAGCAGGGTTCCTTGACACTATCTCCCCGGTGGCGACCACACACTCCTCGCTGATATGTGTTTCGTCCCAGTGGCGTGTGTTTTCAGCCAATGCCATCATTCGCGGAATATCCGTAAGATCTACGCCTTGCGAATTGTCGCGATCATCGCCATAGATAGCGACAGGTTTAGGAATGTTGGGGTTTACCCTGTGTGTATGCTCGAGCACGTTATGTACTGGATTGATAATCAGTGATTCCAGCGGGATGTCTGCGTCTACGATATTGTTAATAAAAGATGAGTTTGCACCATTCTCGAGTAAGCGACGCACCAGGTAGGCCAGCAGGCTTTTGTGCTCGCCCACCGGTGCGTAGATACATACCGGCACGCTGTTTTCTGCTACCAGTTTTTCATACAGTCCGTCGCCCATGCCGTGCAGGCGCTGAAATTCAAAACCGCTGGGTTCACCCTGGGCCCGCTCTAGCACATAGGCAACTGAATAGGCGTTATGAGTAGCAAACTGCGGATAGATAACATCGCGGTTGTCCAGCAGCAGTCCGGCACAGGCCTGGTAGGATACGTCTGTGGATGCTTTACGAGTGAACACAGGGTAGCCCTCCAGCCCCTCGACCTGGGCGATCTTGATTTCCGCGTCCCAGTATGCGCCCTTCACCAGGCGCAGCCTCATTTTCCTGCCCACACGGCGACTGAGATCGAGCACCCACTGCAAAACAGGCAGCGCACGCTTCTGATAAGCCTGCACCACAAGACCAAAGCCTTCCCAACCATCCAGGTCCGGATCTGAAAATACGGCTTCTATCACATCCAGGGAAATATCCAGACGGTCAGCCTCTTCCGCATCTATGGTGAAGCCGATGTTGCGTTCCTTTGCCATCAGAGCCAGTGCTTTCAGCCTGGGTACCAGCTCCGCCATTACCCGCTCGCTCTTCACAAATTCATAGCGCGGATGGAGGGCCGAAAGTTTCACCGATATCTCGGCACCACTGCAAATATCGCTATTTGATGCAAGCTTGCCGATGTGTTCAATCGCATTTTTATACGCGCCCAGATAGCCTTCAGCAACGTCCATCGTACGTGCCGCTTCGCCGAGCATGTCATAGGAATAGCGATAGCTCTTCGCCTCCAGCTTGGCAGCCCGGGTGGTTGCTTCTTCTATGCTTCGTCCCAATACGAACTGGGTTCCCATGATACCCATTGCAACGCGCATGGCTTTTCGAATAGCCGGTTCGCCGAGCTTGCCGATAAGCTTGCTGACCGTACTAATCTGCTGCCGCTCCTCTTCCCGGTTAAAACTTACGACGTGCCCGGAGATCAAGAGGCCCCAGGCCGAGGAATTAACAAACAGCGAATCACTGCCACCGATATGAGCGGCCCAATCACCAGATGCCAGGCGATCCCTGATCAGGCGATCAGCGGTGGTGCTATCAGGCACTCGCAGCAGCGCCTCGGCCAGGCACATTAGGACGATGCCTTCATTAGTGGAGAGCGCATATTGATTGAGTAAACCCTGCACGCTTGAGCCACTTTGGGCCGCCGAGCGCACCAGCCCTGCCAACTCCATCGCCTGCGTTTCTACCCGGGATTGCGCAGCGGCGTCCAGCGTAGCCAATGGCAACAGGGTTTCAAGGACGCCCTTCTCATCACAACGGTAGTGCCTGCATATAGTTGCGCGCAGTTCATTATGTTTAGTAACATTTGTGGGTAAGAGAGTAGCTGAGCTTCCCTTGGAATTTAATGTTGTCATAGGGAAAAGTTAACATGGCTCAGCAAAGCGAGCGATGTTATTTTACAAGCGTAATGAAGAAAGTTTGGCCTGAGAGGCTGATTATATTGGGCCAAAGACTTGCCTGAGAGTTTGAGGCGATGAAAAAAATAGAAATGGTTGCAAGGCGCGTTACCTTCATGTCTTGAGCGTATCATGTATCGCCCCCTTTTCTTAGACACTTCCAAGCTTCTTAAAATAACTAGTTTCATATGCCATCGGTGACAAATTCCTGTTGTTCCCATGACGTCGTTTTGGATTGTAGAACAGTTCGATGAAGTCGCACACATCTCGTTTTGCATCTGCCCGATCGCGATAGATACGACGTTTGATTCTCTCTCGCTTGAGAAGCCCAAAGAAGCTTTCTGCCACTGCGTTATCGTGACAGTTACCTCGGCGACTCATAGTCGCCATTAGGTTGTTCGCACCGAGATAGCTCCGCCACTCGGTACTCGTACACTGACTACCCTGATTAGAATGAACTATCACTTCATCTTTCGGACGTCGTCGCCACAATGCCATCGTCAATGCATCCATCACCAGGTCTGTTGTCATTCTTGATTGCATTGACCAGCCAACAATCTGGCGAGAGTAAAGATCCAGGATAACAGCCAGATATAACCATCCTTCGTAGGTTCTGATATACGTGATGTCAGTGCCCCATACGTGGTTAGGTTTCGCAGCAGAAAAATCTCGTTCGAGCACATTCGGCTCAACGATCGAGGGCTTCCCTCCGTAGTGGACTCGTCGCTTATAACCTGGCTGTGACTGCAATCCTTCAGATTTGGTCAACCGATATATCCGGTTCTTACCACAGGCTTCGCCAGCAGATTGTATGTCATCGTAAATCTTGCGGTAGCCATAAACGCCACCACTTTCTAGCCAAAACTGTTTAATAAATCCCAGCAAGTAAACATCCTCTGAGGATTTACCGAAGCTGTTTCAGACGGGTTAGCGCATAGGGGGTTGGGGCTTGTGCACCAGTTTCGTGCTTTCTTAAACGTCACTCCAGCGATGAGAGCATAGCGACAGGGACTCTGAGGGAATTTTTGTTCAGGTACGATTACTTTGACCATTTACCCAAAAGGTGGTTAATTCCCTGTTCTTGCGTTTTTCTTCCGAGTATTGGGGTCTATTTGAA
>Ga0115000_10002480_pt1 | contig 15912 bp, 12 predicted proteins | sample ArcticOcean_MG_C_6_FD_89690 | JGI IMG/M metagenome (GOLD analysis project Ga0115000, IMG submission 89690) | Marine microbial communities from western Arctic Ocean - ArcticOcean_MG_CB8_128 | ecosystem: Environmental > Aquatic > Marine > Oceanic | place: Arctic Ocean: Canada Basin | collected...
AGAGAAGGCGCGGGCGATGACGCAAGAGTGATGTTGGACGTGAACCAGGTCTGGTCCTTGCCCAAAGCGATACGAGTTTCAAAAGAATTGGCCGGGATGTCACCCTACTGGATTGAAGAGCCCACTCAACCGGATGACGTTCTTGCTCACCAGACCTTGGCCCGAGAAATTGCGCCCATAGATATCGCTTTGGGAGAACATGTCTCAAACCGAGTTATGTTTAAGAACTTCATGCAGGCAGAAGCTGTTAAATTTGTTCAGGTCGACTGCACTCGAGTTGGAGGGGTAAGCGAGTTTATCACGGTAAGCCTATTAGCTCGAAAGTTCGGTTTGCCCGTTGTGCCGCATGTGGGAGATATGGGGCAGATTCATCAACATCTAGTTTTGTTTAATCACATCGCTATGGGACACGAAGCCATCTTCCTCGAATACATTCCTCATCTCAGAGAATACTTTTTGCATCCAGCAGTTGTAAGTGATGGGATCTATGAAATTCCTCAAGAACCCGGAAGCAGCTCCGACTTCGTTTGCTGATATAGATTGGGCACGTTCGAACCTTTAACGAAAAATCAAAATAATAACCATGAATTCAAAGAAAATTACCCGCGTATTGATTCCTTTATTGTGCCTGCTTGTGTTAAATACGATCACATCAGCAATGCCGCTCAAGATGAGCCGTGAGGACATGATTCGTTTTACTCCTGAGTGGAAAGGCGAGCGGTTCGCAAATGGCAGGCCTAAAGTTTCGGACAGCATCATTGAGCGTATGAGGTCCGTGGACATAGAAGCGGCTTGGGTTGTGTTGAAAAACGAAGGTTACGACTATCAATTTGAAGATGGATGGACACATGTTCACCCTGGCGAGACGCTCTGCGGGCGTGCCATGACAGTGCAGTATATGCCTTTGAGAAAGGCGATGAACGAAGTGACGAACGAGCAAGCCAAGAAAGACGGACGAGTCGGCGGTCAAGTGACGTGGCCAATCGAGATGCTTCAACAGGGAGATGTATATGTGGCGGATGTATACAATAATCTCCAAGATGGTGGACCGATCATCGGAGCGAGTCTAGGCACGACGATTTTCGCGAATTCGGGAAATGGCGTACTCTTTAACGGAGTGGCTCGCGATTTGGAGCAATTGGAAAAGATCGAGGGATTCAACGGCTTTGTGCGAGACTGGAACCCGAGCTTTTATTGGGCATCGATGATCATGGGAATCAATGTTCCCGTTAACATCGGTGGCGTGTCTGTGATGCCGGGCGACGTCATATTGGGGAAACGATCCGGAGTGATTGTCGTCCCTGCTCATTTAGCGGAAAAGGTGGTCAAGACAGCCGAGCTGATTCGACTGCGTGATGCCTTTGGATTCGAGCGTTTGAAGGCAGGCGTCTATTCGGCGGGCCAGATCGATGACCGCTGGGCTGATGCGATCGAGAAAGACTTTTCCAAATGGCTTACGAGCCATATAGATGAACTCACCGTGCCCAAAGAACAGATACAGGAATTGCTTAAAGAGCGCACGTGGTAGGTTGCGATATAACGTCCCGCTGAGCGCGTACGTGTTCATCTTTACTTCATTTCATCATAAGCCTTAGAGACTGCTAAATAAGGCCGCATTTTTGGCGTAGGGCTGGCGCTTGCGCCACGCCGCGTAGTAAGAAAGCGATCTTCTATCGCAGAGAGAAGCTAAGCAAACGCGTCGGAACGCCACGTTCCACCTTGCCTATGGTTGCGGGCGAAGCGACTGTTCGAAGACAGTCTTTTATAATTGGATACGAAACTATGGTTTTCAGATTGATACGAATTAAGAGGATGAAAATCTTTGCATTGGGATGGGTGTTGTCGCTTTTCTGCGTTGCCCAAGCCGCTCGTTTTTCGGATCAGCGCGACACGGTGGAATCGCTCGGAAAGTTGACCGAGCCGCCTGCGATGATGGAGGCGGAGGGATTTGAGTCGCGGGACGGATTGAAGCCGATCTATTTCGATGCGCTAGATTTTAAGGGGAAGCCGACAAAGGTGTTCGCCTGGTTAGGGCTTCCGGAGAATCGCGGGGCCAAGGCTCCGGGAATCGTGTTGGTGCACGGCGGCGGCGGAACGGCTTTTCAGGAATGGGTTAGCAAGTGGAATGCTCAAGGTTTTGCGGCAATTAGCATCGCCGTAGAGGGGCAGACGGACCAGCGCGATTTGACGATCAAGGACCCGCACAATCCACAAGGATGGAGGCGTCACGAGTGGCTGGGCCCACGTCGAGACGGCGTTTACGGGGATTCCGCGGAACTGTTGACGGATCAATGGATGTATCATGCCGTGGCGGATACGGTCTTGGCGAATTCACTGCTGCGCTCTTTGCCCGAAGTGGATGCTGAGAAGGTCGGCGTGATGGGCATATCTTGGGGTGGGGTGATTGCGAGCACAGTGATGGGCCTTGATTCGCGTTTCGCGTTCGCCATTCCGACCTACGGTTGCGGGAATCTTTCGGAAGCTGGAAATCAGTACGGCCGATCGCTTGGTAAAAATGAGATCTACAAGCAGGTCTGGGATCCGATGCAGTATTTGGGGAGGGCAGCTATGCCAGCGCTTTGGTTGTCCTGGCCGGGCGATCAGCATTTTCCTTTGGATAAGCAAGCAAGTTGCTATCGAGCGATGAAAGGCGATGCAATGGTGACGCTTATTCCTGCCATGAAGCATGGTCACGGCGCCGGATGGAATCCGCCCGATAGCTACGCATTTGCGAAAAGTGTCGTTGAAGACGGTCGCCCGTGGTGTTTACAGGAAAAGGCGCGTTGGAAAGGGCGTTCTGTGGAAGTGGTTTTCGCCTCTTCTAAACCGCTTGATCGCTCTGTACTGATTTCGACGACGGATGTTGGCGTTACCGGTAGTCGCGAGTGGGTTGAATTCTCGGCGGACCTGGCGAAGCAAGGAGAGAAGTGGGTCGTGACCGCGGCGCTTCCGAAGGGCTCGACGGCTTGGTTTGTAAATGTCCGAAGCGGCGGATTGACGGTGAGCTCTGAATATGTGGAAATCTCTCCGTAATAACGTTTGGATTTCATGAAACAGCTACTACTGAAAAAGGCTTTGCCTATGAAACCCGCTGAAATAGCGTCTCCTCAACGCGAGTCTCGAAGAAGTGGAGTGGATCTTAGCTCTACTTAGTTGAATGAAGAAATTGTCGAAAGTAGGACAGGCTTCCAGCCTGTTTCTTCACAGGCAAGATGCCTGTGTTACGATTGAGTGGAAGAGGTAAAAACATTTGAAATCTGATATCGTTTATAACCCAGAAGCCCATATTTTAGGTCTTCTCGCTGAGGCGACATCTCGCACTGAAATGCGGGTCAACGACCCGCCTTACAATCGAATAGCTCGAAACCAAACCGATTTACCTTGTCCCCAATAACTAAGAATTTTTAAAATATAATACATATGAAAAACCTAATTAAAACAGCGATTGCAGTTGTCTTGGCTTCGGTCGCGATGGTGTCTTTGCTTGCTCAGTCGAGTAAGCCGAATGTGGTATTCATCATCACCGATGACCAGGGCTACGGAGATTTGTCGATAACCGGGAACCCTATACTAAAAACGCCGGCCATGGACGCTCTGCATGACGAGAGCGTACGCTTGACCGATTATCATGTGAGTCCGACCTGCGCCCCGACGCGCGGAGCTTTGATGAGCGGGCATTATACGAACCGTGCGGGCCCTTGGCACACGATCATGGGGCGTTCGTTTTTGCGTCCGGAGGCAACGACTTTTGGAGAAGTATTTGGAGATAATGGATATGCCACTGGCATGTTCGGGAAATGGCATCTCGGCGACAATTACCCCTATCGCCCAGAGGATCGCGGCTTTCAGGAAGTCGTGCGTCATGGTGGTGGTGGAGTAGGCCAGACGCCGGACTATTGGGACAACTCATACTTTGACGACACCTATTGGCATAATGGCAAGCCAACGAAATACGATGGCTACTGCACCGACGTCTATTTCCAAGAAGCGAAACGTTTCATGGAGGAAAGCATCGATAGCGATAAACCCTTCTTAACCTACATCTCTCCCAATGCCCCGCATTCGCCCTACCATTGTCCGGATGAATTCTGGAAGCCGTATGCCGACAAGGGCATTTCTGATAAAGAAGCGATATTCTTCGGTATGATCGCCAATATCGACCACAATTTGGGACAGCTACGTAAGTGGCTCGATAAGAAAGGCGTGTCGGAAAATACGATTTTCATTTTCACTACCGACAATGGATCGGCCACAGGCAGCAAGGTATTCAACGACGGAATGCGCGGCGCCAAGGCGAGCGAGTATGATGGCGGACATCATGTGCCGTTTTTTATGCATTGGCCTGATGGAAAGCTAACTAAGCCGAAGGACGTAAATGCCCTGACCGCTCATATCGACATCCTGCCGACTCTGATTGAACTCTGCGGTTTGAATGGACCAATGGACTACAGCTTCGATGGGCGTTCTTTGGCCCCGTTGATCTATGATAACCCGGCGCCCTGGCCCAGTCGCACCATCGTCACGGATTCGCAGCGCGTTCGGGATCCTATCAAATGGCGTAAGTCCGCAACCATGACGGATCGCTGGCGCTTGATTAACGGTAAAGAGCTTTACGATATGGAAGGCGACCCGAGTCAGAAGAAGGATGTCTCTGCTCAGTATCCTGAAGTGACGCAAAGCCTCCGGGCGGACTACGATCGCTGGTGGGCCAGTATTTCACCTGGTTTCGCGAAGGAAACGCCGATCATTGTTGGCAACGATGCGGAGAACCCCGCTAGGCTGACTAGTCACGACTGGTTGACCAACGACCCTCTGACGCCTTGGCATCAGAATTTCATCAGGACAGCCCGGCAAGGCGATGGATTCTGGTCGATCCGTATCGACCAAACGGGTACTTACGAAATTGCTTTGCGGCGCTGGCCGCTGGAAGTGTCTCTTCCCATCAATGCTGAAATGGATTCTGGGGCGGCGGTACCTGGATTGACGGCCTTCCGCGAAGCGGCTGGCAAAGGCATTGGAGCCACGAAGGCGGTGCTGGAAATCGCTGGTCAGACCTTCGAGAAGAAAGTCGGTAAAAGGGACGAGGACGTCCGTTTTACCGTCGAACTGAAGGAGGGCCTCGCCGAGTTGCATGGATTTTTCCGCACTGAAGGCGGCGAAGCGGACACCCTGGGCTCTTACTACGCGGTAGTCACACGTAAGTAATTATATAATATATTGTAGATGGTAGGGACCGATCGCCGAGCGGTCCGCAGAGCCTAATCGAAACTAAACCAACGCGGCTCGCTCGGCGATTGAGCCCTACCTTTAAAAAAATCGAAAACGTATTATCATGAGGATTGTCACCCTATTTACTTTTGTTGCTTTCTTGGCTTGTTCCGCATTCGGAGCTGATAAACCAAACATTATCGTTATCCTTTCTGCGTGTTCATGAGGGCGGCGGTAGGACTTTGTGGTGATGGAGACGAGTTAAATTTAAAATGAAAAATTAGGACGGAGTAAAGCGGAGCCACCGATGAGTCGGGGTCATGAATGAATGGCGTAGCAATGAAGAAGTGAAGGGCTCTGAGTTTGGGTGATTCGGGGGATTGTGTATATCGAGTGTCTGGGGGCGTGAGTCGAATGAGGAGTCGTACCGAGGGGTGGATTCATAGTGTTCAATATAAAATGAACTAAATGAGGTGAGGCAAGTTGTTTTACAAAGATTGGAAGATTGAGCTGCTAGAGGTTATTAACCGCGAAGTTCGCGTCCTCCGTGGTTAAGAAATTTCTGATGACTCATCGCTAATACCTCATCATTTAGAAAAGCTTTCGCATTCTTTGCGTTTCTATCTCTTTTACGGTGTGGCTCGTGTTTGGGGTGGACAAGGGGCGAATTGGCTTCTTTCTGAGGTGTAATGAGAGTTCTGGTTACCGGAGTAGCAGGCTATATTGGGTCGAATTTGGCGTTTCGCGCTAGGGAGCACGGTTTTGACGTGTTGGGGGTCGATGGGTTTACGGACTATTACAATCCGGCGATTAAGCGGAATACGGCAAAGGGACTAGTGGCTGCGGGGGTGGAGGTTCTCGAAGGGGATTTGACTGCTGCGACCTCGGTGATGCCACCTTTCCTGGAGGGGGTCGATGCGGTGGTGCATTTGGCGGGACAACCGGGAATTTCGGAAGCGACTCCCTGGGAAGATTATCAGCGGAATAATGTGTTGGCTACGAATCGTTTGGTTGAGGCTGTTAAGCGAATTGGGACTTCTCTGAAGTTCGTGAATATTTCGTCGTCATCGGTTTATGGGTTGCATGCGATGGACCGGGAGAGCGCTGCTCCGAAGCCGGCTTCTTGGTATGGAGTGACGAAATTGAGTGCGGAGCAGGAGGTGATGGCTGCACAGCGGAGTACCGATTTTTCTGCGTGCTCGTTGCGGTTGTTTTCGGTTTATGGAGAGCGGGAACGTCCGGAGAAATTGTTTCCGAAGTTGATTCGGGCTATCGATTTGAATTTGGAGTTTCCGTTGTTCGAGGGAAGCTTAGAACATCAGCGTTCGTTCACTTATGTGGGGGATGTTTGCGAAGGCATTTTGGCTACTTTGGGGAATTGGGATCGGGTCGATGGAGAGATTTTTAATTTGGGGACGGATCAGTGTTTCACGACTGGCGAGGCGATTCGGACCGTGGAGGAAATCATGGGGAAGCAGGCGAACTTGAAAATCGTTCCTCAGCGGCTTGGCGACCAGAAAGCGACGCATGCGAATATTGACAAGATCGGTTCGGCTCTGGGTTGGGCGCCAAAGACGTCGCTTAAGGCCGGCCTGACCAAGATGGTCGATTGGTATATGAGCGAGGTGAAGGGTAAGATCGATTGGGTGTGAAGAAGTGGAGATTGAAATTCTAAATCCTAGGTCCTAAATCCGAAGGGGGGAGAAATCCTAAATTTTAGGTGTTTCGGCGCTTTGTTTTTCAAGTGTCGCTTTGCTCGGTACTAAATCTGAGTCGGTTCGGATTTGAGATTTTGGATTTATTCGGAGTTCGAATCTAGGGTATGAGCTCGATAGAGTCGGAAAGGGTTTTACCTTTCCAGGCGTTGACCAGGCGTTTGTCGAGCGTAGCGAGCTGGCCTTGATTGGCTTTGGCTAATACGATGAGGTAATAATCTGTTATTTGATTGGGGCCCAATTGAGGGAGGTCCTCCCGGATTAGGGATATTGAATCGGGCCAAAATTTATGGCTGCTTTTATTTGCGAAGGTCTTGAGGCGTTTGAATGCTTCGAAAACGTCAGTTTCGACGCTGGGGTATTTTGGATTGGATATGACCCGGGCGAATCCGTTTTCCGTTAATGGACATGTGGCCCATTCTTTAGACTTGAGATTCGCCCACCATTCGTGAGTCGAGTCGTGGCTGATATGTCCTGGGTCGAAGAGAGCCAACAGCACGTTTACATCGAGAAGGTAGCGAGCCATTTCAGGAGTCTCGCAGAGCGTTGATCGAATCGATATCGAGCGATGGCGCCTCGGGAGAGTTCTTGAAGACGGGAATGCCGTTTCGATTGGCTCCTTTCGCTGCTCGCCGTTTCGCGAGACTTTCTCGAGCGAGTTCGGAAAGCACTTCGCCGAGAGTTTTCTCGTAGCGCTGCGCCAAAGCCCGAGCGGACTGAAGGATGTCGTCGTCTAAGTTCAGAGTTGTACGCATCTGTGAAGCATCACACATCCCGCATCAGATGTCAAGAAGGCGTATGATTGGGCGTGTCGTAGGGTGCGTTTCTATCTGTCGCTGCCCTACCGCCTTATCATTGTAGAAATTGAGGCGACACTTTAAAACGCACCCCGTGTCGTATGCTTGATTGGAGATAGATCGGCTTGGTTTGGATGGATTCGTTTGACTTCGAGTTGTCGTGAATTGCTCGCGGGTTATCGGTTTATGCGCTCCGTTGAAATTAGGGTTTATGAATTTATCGAGAATTGTATTGGGTTTAGTCGTTGTTTGGGGAATTTGCCTGCATCGGCCAACCGTATTGGCCAATTCTTTGCGGGAAGCGGTTTTCGAGGCGGTTTGGGGCGAAGTTAATGCGAATTACTATGATGAACGTTTTGGCGGTAAGGATTGGGCTGCGATTGGAGAGGCTTATCGGTCTCGTCTGCAGTCGGTAGAGAACGACGAGGCATTTTTTGAGCTTATGACGGAGTTGTTGCGAGAACTTGGCGAATCGCATTTCGCTATCGCTTCGCCAAGCTACAATGATTTGCTGCCGAATAATTGGGAAGGCGGCGATTCAGGCATGGCAGTTTCTCTCGTGGGAGGGCGGCCGATCTTGAAGAAAGTGGTAGCGGGTAGTTCAGCGTATGAGGTAGGATTGAGGGCGGGTTTTCAAATCGTGTCGGTCAATGGGAAATCGTTTGCGGGCTTGAAGAAGACGATCGAATCATCGGGCGTATTCGAAAACGTGATTCCTTACTACCTGGAAAAATCCGTTGAAAACCGATGGTATGGCCCGCCGGGCCAGTCGGTAGAGCTGGTAGCGAAGTCCGGGCCATTCGGGGTGTCGAAACCTTATTCGTTTAAGCTGGGCGTTTACGAGGGGTTGATGTCCGAGCAGTTGGGGAATTTCGGGGCTATGCCGATGGAGATGGAGACTCGCATCTTAGATGGAGGCGTAGCTTATCTTCGTTTTGACCTATGGATGCCGGGGTTGATGGGGCCTATGCGGACATTTGTTCGATCGTTGGATGGCGATGTCCGAGGTTTGATTGTAGATGTTCGCGGGAATCCGGGCGGTATTGGTTTGATGGCTACAGGCTTAGCTGGGATGTTGGTGGACGAGGAGTTTCGTATGGGAACGATGCGAATGCGTAGTGGGTTTTTGAATTATAACGTTTTCCCGCAGAAGGGCGCGTTCATGGGTCCAATTGCGGTGTTGATCGACGGGGGTTCCATTTCGACTAGCGAGATTTTCGCGGCGAGCATGAAAGAGACGGGTCGGGCGCGGATATTCGGGTCTAAGAGTCCAGGGGCGGCATTGCCTTCCGTATTCAAAAAACTGCCGAATCGTTATTACCTTCAGATGGCGATCGCCGATTATGAAACGGGTCGAAAGGCGCGAATCGAAGGAGTCGGGGTTTCGCCTGACGAAGCGGTGGGCTTGTCGCCTTCGAAATTGCGCCGTGGCGAGGATTCGGTAATAAGAGCGGCTACAAAATGGATCTTGCGGCAGAACTGAGTTCCCGAGAGGCTTGGCGCATTATGAAATGTTATCCTATCAAGTTTTTCGCAGCGCTCTCTCTTTTCGGTAGTTTGCTATGTTCGGTTCTTTTCGGAGAGATCGATGCGGAAGCAAAGGTTATTTTCGATCGGTATGCGGATGCAATCGGAGGGGTTGAGGCGTTTGACGAAATCGATTCGGCGCGTATGAAAATGTCGATGGAAATCCCATCGCAAAACATGGTCATGAAAATGAGCGTTTTGTTTATGGCTCCAGATAAGATCTACATGGAGGCAGAACTACCGGGCATGGGCGGCATGAAGCAGGGTTTCGATGGAGAGAAGGGTTGGTCCGTAGACCTTATGCAGGGAAGCAGGGAGCTCAAAGGTCCTGAATTGGAAAAATTGCGCTCCGACGCGGATTTCAAGGAGGGTGTGAGGCTCGGTGAGAAATACGCTTCGGCATCGGTGACGGGTGTTGACGAAGAAGGTTTTTATACGGTTAAGGCTGTGAAGATCAGTGATGGAAATGAAGAAACGCTCTACTTCGAAAAGGACTCGGGTCTGCTGAGAAAGACGATTGGGGTTGAAGGCATGGGAGTGCAGGGAGAGATTCCGATGACCACCCGTATGACGGTGTACGAAGCCTATGGGGATCTGATGCTACCGGCTGTACTTGAGGTGGATATGATGGGGATGGGTATGAAAATGCAGATCGAATCATTCGAGCCGAATGTGGATGTCGATCCTGCGGTTTTCAAAATGCCGGAGTGAATCAGTTTCTTAGTGGAGCACGATTGATTGTTGAATGAGACTCAATCTGCTTTACCCGATCTCGAATTGGGGCATCCTCTCACAGTACGTAGGCGTCGCGTCCATGGCTCCACGTTAACGAACTCTCTTCATTCGACTCCCAAGACAGCTATTGGCTGAAACGTTTAATCTATTCCAAAATCATGAAAGCCTTATTATCCGCACTGATTCTCTCTATCGCTCTGTCGCCGTTGTTCGCTGCAGATACGCTTCCTAAAACACCGTCACCCAAAGGGGCGAAGGTTTACATCATTTCGCCGAGAAATGGCGCTACGGTGAAGTCTCCCGTTCGTGTTCGATTTGGTTTGGTGGGCATGGGAGTGGCTCCGGCTGGCGTGGATGTTCCAGATACAGGACATCACCATTTGATTATCGATACGAAGGATTTGCCAAATTTGGATATGCCGCTTCCCGCTTCGGATAAGCTGATGCATTTCGGAAAAGGCCAAACGGAAGCCAAGATCAAACTGGCTCCGGGAAAGCATACGCTTCGACTCGTATTGGGAGACAAAATACACCTTCCCCATTCTCCTGCCGTGATTTCTTCGGAAATCACGATTACCGTAGAGTAGGCGGGGTTGCATCGTAGTAGATCGTGGTGCAGCTTAGTAGGGAAACGCTGTACGCTGCGTTCGTGGGCGAGCACCAATTGGCGCAGTTGAATTGATTCGGTTTTTACGCATTAGGAGGCCGTAAAATTACGGACTTGATTTTAAGGTGATTGAGCGCCTTGATGGAACCCTCTCATTACCCCCCCCTCATTTTGGATTTGCGACTGTTTTCGCGATTTTGGGCCTTTGGTCCCAATGTACGAAATTATGGATACCGATCAACCCAACTCAGAAGATAACGCTCATTCCGAAGAGGCTCAACCTGATTCGCCTACGGATCGTCCAACGACAGAGGAATCGCCTACAGCTCCATTGAGGCCTGTAGGCTTCGAGTTTACTGGAGCTACTGGCGAATATTTTAGAATTTGGATAGTCAATCTCCTACTGTCCGTAGTAACGCTTGGCTTTTACTGGCCCTGGGCTGCGGTACGTTCACGACGATATTTCCATGCGAACACTCGACTGGAGGGGCATTCGTTCGATTATTTAGCAAAGCCTAAAAGCCTGTTAATTGGGTACTTGGTTGCTCTTGTGTTCTTTGCGCTTTACTTAGGGGCAGGATTTTTCAATCCCTTTTTCGTCTACCCCGTTTTAATTTTATATGGGGTCGCCGCTCCTTGGATGGTTTATAAGACGCTTCGATTTAGATCGAGGAATACGGCTTATCGAAATGTGCGTTTCAAGTTTTCGGGCCGCTTGAGCGACTCTTATACGACGTATCTTGGGTGGGCGTTTGTCGTGCCGTTTACGCTGGGATTGATTATCCCGTATTGGGCAATGAAGAAGAAGGAGTATTTCATGGACAATCTTCAGTTTGGGAAGGGCTATTTTAATTTCAAGCCGCTTGCTGGAGAGTACTATAAATACTATATGTTATTTGGAGCTATCGTGTTTGGTTTGTATTTAGGAATAGCTCTATTGGCCTTTGGAGTTGCGGCTCTTTTTGGCGGTGGTTTCGGGGCAGCGCCGATTGAGGGTGATCTTTCGCCTGGAATAATGACGAGTATGGTCGCTGGCTATTTCTTGGTTATTGTGTTTGCCACAGGCTTTCAACAAGGCCTGTGGATGTTGTTGTTCAATTATAATTTGTCGGTTTGGTCGATAGGAAAATTCCGATTTGAGTCGAAGATGAAGCTCTTCAAATTTCTTGGGATCGCGGTTAGCAATGTCTTGGCCAGCGTGTTAACGTTGGGCCTGTTGGTCCCGTGGGCTAAGGTTCGAATGGCTAAATACCGATTTGAAAATTTGTATGTACTCGCCCCTAATGGAGAACTCGGAGAACATTTTGCCGCGGAGCATGAAGATGAAGGTGCGTTTGGCGAAGCGGCGACGGATTTCATGGATTTCGAAATTGGGTTGTGATCGAATTTTGCGGCATCGCATATAGAAGGAGCTCTTCTCGATCTTTTGATGCGAAGGTTCGTGTCTCTGAGCGAGGAGAAGTGATTTTGGCGATCGAAGATGAGCTTATCGAGTACTCTAAAAGCGAGTATGAAGTTGAGCCAAAGCTTGGCGTAGCGAGTCGAGTTATTCGATTTGCGGATGGCGTCCGATTTGAGACGGATGATCATGCAGCTTTGGGAAGGTGCGAGGCTTTCGTTTCGCAAAGCAGGCTTATGCGATTGGTCGACTGGATGGAATCCCGATGGCTCGTTGCATTGGGAAGTCTTGTTGGAGTGTTTGCGTTCGGCTTTCTATTTTTGACGTATGGCGTTCCTGTATTGGCGAAATACGTAGCGTTTGAAGTACCTCAGAGTATCCGTCGAGCGATTACGGAAAGCAGCATTGATGCGATGGAAGCGTATGGTTCGTTCGAGGAAAGCTATTCGATGAAAGTTCATCGTAAGGCGGAGGGCGCCTTTGAGAGAGCGTTGGGACTACTCGGGGAGGAGAGGCGTGAGGAATTTGAATATGAACTCCGCATCTACGATGCTCCTGAAGTAGGGCCGAATGCGTTTGCCTTGCCTTCAGGAGTGGTGATTGCGACCGAGGATTTCGTAGAGCTCTGCGAGACTGAAGAACAGATGGTCGCTGTTTTCCTTCATGAGTTCGCCCATGTGGAGCTTCAGCACGGAGTACGGTCGCTTATTCAAGATGGCGGTGTTTTTCTAATCGCATCATTGGCTTTGGGCGATTTGTCCTCCTTGGGAGGTATGGCTGCGTCCTTACCGGCTTTAGCCATTGAATCGCGATACTCTCGCACCTTCGAGATTGATGCCGATCTGTTCTCTGGTAGGATTCTTGAGAAGGGCGGAATTGGGGTGGAGGCTATGAAGGAAGCTCTTGTCCTGCTCCATATGGATACGGTGGAAATTGGATTTACTCAGTTTCTTTCTACTCACCCAGATATTGAGGAACGTCTCGAAGCCCTGGATGGGCTCGGAGAGGATTAGACGGGTTCAGCTATTCGGCCCGATGGTTACAGGCCGAGTTTTCCGAAGGCGTCTGAGAGGCCGTTTCCTTTGAATGAGCGTTTTGGTTTGCTTCGTTGATTGGGTCGGTTGTTTTGGGGGCGTTTGGAAGGGGTGTTGCGGTCGTTCTTGGTATCGCCGTTTCGAGAGCTTGATCCGATCTCGGGTTGGCTTTTCATTGAGAGGGCGAGGCGCTTGCGGGCGAGGTCGATCTCGGTAACGGTTACGTGAGTTTTCTGACCGACCTTTACGTGCTCGTTGGGATCTTTGACGAATACGTCTGCGAGCTGGCTGATGTGAACAAGTCCATCTTGGTGTACGCCAATATCGACGAAAGCGCCGAAGGCGGTGACGTTGGTGACGATACCTGGGAGCTTCATGCCTTCGCGCAGGTCGCTGATCTGATTGACTCCTTCCTTAAACTGCACCACCTCGAATTGTTCGCGTGGATCGCGGCCTGGGCGAGCAAGCTCTTGCAGGATATCTTTCAAGGTCGGTTCGCCAACTTCATCTGTAGCGTATTTTTGGATATCGACCTTCCCGCGAGCGGAACTGTCGGTCATCAGGTCATTGACGCTTACGGTTAGGTCTTTGGCCATTTGTTCGACTAAACCGTATCGTTCCGGGTGAACGGCGCTGCGATCGAGCGGGTTGGCGGCGTCGCGGATGCGTAGGAATCCTGCGGCTTGCTCGAATGCTTTGGGGCCGATGCCGGCTACTTTTTTGATTTCGCGTCTGGATTTGAAGGGTCCTTGGGTGTTGCGTTGAGCTACAATGGCTTCGGCTAGTCGCGGATTGAGCCCGGATACGTATGACAGTAATTGTTTGCTGGCGGTGTTGATCTCCACTCCAACACCGTTGACGCAACTAAGGACTACATCGTCTAGGCTGCCTTTGAGGGCGCGCTGGTCGACGTCGTGTTGGTATTGTCCGACTCCAATTGATTTGGGGTCGAGTTTTACCAATTCCGCCAGAGGATCGGTGAGTCTTCGGCCAATGGATACGGCGCCACGGACAGTGATATCCTTGTCGGGAAATTCTTCGCGAGCGGCTTCGGAAGCGGAGTAGATGGAGGCTCCGCTTTCGTTAACGCTGATGATGGCGATTGTCTTGGGGAGACCGCACCCTTTTATGAAAGCCTCGGTCTCGCGTCCGGCAGTACCGTTTCCGATGGCGATGGCGTCTATCTTGAATTGTTTGCAGATTCCGAGGAGCAGATCCTTGGCTTCGCCTTGTTGGCGAGCGCCGTGGGTTGGGTAGATGACGGAGTCGAAGAGTAGTTTGCCTTGCGGATCGAGGGCGACGAGTTTGCATCCGGTGCGGAACCCGGGGTCGATGGCGACGACCGCTTTCTGGCCAAGAGCGGGAGCGAGGAGAAGCTCGCGTAGGTTGGAAGCGAATACGGATATCGCTTCCTGGTCGGCCCGTTTTTTCAAGCCGAGACGAGCGGCGGTTTCCATGGAAATGGATAGGAGGCGCTTGAATCCGTCTTTGATTGCGAGCCTGACTTGTTGGCTAGCAGGCGATTGTCCGGAGACGAATCGGTGTTCGAGTTTTGAGATGGCGGCGTCTTCGTCGGGGCGGACGGTCATGCTAAGCGTCATTTCGCTTTCGCCACGGCGAATTGCGAGGATGCGGTGGGATGGAGCTTTGTTGGCAGGTTCGGACCAGTCGAAGTAGTCGCGAAATTTTTCGCCTTCGCTTTCTTTGCCGAGCATGACTTTGGATGCTAGAGTCGATTCGGAAAGGTAGTAGGAACGTAGTTCAGCACGGGCATCGGCGTTGTCGTTGACCCATTCGGCGACGATATCGCGGGCCCCAGCTAGGGCTTCTTCGGAATTGGCGACTTCTTTTTCGGAGTCGATGAAGGCTTTCGCTTCACTTTCCGGATCGCAGTTGGGCAATTGCTCCCAGATTTTTTCGGCCAAAGGTTCTAGGCCTTTTTCGCGGGCGATAGTGGCTTTGGTGCGGCGCTTCGGTTTGTAGGGTTGGTAGACGTCTTCGAGTCGAGCGAGCGTATCCGCATTTTGGATTGAGCTCTTGAGCGCGTCGGTCAGTAGCGTCCGTTCTTCGAGCGATTTGATGATGGCGCCGCGTCGTTCTTCGATGGCTTTGAGCTGGGCGAGACGATCTCGAATCGCGGCGATGGCGACCTCGTCGATTCCACCAGTCGCTTCTTTACGATAACGGGCGATGAAGGGGACGGTTCCTCCTTCTGCGAGCAGTTTTACGGTGGCCGCAGTCTGGTGGACATGCAGGCCAAGTTCATCGGAAATTTTGGGAATAAACGTTTCGATCATATCGACGTTGGAAGGTAAAAATGGGGAAGGATGGGAGGCGGCGGGCGGCTGACAAGCGATAAATGTAGAATATGATTGGGGTGCGGCATTTTGCCGATCGGCAGGGTTTCCTATTGGCGGAGTTCGAAGGGATTTCGGCGAATTATCTCGCAGGAAGCGGCTTGTGTTTCGCGAAAAAGCTCTCTAGCCGTATCCATTCTTTAGAACCATCCATAGAATATGAGCGTTAAGAAAGTAGGCATTCTCACGGCGGGCGGCTTGGCTCCCTGCCTTTCCTCAGCAATAGGCGGATTGATCCAGCGATACACGGAAATCGCTCCAGATGTGGAGATCATTTGCTACAAGAATGGCTACTTCGGCTTGTTGAAGGGTTTGCGCTACGAGGTAACGCCGGAAGTGCGTAAGAATGCGGGCAATTTGCATGTGTTTGGCGGTAGCCCGGTGGGCAATTCGCGCGTGAAGCTTACGAACAAAGCGGATTGCGAAAAGCGTGGTTTGGTTAAGCCTGGCGAAGATCCTCAGAAGGTGGCGGCTGAGCAATTGGTAAAGGATGGGGTGGATGTGCTTCATACGATCGGCGGTGACGACACTAA
>Ga0115000_10002482_pt1 | contig 15908 bp, 12 predicted proteins | sample ArcticOcean_MG_C_6_FD_89690 | JGI IMG/M metagenome (GOLD analysis project Ga0115000, IMG submission 89690) | Marine microbial communities from western Arctic Ocean - ArcticOcean_MG_CB8_128 | ecosystem: Environmental > Aquatic > Marine > Oceanic | place: Arctic Ocean: Canada Basin | collected...
AATCAAATTAATCAGCGCCTTGATGAGATGATTCGAAAACTTAAAAATAATAGTTAAGCTATTGATAATAAGAGGGTTTTAGGCTTTATGTGTTGATGGTTTTGATTCTTTATGTTATAGTTTTATATAAATAGTGATTATTCCCCTGTTATGTACGTGTTGAAGTTTTATTTCTTGAGCCAATGCTTTGAAAACTGGGATGACTTCCTATCATGGTGTGCATGCCTTCTTTCAGTTAAAGACGGAAGCCTAAAGTGATATACAGATTCCCCACCTGTCCTTGATAGGTTCAAAAAAATATTTTTGCACGGCATTTCGGGGGAGTTTAATTGTTTGTGTATTGGCTAGGTAAGATTCAAAATAAAATAAGTACCTTTGTTTTTGTTTGAGAAATAAAGTCATCCATACTTTTTTAGTAAAAATCTGATGTAGAAGGTGGTCTAAAGTTTTCTACATTTTCTCCCAAAAGAATTTATAGCCCATATCTAGCCTTGGCTTCATTCCCTCGCTATTCCGAATGAATAGGTGATGTTTTCTACATTTTCCGCGCAAAATTTATTTATCTTATATTGCAAACTAAGGTTAACCTGTTGACTTTTAAGTTAAAATTTTTATAAAAGTTGATAGTAACTATCTAACGGGAGTTTGAAATGGAGTCGGTGTTTGATTTTAAATCGGTAGCTAAAGCTAAAGCTACGATTCGGAAATCAATTATCCTAAAACGAAAAGCACTTAGCAATCTCAAACAAAATGAGAAAAGCTTAATTGTTACTCGACGTTTGCTTGATATGGGAGAATTTAAAACATCAAAAGCAGTTTTTTGTTTTCTGTCAACTGCTCATGAAGTAAAGACTGAGGAGATTATTCTAAAAGCTTTTAGATTGGGTAAGGACGTGTTAGTCCCTCTATTGAATCCACAAGAAGGAGATATGCAGGTAGTAAGGATCTCGAGGGATACTCGTTTTGCAATCGGGAAATATGGTGTTAGAGAGCCCTCCCTTGAAACTAGAGAGGTGGTCTCCTCAGCATGTATAGACTTTGTTATAGCACCCGGATTAGCATTTGATATCTTTGGAAACCGAATTGGTTATGGAGGTGGACATTATGATAAGCTATTTAAAAATATTTCGAATGATGTGACGCGAGTAGCCGTAGGATACGACTTTCAAATTATAGAATCTGTGCCGCATTCAGACTTTGATGAGTCGGTGCATTTTATAGTTACAGAAACCAAAACACTAAGGTGTCAGAGTAGGTAAGGCATTAAAGTTTAATTATATATCCTTGAGAGGAAGTTGTTATGGGTATCTTTACAGCAGTTAAGTTTAATTTTTCCACTTTGCTTCTAGGAATGTTTCTAGCAGCGGTAGTAGGATATCTGGTGGGATATTTTTTGCGTAAAGTGATGAGTCAGTATCAAATTAAGGAAGCTGAGTCTAGAAAGAAAAAAATCCTAGAGGAGACAGAGCAGGAAACCCAAAGTAAGTTTAAAGCTGCTGCTATGGAGGCAAAAGAGCAAGCATTAGCCGAAAAAATAAAAGTTGAAAAAGAAGTCCATAACAAATGGGATGAACTGAGAGTACATGAACGTAAAATACATCAAAAAGAAGATGATTTGAGAATCAAGAGTGAAAGATTGCTAAGTCTTAAAAAAGAGTCTGATAGTAAAATGGAGGAAGCAATAAAAATAAAAGATGCAGGTTTCAAAGAAAAAGCGAAATACGATGACTTATCTCAGCAAGAAATACTAAAACTTGAGAATATTAGCTCTTATACTGTTGAACAGGCGAAAGAAGAGATCAAGTTAAAGGTCACTGACTTAGCCCGGTTAGACGCTGCAAAAGAAGTTAAAAAAATAGAAGAACATGCAAAAAATACTGCAGAAGATCAAGCAAGACAAATTATCACCATGGCTGTGCAGAGATTAGCGTCCGACTGTGTGGCTGAAAGTACTGTTTCTGTAGTAGCACTTTCTGACGATGCAATTAAGGGTCGCATTATAGGGCGTGAAGGTAGGAATATCCGTGCTCTAGAACAAGCCACTGGAGTTGACCTTATCATTGATGATACTCCCGGGGCGGTTGTGCTATCTGGTTTCGATCCAATCCGCCGAGAAGTTGCTCGCCAAGCATTGGAACAACTGACGCTTGATGGGCGTATCCATCCAGGACGAATTGAAGAGGTTGTGAATAAATGTCGTAAGGAAGTCGATAAACAGACTAAAGAAGCGGGTGAACAGGCGGTTTTAGAGTTAGGGTTAGGAAATATAAATATTGAGATGGTTCATATGTTAGGTCGACTTAAATATCGTACCAGCTATACTCAGAATGTTCTTGAACATGTTAAAGAAGTAGCCAGGGTGTGTGGATTCATGGCTGCTGAATTAGGATTGAATGTTCAACTTGCCAAGCGTGCTGGACTATTGCACGATATCGGTAAGTCCATCGATCGTCAAACCGATGGAACGCATACTCAACTGGGCATTGATGTTGCGACGCGATTTAATGAACATAAATATATTATTAATGCTATCGGTGCACATCATGAAGATATCGAGCCAGAATCCCTATACGCTGTTTTAGTTCAAGCGGGAGATACTATTTCCGCTTCAAGACCTGGAGCACGACGTGAAATGTTGGAAACTTATGTAAAACGAATGACAAAGCTGGAAGAGATAGGGAATTCTTTCAAAGGTGTTGAAAAAACTTATGCGATTCAGGCGGGTCGAGAGGTTCGAATTATAGTTGTTCCTGAGATAGCCACTGATGATGAGGCAAATATTTTGGCTAAGGATGTAGCTAAACGCATAGAAAAAGAAGTAACATACCCTGGGGAAGTTAAAATTACCGTCATTAGAGAAACTCGCTTTACGGAGGTTGCACACTAGTAGCTATTTATTTGCAGTATTTTTTTTTAAATTTAACCTTAAGCTTCAACCTCTAGTGATATGTGGTGCTTTTCACCCTTCGATTCCATGCTCTAATATCGGGCAATTATATTTTTTATAAACGATTAATAAATAATTTAGCCAAAGGGTCTCGCTTAGAGAAACCAGTTATTATCATCATGGTTGATTTTTGATGTCTATATAAAATTCGCAAGAAAGACGAATGTATGTCGTGCATAAAAAATGCCAACTATTATGCAATATTAATTGGAAAGGTTGTTAATAATGGTATCGCTTTATCAATAACTTATAAATGAGTAGTGTGAAAATGTTAAACAAATTTTTAGACAGTATATTTTTTAAATTAACATAAGCCAAGTAGAGGGGTCTTTTTAATTTCAACCATTAACTTTATAGGAACCATGGAAGAATCCAGCGATTTAGTTAAACTACGAAGAGATAAGCTTGCTCAGCTTTGTTCTAAGGGCATCAATCCGTATATTAATAGGTTTAAGGTGAAGGGTAATATTGGTTCTTTGATTGATAATTTTTCTAAAAACTCTAAGGAAGAGCTTGAACAAATAGGTAATCAATGTTTGATTGCTGGACGCATGATGACAAGACGGGGACATGGAAAAACGACTTTTTGTCATATCAAGGACTATGCAGGTCAAATCCAAGTCTATATACGTAAAGATGAAATTGGTGAAGAGGGGTATGAGAATTTCAGTATTTTTGATGTTGGAGATTTTATTGGTGTAGAGGGGGTGCTTTCTAAGACAAAAACTGGTGAGCTTACAATATTTGCAAAAAAAATTACCTTATTAACAAAGTCACTTTTACCATTGCCTGAAAAGTGGCATGGTCTGAAGAATGTGGAAATAAGGTACCGCCAAAGATATGTTGACCTTATTGTTAACCCAGAAGTAAAAGATGTTTTTATTTATAGAAGCAAAATTATTCAGGCTCTCCGCGAGTTTCTCAATGAGAGAGACTATTTAGAAGTGGAAACGCCAATGATGCAATCCATTGCAGGAGGTGCAACCGCTAAGCCATTCAAGACACACCATAATGCTCTCGATATGGAGTTATATTTACGTGTTGCTCCCGAGTTATACCTTAAAAGGCTAGTAGTGGGTGGAATTGAGCGAGTTTATGAAATCAACAGAAACTTCAGAAACGAGGGTATTTCTACCAATCATAACCCAGAATTTACCATGGTCGAGTTTTATACAGCATATGCTGATTATAACGATCTTATGGATTTAACTGAAAAACTATTTCACCATATTTGTGAAAGGGTATTTGGTAAAATGACTTTTAATCTTACTTGTGGAAAAGACGAGACTATTCGAGATGAAATTGTTGATTTTTCGAAACCATTCGAACGAAAAACATTTAATCAGTCATTGATAGAAATTGGAGGTGTTCTCGAAAGTGATGTTAAAGTTTTCCAAAAATGTGTTGATTACGCTTTGAAGCATAAGGTTGCTATAGAAAAGAAAGACAACCATGCAAAAGTGTTGGGAAAATTATTTGACCATTTTGTTGAGCCTAACTTAATCCAGCCTATATTCATTACAGACTATCCGTTGGCACTTTCTCCGTTATCAAAGAAAAAGGAGGAAAACCCCGAATTAGTTGAACGTTTTGAACTATTTGTAGGGGGGAAAGAAATTGCAAATGCTTATACTGAGCTGAATGATCCCATTGACCAAAAGAAAAGATTTGAGGAACAAGTTTCTGAACGCCATGCAGGTGATGAGGAAGCTCACATGATGGATCTAGATTATATACGTGCTTTAGAATATGGGTTACCTCCGACTGCAGGTGAAGGTATAGGAATTGATCGATTGGTTATGTTGCTTACTAATTCACAATCTATTCGAGATGTGATTTTATTTCCGCAACTAAAAAAAGAATCATAATCGGTCGCACTTAAGTCCTATTAGGTATTATTTATAGGGTAATTTCAGCCTATGTATACAATTTTTTTGGTAGAAAAAAAATCATCTAATTTGATACTATTTTAATTTCCTTGTTATGAATTACGAATTTTTTGTCAGCATACGTCATCTTAGCGCTAGAAAATCACAAAAATTTATTTCTTTAAACAGCTGGATATCGATGGTTGGGGTTGGTTTGGGAGTGATGGCTCTTATTGTTGTAATAGCTGTTATGTCAGGTTTTAGTAATGATCTACGGGATAAAATCTTGGGAACCAATTCTCATGTGGTTGTTTCAAATATAAACCAAACCACGGTAGAAAATTATAATTCTATATTAGAAAAAGTACTTAGTGTTGCTGGTGTGACGGCGGCTGCACCATTTATAATAAACCAGGTGATGTTGATAAATGGTGACAGGGTTTCTGGTGTTGTTGTTCGAGGGGTAGACCCTGAGAAAGAAGGAACAGTTTCAGATTTAGAAAAAAATATGATTATTGGGTCGATATTAGACTTAAAAGTGAATCTCCCTTTCCTTGAAGATAAAAAAAATCGTACCGGAATAATTTTAGGTAAAGAACTTTCACGTAAGATGGGTGTTGTTGTTGGCGGTGTTGTTTCGATGGTTTCTCCTGTATCTCGGATAACTCCTGTGGGGCTTATTCCGAGAATGAAGTTATTTAAGGTGGTTGGTGTATTTGAGTCGGGAATGTATGAGTATGACGCTAACTTATCGTTTGTTTTGTTAAAATCGGCACAAAAATTTTTTTCAATGAAGGACGCTGTTTCTGGGGTAGAAGTTCGGGTTGACGATATTGAACAGGCTGGAAATATTGCTACTGCTATCCAGAAGAAATTAGGTTTTCCTTACCATGCCCGCGATTGGATGAGCATGAATAAAAACCTTTTTTCTGCGCTTAAGCTAGAAAAGATAGTTATGTTTATTATCCTCATCCTAATTATTTTTGTGGCAGCATTTAATATTATAAGTACACTATTTATGCTGGTCATGGAAAAAGCCAAAGAGATAGCTATTTTAAAGTCGATGGGGGCGAGTCGTAAAAGTATTATAAAAATTTATAGTTACCAAGGACTAATCATTGGCTTAGTAGGAACATTTCTGGGTTGTGCAGCTGGTTTTATCATTGTTCCCAATTTAAATGAAATAGTTGGTTTTATTGAATCCGTATTTGGGATTGTTGCATTCCCGAGTGATATTTATTACCTCGATCGTCTTCCATCTGAAATTCAGTATATGGATTCTTTTTTGATTGTTATTTTTTCCATTGCAATTTGTCTGATTGCGTCACTTTATCCAGCTTGGAGAGCATCAAAGCTAGATCCAGTTGATGGGCTACGTTATGAATAGCTTTAATTCCCCGAAAATTACTGACCCGTATTTACTCAAAGCCATAGATTTACATAAGAGCTATAAAATTTTCAGTCAAACACTTCATGTGCTATCGGGAGCTAACCTTGAACTAAAAACCGGTGAAATGCTTGGTATTATAGGAGCCTCTGGTGTTGGGAAAAGCACATTATTACATGTTCTTGGTGGATTGGACCGACCAGAAAAAGGCGAAATATTATTTCGTGGTGATAATATTTGTTCTAAGGGAAGTGCATACTTAGAAAAGTTTAGAAACCAAAAAGTCGGGTTTGTATTTCAGTTTTTTAACTTGTTATCTGATTTTTCTGCATTAGAAAATGCTATGTTCCCGGCCCTTATCGCAAGGGTTAATAAAATTGAAGCGCGCGAGCAAGCAGAGCAAATTTTAATTCAGGTGGGGCTCAAAGACCGTCTTCATCATAAGCCTGGTGAACTTTCAGGAGGCGAAAGCCAACGTGTTGCTATAGCTAGAGCATTTATGAATAAACCAGACCTTTTGCTCGCAGATGAACCTACAGGAAATTTAGATCAAAAGGCTAGTGACTCTTTAATAGAATTAATTCAATTGCTCAATCATAAGTTTCAGCAAACAGTGGTAATTGTAACTCATAGCCAGCGTATTGCTTCAAAGATGAATAGAGTTATGGAACTTGTAGGTGGCGAGTTGATCCCAGTAGAAAAGAGAGCGATCATTTAAAGTGATGCCCATAGCTAATTGAGTGAATAAAATAGAATTTGGTGTTTTTGAAAGGTAAATTTATGAACTTGGGTGAAGTTGCGAAATTGATAGATGGAATAGTTATCGGAGATTCTTCATTAGAGATCATTGGACTCAGTCCTATCGAAACTGCTGTAGCAGGGCATATTACATTTGTTAAGGGTGCAAACTTTATCAATAAACTTAAGTTGTCTAAGGCTTCTGCTGTTTTAGTGGTTAAGAAGGAAGAAATTAATATTAATCAGGTTCTCACACCTAGACCAGAGTTAGCCTATGCAAGGCTACTAGATCATTTTCACCCTCAAGAACGCCCCAAACCAGGAATTCATTCTACAGTTGTTCTTGGGTGCAATGTGATACTAGGCAAAAGAGTCACGTTGTCGCCCTTAGTTTCTATAGGAGACAATGTTGAAATCGGTGACGATACAGTTATTTTTCCAGGGACAGTAGTTAGAGATAACTGCAAAATTGGAAGGAATACCGTGATTCACTCGAACGTGACGCTTTATAGTAATTCCATAATAGGAAATCAAGTTACTCTTCATGCGGGAGTAGTAATAGGTGCCGATGGCTTTGGTTATACGGTAGATGAAAAAGGAATGCATACGAAAATTAATCAAATTGGAAATGTAGTCATTGAAAATAATGTAGAAATAGGCGCAAATTCATGTGTAGATAGAGCGGCTTCGGGTACAACTTTAATAAAAAAGGGGACTAAGATCGACAATTTAGTTCAGGTTGCTCATAACTGTACTATAGGAGAGCATTGTATTTTGGTTGCGCAAGTAGGAATTGCTGGAAGTTGTAAACTTGGGCATCATGTTGTTCTAGCAGGTCAAGCAGGTCTTTCTGATCATGTGACCGTAGGTAACCATGTTACCCTGGCCGCAAAATCAGCTGCTTTACGCGATATTAAAAGTAACAGTGTTTATGGTGGAATTCCGGCCCTTCCGCTTAATATTTGGAAGCGTAGTGTCACGGTTTTACCTAAGCTTCCCGATCTTGCACGAACAGTTCGTGATTTAGAAAACCGACTAAACAACATTGAAAAAAAGAACAGTGGAGAGTAATATAGTTTTAAATGATGTTGGTATCTTGAACTAATAATAGATAGGTACTTTTATGTTTTTTGAAAGATGGGTAGCCCTGTGGCTGCCCTTTTTTTTCATAAGTCTCGTGGCAGCTTCCAACATATCTATGACTGGCGAGCAAATAGAAAAATATATTCAACTAAAGCTTAATAGAAACGACCGCGTACTTAGACTTAATGAAAAATTAATAGGTAATGAGGGAGCTGAAATTCTAGCAAAATCACCGCTATTGAGTAGTGTTGAAACCCTAATTATTTACAAAGGAAATATTGGAGATGATGGTGTTAGAGCTCTTGCTGGTTCAAAACAATTAGCTCAATTAACAGCAATACATTTAGAGAGCAACAATATTACTGATCAGGGCGCTAAGATAATGGCGTCGTCTGAGACATTTAAAAACTTGCGTACCTTAAACCTTTATCGTAATAAAATTACAGATAAAGGAGCTAAAGCTATTGCGGAATCCGATGTCTTGTCCAATTTATTAGAAGTTAATCTAAGTTTTAATGAGGTTGGTGATGTTGGAGCATTAAGTTTGACAGAGTTATCTAGCTTGAAACAATTAAAAAAAATTAACCTGGAATACAACGATTTAAGTCGAATTGGAAATGAAGCACTTGCGAGATTTAACCTTATACAAAATATTAAAGTATTAAATTTAAGTGGAAGGTTTAATGAGGTTGGTAGTTTAATATATGGAGATTTTGGAGTTATGGTTTTCCTAGCGTCCCCTTATGTTTTTAAAGTAAAAACTCTAGACCTTAGCGAAAGTAACCTTACGGACAGTTCTGCCATAGCTATTTCAAAATCGACGAAATTTAGCCAACTATTTGAGCTTAATCTTTCTGGAAATAAAATTACTGACCTTGGGGCGAGCGCTTTAGCAAATTCAAAATACTTTAAACAATTAAAAAAACTTAACTTAAACTTTAATTCTATTGGCGATTTAGGTGCTAGTTCGATTGCAGAGTCTCCATATATGACTAATTTGGAATATTTAAAGTTAGGTCAAAACCGAGTGGGTAAGGCAGGTGCTAAAGCACTTAAAAAGTCAAATACTCTTATAAACCTTATTTATCCAATATTTGGGTTCTATTGATTTTAGGATTAAATTTTTTTATAGCTTTAGTGGTGGGTTATGTTTAGTGGGTGAAAGAAAATATTCTTGTGGTATTTTTCTTTTAAAAATTTTTACGATGAAGTTTCTTTTTTCTTAGGTTCTTAATATGGTTCAAATACTAGAATTCGAGCGTGAAATATTTGCGTTAGAGAATCAGATCCGAGAAATGGTTTCACTTTCACATATGTATGACAATGTTGGAGACATAACTCATGAAATAATAAGGCTCCATAAAAAAGTTCGCCGTATGAAACATGATACCTATTCAAACCTAAAAGGTTGGCAGAAGACCCAAGTAGCGCGACATCCGGATAGGCCATATACCCTTGATTATATTAAGTATATGTTTACAGACTTTATTGAGTTACATGGAGATAGACATGGTGGCTATGGTCCTTCGATTGTTGGTGGGCTAGCTAAGCTTGATGATAAAACTATTTTAGTCATCGGTCACCAGAAAGGCCGGAGTACACAGCAAAAAATTAGCCGAAACTTTGGCATGTCTCAACCTGCAGGATATCGTAAAGCCTTACGCCTAATGAAATTAGCACAAAAGTTTAGAATTCCTATTTTTAATTTTATCGATACACCGGGCGCTTATCCGGGCATAGATGCAGAAGAAAAAGGTCAGTCAGAGGCTATAGCAAAAAACCTCATAGAAATGATAGAGATTGACGTGCCTATTGTTGTAACGATAATTGGTGAAGGTGGTTCTGGCGGGGCTCTTGCTATAGGCGTAGGTGATCGGATATTAATGCTCGAGCACTCTGTCTACTCTGTAATATCACCCGAAGGCTGTGCTTCTATTTTGTGGGATGATAAAGCTAAAGTAGCTCAAGCAGCTAATGCGTTATGTTTGACCTCACTTAGTCTTATGAAGCTTGGAGTAATTGATGAGTTTGTTAGAGAACCACTGGGTGGTGCGCACCGTCATCATAAACGAGCCGCTATTCTTCTTAAAAAAGTATTACGAAAAAACTTACATACTATTTCAAAACTCAAACCAGAAGAACTAATTAAATCAAGGCATGAAAAGTTTAGAAGGTATGGTGATATTGGACTTGAAAGTATTACTTAGCTCGTTACTGGCTAGTTATAAATGTTTGTAATACTGAAGAACTTCTTCGTTAAACAGATATTCGATTACTAAAAGATATTCCTTAGACTGCTGCATTATAAGTGCATTTGACTACGGAAAAGTTGAGCATATTCTGTTTTAGAGTTTATCATACTGCCGTGCGTTCCAGACTCAACTAATTCCCCTGACCTCATTACAAGAATGCGGTTTGCTCCCTCGAGCGTTGACAAGCGATGTGCGATCAATATTGTTGTGCGTCCCGCCGTCAAAGAAACTAAAGCGTCCTTAATTTTTGCTTCTGTTTCCGTATCAACAGAAGCAGTCGCCTCATCTAGAATTAGAATTGGTGGATCCTTTAAAAGCGTGCGTGCAATGGCGATACGGTGTTTTTCCCCGCCAGAAAGTTTGACTCCTCGTTCTCCTATTAGGGTGTCATAACCTTGTGGTAGGTTTTTTATAAAGTTAGAAGCGTTTGCTGCTAGAGCTGATTTTATCATTTCATCTCGGCTGGCTTCAACGTTACCGTAAAGAATATTTTCCGCAACAGTACCATTGAATAAATATGGATCTTGAGAAACCATACCAATCTGCTCGCGTAGATATGCTATTTTGAGATCGCCTATACTGTAGCCATCCACATTAATGTTTCCAGAGTTAATATCATAAAATCTCAGTAAAAGTTTTATCAAGGTTGATTTTCCGCTTCCCGTATGACCTACAAGAGCTATTTTTTCTCCCGGTTGTATTTTTAGGGATAAATTTTTTATGATAGGTTTGTCTTTTACATAGGAGAAAGAAACATCTTTAAATTCGATTTCACCTTGGATATTTGTACTGGGTAATATTGCATCAGAAATTTCTTTAACATCTGGTTGTCGATCAATTATTTCAAATACGCGTTCCCCCGAAGCTAGCGCGTGTTGAAGCATGTGATTTACTGAGTGTAACTGATTAATTGGGGTATAAAATAATGCTAGGTATCCAATAAAAGCAACTAAAGAGCCTATTGTAATTTCTGCGCTGCGAACTAGACCGATCCCATAAAGTAAAATGAGAACTGTTCCGAGTGAACCGAGAAACATCATTGTTGGAGAATAAATGGCCCAGAGTGACATAACCTTTAAGTTACTATCACAGTAATCCCTACTTCTTTTTTCGAAGCGAGATATTTCATGAAGTTGGCGGTTAAAGGCAAAAATTTCTCGAATTCCAGAAATAGAATCTTGAAGTCGAGCATTCATTTTAGCAGCACTTTCACGCACAGTATGATAAAGACCGTGAGCCTTTTTTGTATACGTACAGGCGCCCCATAGAAGGAATGGAATAGGAAGTAATGAAACTAGTGCCAGTTTCCAGTGTAAGTAAAAAAGGATTATTGTAATTCCTGTTAAGGTTAAAAAGGCTGTGACCACTTGCTCAACGCCATCTACAAAAATACGTTCGACATAATTAACATCATCATTAATACGTGACATAAGTTCGCCAGTTGACTTGTTTTCAAAGTAATTTATTGATAGTCCATTGAGAGCCTTATATACATTAGATCGCATGTCAAAAACAACATTTTGCTCTAACCGGTTATTAAAAATAATTCTTTGATAGTTTAAAAAATTTCTGAAGAAATATACTCCAATAAGTCCAATTACGACCCAATAAATCATGAAGGTTCCACTATCATCAATAAGTTGATCAATAATTACTTTTATAATCCAAGGAGGAATAAGGTCTAATAGGGTCGTTACGGTGGCAAAGCCGAGAGTTAGAGATACTGCTCTTTTATATGGTTTAAGGTAACCAAGAACACGTAGAAGCGATTTCATATATACCAGAAGTTAATAAATTATAGATTTAACCTGTAAAACACTACTGCTTCATGCTATTTTTTATGAATGTAAATATCAACCTATCATGTATGTTGAGTCGATATTAATAACATTTTGGAAAAGTCGAAAAAAAATGGTTGATACTTTAAACGTGTCTAAAATAAAGAATTGTTTAACGTTTTAATGCTAGGAATATTGAGCTATGAATTATAGAACACTGGGAGATAGCGACCTAAAAGTTTCTGTTATTGGATTTGGTGCTTGGGGTATCGGAGGGTCTCCTTTTTGGTCTAATGAAGGAGATACGAGTTCTGTGCGAGCTATCCTAAAATCTTATGAGCTGGGAGTAAATTTTTTTGATACAGCTCCTGTTTATGGATTTGGTCACTCTGAAGAACTTCTTGGGAAAACTCTAAAACCTTTTCGCGACAAAGTGATTTATGCAACAAAATGTGGTTTGCGTTGGGAGAAAAAATCCTTGAGTGCCATTACTAAAAATGCAACTAAACAATCTATTTTAGAAGAAGTTGATCAGAGTTTAAAACGGCTAGACACTGACTATATTGACCTTTACCAAGTTCACTGGCCAGATGTTAAGACAACACAGGCTGAGACTATGGAAACCTTACTTAAAATTCAAAGGCAGGGCAAAATTAAAGTTATTGGAGTGAGTAATTATTCAGTGGATCAGATGAAAGAAATGATGAAGTTTGGGAAGATTTTTTCCTTACAGCCTGATTATAGTTTGCTAAATCGTTCCATTGAAAAAAATATTGTTAGTTACTGCCAAAACAATAAAATCGGGATTATTGCCTATAGTCCACTTGCATCAGGTTTACTTACTGGCAAGTATAGTAAGAACTCTAAGTTTAAAGATTGGAGGGGAAAAGGAATTATAGGATGTTTTTCCGGAGCTCAATTTGAGAAAAATATCGAAAAAGTAGGACGACTTAAGACTATAGGAGAATCAATAGGGAAAACTTGTGGGCAGATGGCGATTAATTGGATAGTTTCTCAACCTCACGTGACGACAGCACTTTTGGGTGTTAAAAACGAAAAACAGATGGAAGAAAATATTGAAGCTCTTGACTGGGAACTGACAACCAAGCAACAAGAAGAAATTAATCATATATTTGCTGTTGATGAGTAGTTCTCGCGATAGAAGAGCCATCTCCTTGAATAGTAGAGATACCATACTGGCTTTTATACACTCTCAGGTGTTTTCTTACATCAGCAATACTTTTAGTTTCTTTGCTACCTATAAAAAATTCCTCAGCACGTTTCATATGATTTATAGCATTAACTCCATTGCCCATTAGATGATGGATGAGTGCTGTGAAATAGTGAGTTCTGGCATCTTCAGGCCGTAGCCGCGTACTCTCATTAAAATGGTTGAGTGTTTTATGAAAGTCATCAGTAATAAAGAAATATAAACCTATCTTAAAGTGGAGGTCAGGATCATTAGGCAGAACCTTCAAGGCTTTACTATAGCGCCTGATTGGATCTTCAATAATGGCAAACTTTTTAATTGTTTCCCGAAGTTCATTATAGGCGATAGCAAAATTGGGGTCGAGTCGAACTAGTTCACGGTAATGCGGCGCTGCTTTTAAAGGTCTCCCAATGTCCCCATAGGATTTTGCTAAAATACGATGTGCTGCCAGATGGTTTGGGTTTAATTTTGTAACCTTGGTATAATGATTTAATGACTTAGCAGTTTTACCTAATGTGGCGTATAGGGTCCCAAGCTTGTTATGAATATCAACATCTCTTGGTTTTAAGCGAGAAAACACCTCATAGTGATTGAGTGCTTTATTCAGTTCTCCCGATTTTTCGTATGATTTACCTAACTTTTTATGCAGTAAAAAATTCGATGGATTTAGTTGAATGATTTTTTGGTAATGATGTAAAGCATTTTTCCTGAGGTGATTTTTTTCATAAAATGCGGCAAGCATCTCGTGTGTTTTTAAATCTTCAGGGTGAAGTTTTATAATATTTTTATAAATATGAATCGCTTTCGATTTATTCCCTTGAAGGCTGTAGATTCTAGCTAGTCCATGATATGCCTCCGGGTCTTTTGGGCTAATGCGGGCAACAATCTTAAAGTGTATTATTGCGCTTTCTAATTTTCCTGATTGGGTATAAAGGTTAGCTAATGATTTGTGTGCTCTATAATCGTTCCTGCTATGTTTGATCAAGGTTCGGTAATGGCGTACAGCATCTCTTTTGCGATCAGCCTTTGTATACAAACTAGCAAGGGTATGGCGCACTGCAGAATTTTCAGGATCTATCCGAATAATTTCTTCATATTGACTGATCACTTGCCCCATTTCCCCAGCTTGCTCATATAATGCTATTAATTCTTGATGAGCATTTTCATCGTTCCGGTTAAGCTTGAGTGATTGTTTATAGTATTTAATAGCACCTTGGGTATCGTTTAATTTTTCCGTTACATATGCGAGTTCTTTAAATGCCAACGCAAAATAAGGATCGAGGTTAGTGGCACCCTTGAAATAAGTTCTAGCTTTTTTAAATTGCCCTTTGTTTATAAACTCGTATCCAAGACGATAGTGAGCTTTGGGATCGTCAGGGTTGATTTTAAGTGCCTCATTATAATGGTGAATGGCCTTGCTCGTTTGGCCTATTTCCCCATAAGCAAACCCTATACCAGTGTGAGCCTCAGCATCAAAGGGCTGAACTTTTAAAGTTTTTTTGTAGTGTTTAATTGATTTTTCGTATTGACCAAGCTTCCAGTAGTTATTTGCTAGATTAAAGTGAAGATTAGGGTCGTTAGGGTGAGATCGAAGAGTTAGTTTTAATTGGTCAACATTGGACTGGTAGATGGTTAGATCAGAGTTTTGAGCGAAGGTTGTTAGGGGTAAAGTAGCAATGCCACCTAATAGAATTATAAAAACGAGCTCAAGTCTATGGAATGCCGAAGTCATGATCTTCTAATAAAGGAAATTATTAACTAACATCCCTTATATATCGGAATATTTGGCTAAAACTTGATGGGTATTTGATCTAAAATTATTAAGATCAAGGACCTAGTTTATTGCTCTATAACTTTATTTTGATCGATGACTTTTATGGTTTTATGACTACTAATTTGTTCCTTCAATAAGCGACTAAATTCATCGGTATCTAGACGAACTTGATTAATCAGCGTTATGGTTTTTTCTTGTATAGGATGTATCTGTGCAATAGCGAAATCCATATGACTTAAAATTGTAAAAATATCAGTGCCGTTAGTTTGTTTTAATTGCTTTTGTAAACGTTGAATCTCTAACTCGAGGTTTATTTTTGTTTGGTTTATGTCTTGATACAAGCGCTGTTCCACTGAAAAAAAATTTTTTTCTAAACTTCTCATTTGAGCGCGCTGAAGCACGGAGTTCGAATAGAGAAAACCGGCTAGTAGGACGAATACACCAGTATAAAAGAGCACCTTAAGAGCGGTGTTCTCATGTCTTCTTTTCTGTACACTTTTCTTTACCATTTCCAATTCGGAAAAAAGCGTATTAATTGATTTGCTTAAAAGATGAATTTCTTCATCTGGGGCGTCATTGTTATTTTCCTGTGAGTCGCTATTTTTTTTTTCTGACATAGTCTCTATATCCCAGTAAGCGTTAATAGTGAGAGGTTTGAAGGTATTTTTTCTATTATCTTCCTATTTCTAGCGATAAAATTCAATATCTCCCTGTTATATTCATAATATATATTTGAATAATTTGCTCCCCCCAAAAATAAACTATAAGTGTTCCTCCAGATAGAAAGGGGCCAAATGGAATTTGGCTGAGTGCATTAAATTTTTTCCCTGCCAAACCTGCTAGTCCGACGAATGACCCCATAAAGGAACTA
>Ga0115000_10002483_pt1 | contig 15906 bp, 24 predicted proteins | sample ArcticOcean_MG_C_6_FD_89690 | JGI IMG/M metagenome (GOLD analysis project Ga0115000, IMG submission 89690) | Marine microbial communities from western Arctic Ocean - ArcticOcean_MG_CB8_128 | ecosystem: Environmental > Aquatic > Marine > Oceanic | place: Arctic Ocean: Canada Basin | collected...
TAATTTTATATCACTAGTATATTTAGATGCTGCAAATAATGAAATACAACCTATCAATGAACCTAATAATCCTCTTTCAAAATTTACTTTAATATCTTCTTTATGTTTATTAGATATATATTTCGCAACACCTGAGTTACAAACTGTATTAATTTCAGATTGAGTTTTAGAATCTACTTTAATAGCCATGTTATAAAGTAATGGTTTTTACTATTTAAAGACTTTGAATTTAAATACTTGAGTTACCAATAGTCTTTCCATTACTATTTGCAAATCCGCCAAGTAATGATGTAGAATTTAATAACCCTCCTAAGTCAGCACCTCTTACAGGTGGTGTAATAGGTTTTGCTGCAAAAGTCATATTTGATTCAGACTTCTTAATTAGTTTTGAGAAATCTACAAGATTAGGTAAGTTTGCCTTTGGAGTCACAATCCTTTCTCTAATTGGAATACTTCTCTTAGTAGGTTGAATCTTTAATTCAGGGGCGAATCTTGTAGGGTTCTTAGGTCTGTAAGCCATATGTTCGGCTTCAAATCTAGGGTTTCCACCAAAGGATTCTCTAATTGATGTGTGAACGAATGGAGCAGCATATGCTTCCGCACCATTCATTTGTATATGTGATAAGTCATAACTTGGACCATTCCCATAAACTTCTAGTGTATGTGTAGGTCTAATTGAATTGTAATTTTCGCCAGCAATTGAATGTCCTGGAGACGATGCCGCTGCCCAAGCAGCAAGACTCTTAGTTTCAGCAGCAGGAACTTTAAAGACGGGTTGATTGATAATGGCTGGTGCAGGCCTAGGTCCTGTTGCCATAATTGATTGATGACCTGCATTATGTCCTGCAAGTGTTTGAGTAGTAATATCGAATTGACCGAATGATGGCATTTCAGGTGCATATGGTAAATTAGGTAATACTATGTTGCTTCCGATTGTCCTAGTCTGTGGAGTTTTCATATTCTAAAATAGATGCTTTTGATATTTAAAGGTTACTACTTCAATGCTTTCTAACACTAAACCTAGTCATTAAATAAATACCACTAGCGATTAATGATGCAGCCATCAACCCTTTCCCCATATTATTATCTTTAGAATTCAGAGGGTTTAAATTAACTAATTCAGAATCATCAGGAACCCACTCATATTTACTAGATGGTATTTTAAAATCAGCATCCATCTCTTGGAAGTTATCTTCATCATTATCACTACCAAATGCAAAAGCATTATGGCTTATATCTATATCTGCATCTCCTGAATCAAAATCATCTGAAATATCTCCGAATGAAGTATAATTAGTATCTGAGTTCAATTCAGTATTAGTTACAATTTCGATGTTAGCACCCTTATGCTCACTTCTCCTAGGAGTATTAACTCTTCCAATTTTGACATAACCTTCATCTTTAAAGAACTCAGGAGCATAACATACTAAATCTCCAGGCTCTGCAAAAGTAATCCCCGCTAATATTTTTTCAATAGTTTTTTTATCAGTTCCAAAAGAAAGTTGTTCCTTTAAAGCACCTAAATCCTTAGTATTGATGATATTATGGACTGCATAAATAGAGGCCTGTGATAAAGCCTCTTTAGATACAGCAGCAGGTCTTTGAGAGATTAAAGATACTCCATAACCCTTAGACCTTCCTAATTTACATAACCTTACGATTGGAGAGAATGATTCAGGCCTTCCCATCTGAGGGACAAAGTCTTGACATTCTTCAAATAGATTCATCAAACCTCTTTTTGGGGAGTCGTCAGAAGCCCCCATCTCTAATAAAGTTTCACAATAATCTGCAACTAACTTCTGTTGAGTTTCTAATGGTAAGCCCTCCATATTAACAATTAGTGAGGAATTTCCAGATATTAATTTTTCAACTAATTTCCTCATATTGATAGTTTCAGATTTACTAGGGCTGATAGATTCAACACCATTCAAACCGCTGACATATCCATGAGCATCTAAGGCATCAAAACAAACAAATTGTAAACCCAATCTATTAAATTCTTCCATCATAACTCCTGCAGTATATGATTTTCCAGAGCCTCTTTTACCTCCAATAAATAATACTTGGTAAATTAATTCTAAGGGGAATCCAATATTATCACCTAAGATGATATTTTGATATTTATCATATTGAGTTATCTCACCTGTGAATCCAGGCATAGATTCTTCTAAATTGAGTGCGCCTTGTTGAAGACCCCATTCATTATCCATAATTAGAGTTAATTACTCAAGACTATTTAAAAGTTCTCTACAATACGAAACTTCTACCTTGTGAATGGTAATAATCTAACAATTCATTTCTAAGGTATTTATAAAGTCTATTGAACCACCAATCATACTTAATGAAAAAACTTCTTATTTTATTTATTTCCTCAAACTCATCACAAAATGGGATTAGTTCATCTATGAAATCATAAAAGTCAGAATTATACCATACAAATACACCCTTATCAGATAGGGAATCTATAAAATCTTCATTTATCATTAGTTTTTCAAACAAACCTTTATCATCTATTTCAGAATTTTTATTTGGGATATAGTAAGGATACGCTAAAATGAACCTTTCACACATCTCTAAATAAGATTTAAGATGGATATTAGCAACCCACTCAAGCCATACTTGAATTTGCTTATTTACGAAAACTTTCCAAACTGGATTACCCATGATTAATCCCTACCTTTACTCTTCTTCAAGTCCTTCATCATCGACTTCTTCAAATACGAATCCTTGCATTTTTAAATCTTCTAATTCGGAATCGTCAAGATATACTATTTCATCATCTTCAACATCATCCATATCTAATAATGATTCCATCAAGTCATTATTTAGAGACTCTGGTATTAAATCAATAGGTTCTTGAGAGATGCCCTTATTTGAATGTGTATCTGGTTTATGGTGACTATCCTCGGATTTTAATGTTTCCACAGTCTTTCCTGCTTGTGCAGCAAGTTCCTCTAAACTTTGGAAAGGAGATACCTTTGGAGCGTCGGCAAAGAAATTACTTCTTAGGTCTTTAGATTCTTTAGATGCAAATTCCAAATCTGGAACTATTGACTTTTGCTTATTTTTAAAATGAACTCCTTCTGGGTCCATAATTAGTTCCCAATCTAGTGGCCCTTTTGATGCATCAAATAATGGATTAATTTCTGGAACCGTTTCTTCTTTAGTTTCCTCTCCAATAAATAATTCTGAAAAATCACCATCGTTTTGAGAACTCATGATATCCTCTAGGAATTTTTTATCCGCAGCATCTAACGAATTTTTCTTACCAGAGACATAATCTGATAAACCTTTAATTACTGGGGCTACATCTACTAGTAAAGTAAAAAGATTTCCAGCATTCTGTGCGGTGGGTGAACTAGTAATCTCATCACCAATCCCATACTTCTCAATTAAATTAGAAAGTGGAAGTAATACTTGTTCCTTTAATTCAGGATTTATACCCTTACCTACTTCTTCTAAAGCACCACCATCTTCAAAAAGAGCCTTAATATCAAAATTACTAGGTTCTTTAACCTTTCTTCTAGGAATTGGCCTTACAGGCTCAGATTCTCCATTAGTTCTAGAATTATTAGGCTCTATTACATCTCTGAAATCATTTGACATATATCAACATACCTCAACAACCTATTTAAACCTTTTTACAAGTTCCAAAAACATTTCCCTTTTCCAAGCATCATTCATAGATTCTTTGGAAGATTTGCTTTCCTTAGGTGTGATTTGGTGGGCAATACTTTTCAATTGATTAGCAAAATAATCCTTAGGATGATTTTCATCATAATTATGACCTAATGAAATAATAAAATCAGATAATTCAATAGTTAATCTTCTAAGTTCCTTCTCTCTTGCATTACTCTTATAGGAAATGATTTTATTTAAGAATTGGCTAGTTACAATGTCTTTATAATCTCTTGTTTTACTTTTTTCAATGACATTAAAATGATTTAGAAATGATTTAAAATCTACAAATAATTCTTCATATTTATCTTCATTATTATGAGGTAGTTTACTTTCAATAAACTCAGTAAATTGCCTTTCGATAGTTATATCTTCTTCCAAAACAAGTAATGCATTAATTCTACCAATGGCACTCTTTATCTCACCAAGTTCCATTTCATAGCCCACTTAATCCATTCCCCCTATTATAAGAAGCCAAAAACATTTGGTCCATACTCGGAGGACCCCTCAATTGGATAGAGTCGGCCTTCTTTTTCAAATTGTTAATGCTTTCCTCCGCATTTTTAACTGAAGACTCTAAGGAGTTTATTTGTGATTTCAATTCATCCATAGTAGATTTATTCATGAGATATACGACTATACCACCTGTAAAAGCCCCTAATGCAAATGAAGTGACAGTAGTTCCTATAGGGAATCCTGCACTAACTAATGGTTGCATATCAGGTGCCTCAAAACTCTCAGGAATATAATGTTCAGACTCTTGAACACTACCTCTAGAAGATAATTCTGCATGGAAACTGGATAAATCACCCATAAATTTTGAATTATTCAATCCGTCTGCAGGTGCATTTTTAATCATTGAACCCATAATACCTAATAAATCATCACTAGACATTTCAGCCAATTTAATTTCTTGCTTTACACCGATTACCTCATCTGCAGCAAATACTAAATTATCTTCGACAAAATATTCATCAAGTTTTCTAAATCCTCTAATACCCTTTCCTCTAACACACAAAAGATATTTTCCTGAACCAAATGTGTTGGAAATATCTTCAAACTCATTTCTATCTACTGTGTGTTGTGAAGTATAAATATCAGAGGTTCCTGAATTTTTCTGCCCCTTAACATACCTTCTTATAAAAAATTCCATGTTTATAAGTAGGCGGTTTTGTTATATAAAGGATTCGCACTCAAGACCAGACTTCAGCAAGCGATTGATAACAATCATCTAGGTTTTCAGGATTCATATTCTCCAAAACTTCTAAAGTAGTTTTAATTTGTTTCCATTTCAAATTCCTAGCCTTATCATAAACCTTCCTATCAGTAGCCTTTACCTGATAACCTTTCTGGACAATATACCTTTCTAAGGCAAGTAAATCTAATCTCCATTTAATTCCACCCTTCCTTTCAGAAGATTGGGCGTGTCTAAACATTGGCCTATTCCTAAGAATACCTACCACCTCTCTCGAAGTATACCTCCTAGGTTTATTCTCTACAATGTAATAGGAAATTTCATTTGAATAGCCATATCCTTGATTATCTAAAAGAAAGTCGACAATATCAAAAACCAATGCCTCAGTAAGTGGCAAAGATTTTTTAGGTTCACTCTTCTTCTGGGTCTCTTCTTTCATTAAGTAGAGCCTCCACAAGTTCTGAGATTTCATCTCCATAATTAATTCTATCATCTGGAGTATTTAAAGGTATAGATTCTACATCTGAAGTAATGAGTCTTAGGACTAAATCATTCTTTTTACCTTTATAATTTAAGTTCATTTCTTTCAATTTAGACTTCAATTCAAAAATCTCCCAATCATTATAATTAATAATCGGATATTCCGTTAGAGATTCAATACCTTGAGTGATAGACATACCTTTTTTTGCAATTCCTAAAATTTCTGCAACTGCATCATCCATTTCTTCTTGAAGTTTCAATTTGGCATCTTGTTTTTCCATACCTTCTGCCATCAATTCCCTCATCCTAGATTTTCTATTTTTTTCCATTTCAGATGCAACAAGAATTGCTCTGGTGGATGCAGGTAATTCAACTTCTTTAAAGTCTTGATTAAAAAGGTTTTCAACTTCTCTTTTTAATTGCCCTTCAGATGCACCGACTGTGCTATCTTCAAACTCATCAATATCCTCTGCCAAAAATCTTCCTGCTGAATCGCCCTCGTTTGAATTAACCTTTTCAATCCAATCAGATGCAAAATCTTTAGTTACATACATTCCGACTCTTTCCCAATATCTTACTTCTTCATCCATAGTTCTCACCTTAGTATAGGATTAGTTAAAACACCTATTTAAATCTTTTCCATTCTGAAACATTATTATTATTTTTAGTAGAAAAAATCCTTGAAGTTCTAAATCCTTTTTTATGTCTATGTAAATCTGAAATAAGCCTCCCCCTACATTCTAATGGGATTAAAGTCCTGTAATGTAATTGTTTATCAAAATCCATAGGTATAGGGCATAATTTAGAAGTTCCTAATTTTTCATTAAATTTCAAGTCTGCAATAATTACATGGAGCCCAGTTCTAGAACTTGATTCTCTATACCATACCAAGTCATTACCAAATTCACTACAAAGATAATTTAACCAAGTAATAATATCATCATCATTGATAGATACATCATCCCAATCAAATGTTAAACCACTATATTCCATATCCCTTTTTCTCTTTTTATAACACCATTGACAACCATCCCCATTTAAATTACAATGTTGACATGTCAATTCTGAACAACAATTACAAGCAACTAATTTAGTATCTGAATACGGACCTTCCAACCTACCACAATCTCTGCAAATATCTGCCATGTTTAAAACCTCAATGCATTAATTTTCTAACTAAATATTCTGTAATCCCCATAATAAAATTAACTATTAGGAATATCATAAACATATAAACTAAAATATCCATCAATCCTCACCATCTCTTGGAACTACGCATAATACATGGTCGCAAGTTCCAAATTTATCATCACTCCACACTATCAACCTTCTAAGTGGAACAAAAATGGGAGAAGTTAATTTACCCATCAGTTTTCTAAAAGACATATAATCACGCATCCTCTATATCTGATTTATTCACTACTAAGGTTAATAAGGCTTTCTCTTTGTGTTTAGCCTCGACCATAATATCTAGATTGTTATTGTATAATCTAATGGGACCATAGACTATGTCGGAATGTGCAGGAGTGGGGTTATCCTCTCCTCTGTGAATATTTCTAGATTCTGAATAATGGACTACAGGAATTATACCTTGTGGCCATGTAGATATTGCTAATTGTAGTGCTTCTCTTTCAGTTTGACCTCCTGTATTGAATATGTGGTGGTGGTAATCAAATACAATTGGAATGCCAATTACTTTATGAACATACTCATATAAGTCATTTGTAGAATATAAATTGCCTCTATCATCATTTTCAACAGTAAGCCTTAATTGTGTATCGATTGCCAATAATTTAAAATTATTACAAAATCTATTTAAGGCTTCTAATGGTTCTCCATAAGCCCCACCTACATGTATATTAATTTTATTGTAATGAGAAGGTTTAAAACCCATATAATTAAACATTTTAGAGTGACAATCAAGGTCTTTAATAGCCTTTAATACAACTTCTTGATTAGGAGATGCTAAAACATTAAATGGACCTGGATGAGTTGTAATTCTATGGTTGTATTCTAGGGCAAAAGAACCAATTTCAGAAAGTAATTTAAGTATAGTTTCTGATTCTGGCAAATCTTCAAGTTCATAACCTAATTCAGGATGAGACCAAAATGGGAAAATTTCTGAAGAAATCCTAAAGAACTTGTGATTGTTATCTTCATTCCATTGTAGTATACTTTTCAAATCCTCTAGATTTGCGATAATTAATTCACATAAGTAATCATAACCCTTATCTAATAATGTAGCCTTTCTAAGAGTCCTATTGGTAAATATATTTTGACCCCTTAATTCCATATTTATACAAGCATAACCTATCATATCATTACCTCCACACTATTCGTTTATAAATATTCCTATCTAAAACCAATTTCCAATAAATTTATAAATTCTATTTTCAGACTTACAATTCATAATAAAATGTAATAAGTATTCACCTGTCCAACACTTTCCATTTTCTTGTTTACATACTTCAATATCTGGATTTTTAATAGCAAGACTTACTATTGATTCAGGAGTTGAAGCCCACACCAATTCATAATTATTTGAATTTTCTCCAAATATACTAAACATATGATTTCTAGGATTTTTCCATTCAGTTTCATCATCTGGAGTGTCAATATACATAACCCTAGTCATACTCATAATATTACATTAAGGCATTACCTATTTAAACCTGTTTATTGTATTCTTTAAAGAAATTAATTAAATATAAACCAGAAACAATAAGCAATCCTGATGAGGCTATATAAACCTTAGTATTAGGAGTATCAGACTTTGTTATAAAAAGTTTAGACATAGTTAAGACTCCTGCAAATCCACTAACTAAAAATAATGTTCCACAAATAAAACCCACTTGAGGGATTATTTTTCTACTATATTGAATATCAATAATAGCATTTTGTGTAAAACTCATATAATACCATAATTTAAGCGACTACTTAATTGTTTCTATAATGTTCTGAAAGTAATATAGTTAATTGCTTATTTCTCCAAAGAACCCAATTAACAAAATAGATTTGCATAATTCCATTCACAATGAGGTATGAGTATAGGATAAATTCTGCAGAATCCATAATTATCAATCCTTATAGTAGTATGTAGCCCCATATTCTTTCTGAGTCTTTTTTGGTTTTTTACCTTCTAAGTAATCAGGAATATCAATTAAATATTCAATATTATCAATTTTATATGATTCAGAGTATAATTTTAATTTTGTAGAGGTTGGGAAAAATAAGTCCATCTTATATCCCTTTTCTGTTTTTGTAATGTTTAAAGATTTCTGGGGTGTAAATTTCATTCTACCCTCCCCCCAAATAAATTTAACAAACTCTTTAAGTTTTCCAGCCCTCGGTTCAAATGGAAGTTTACTAACTCCACACAAGTTGATTCCCCTATCATTACAATAATTATTATAATTAATTATATGGCTTTGTTGGGAATCATATTCCATTTTCAATAATGCGACTGCTTTATTCTTATTTGCATCTGCCCAAGTCTCATCATCAAATTTAGGGACTAAATTATTAATTAATATATTGTCTATTGTAAATCCTTGTGTATTCAAAAAATTAACAGTCTTCACACACTCTTGAAATCCTGCCTCAGTTGCAATAGATACTATATTCACATTTACAAAATTAGAATCCCTTAATATTTCTTTCAAAGAATCCACCATCGCAATAGTATCTTCTAATAATTCAACCAATTTAGATGTATCGCTCTTCTTTAAAAACATAGTTTTTAAATTCTCAATCTTTGACTTCATCCTCAATATCCTCAGTAAAAATGTATTTAAATAATCAGGAGCCGTTAATGCCTTTAATGTATGGCCTGTTGGTGCCGTATCGAAAACTATTAAATCGTATTTGACACCTCTAACTAAATTCAATAATTCTTCCAAAGCAAATACTTCATCCATACCAGGGAATGAAGCCCAATCACTTAGCAATTCACTATCAAATCCTGGGAACCATTTATTTACTGACTTATCCAAACCATCACTCAATTGTTCCATAAATTGTTTAGCCCTATATTCTGAATTTATATTCTTAGCATAAAAGTTTTCAGAAATATAAGTTGGTTCAAATCCTACAACTACACCCACCACATCCTCTGTTGAGTGTGCAGGGTCTGAAGATACTAATAATGTTTTATATCCTTGTTCAGAGAAGTTTAAAGCAGTTGCTGCAGAAGTCGTAGATTTTCCTACACCTCCCTTACCTGTAAATAATATTAACTTAGCCATATATTAAGATACCTCAACAACCTAATTAAACCTTTCTATTCAGTTAAGTGCATTTTTTACATATTCTTCTTCTTGTTTCCTTCTGATAATTTCCTTTTCAAGTTTCTTCTTTCTTTTCCAATCAAAATATGCGTAACAAGTTGAAAAAACCAATAACAATATGAATATCTCAATGACTAGTTGCAATATAGTGTCTATACTTAAACTATAACCTACACACCATGATGGTAAATCCCACTCAACTACACCTGGTTGACAAACCTCATTCAAATCCAATCCCCCTTAAAATCATCACCTAATTCTTTCTGGTCATTAAAATCTACTTTAGCATCCAAAGTATAGCCATATATTGTCAGTTTTAAATCCATATTAGTAATTATCCATCTTTCAAGTTTCTCATTTAATAAAAAATTAGGAATTATTTTGATAGTTATAGTTTGTATACCTCTCCTCCAATTCATGATATTTATAGATTTAATATTATTACCTACAGAACCTATAAAAATAGGCCTATTTTGACTAACTATCTCAATATCGAAGAAAAAACCTAAATCAAAATTAGTAGAATCTAAGTCTATTTCATATAAATTTATATTTGAAGGTATATCCAATGTGATTGAATCCTGATTCATAGTTATGAGTCTAATTTCATACTCGTATGGTGTCATACAATTAGTAATTATTAGTTTTGATAGTTAAAGTTTATGTGATTCTTTAAATAGTCAATTAGATATAATACTAATATGATGGACTATCCCGCACCACAATACGCTGTTTTGACTTATGTAGATGGTGAGATACAAGAAAAAGACATTTTTAATTTTAAATATGATGCTTTAACCTATATAGGAGGTCTTAAAGAGTTAGAATATGTATTTATAGGGTGGATGGAAATCAAAAAAGGTAGTAAATTACTATGGATTATACAAGATAATTTTATTGAAAAGATAGATGATAAAGTAATTTTACAAAAACTCAATAATTATATGTTTCCATTCGATAAAGAGTGGGTTGCTGAATGGACTTAACGAATTATTAAGCCAAATCTGGATTTCCTTGTATCTGGATAGGGATTTTATCAGTAAGGAGGCCTAATGCTTGTGTATTAGTTGTGTTTTCCATGATTCCTAATACATTCATGCCCATCCAAATGACATTTACTAGTGTAGGGGCCATAGCGCCATGATAAAATGCAGTAGTTAATAGGCCTGACGAACCAATTAGGCTCAATCCATGATATGTAGTAGATGTATTGGCTAACCAACCTCTTGATACGGCCATTACAGCACCTAGTTGTAATGCACCACCTAAGTAGCCAATGGCTTCTATAACTTGCCCACCTACTTTCTCATCTAATAAAGTTTGTAATTGTTTAGTTTTATTAAAAAGTAAATAAGAAGACCCAAATATACCAATTCCTACGCTAATGACTGAAAGTCCCATAGTATTAAATAACCAAAACGACTATATAAAAAGACCCACTAGACCCCTCAAGGTGTGGTGGATTTGAAAATTATTTAGTATAGTTAACATTAACCTTCTAATTCATCAAGAATACCATCGTTGTCATCGTCAGAGTCTTCGTAATCAATAATACCATCATTATCATGGTCAAACTGACCCGTCAAGTCATTACCATCATTGATTTCAAACCAATCACTAAGACCATCATTGTCATCATCTAAATCCGAAGCATCCCAAATTCCATCATTGTCATGGTCGTATCTATAAGAAGACCATGCACCACCAATTTCATCAACATCGAGGATATTATCATTATCATCATCAGAATCTACTCCATCATTTAAACCATCATTATCGTGGTCTCTAGAAGCATCTAAACCATTATCATACAAATCTTTGTAATTGTCAATTCCATCATTATCAATGTCCATATCGAACATATCTGCGATACCATCATTATCATGGTCGTAAATATTAGTCATATCATTCCCATCAGTAACTTCTTGGTCGTCATTGATTCCATCACCATCATCATCGTCATCTTCAGCATCAGTGATGCCGTCATTGTCGTGGTCGTTAGGGTTAGAATCAGCCATATCTGGGATACCGTCATTATCATCATCCCAATCTAGGTCGTCTGGAATGCCGTCACCATCATTATCGTTTTCACCATTCTGTTCTTGATTATCTAACTGTTGCTGTTGTTGAGTTTCAGTTTGTTGACCTTGTTGGCCTTGTTGACCATTTTGAGTTTGTCCTTGTTGTTGTTGAGATTGTCCATTGGAGTTCTGACCATTTTGCTCTTGTTGTTGTTGTTCAGATTGTTGACCACCTTGTTGACCACCTTGTTGTTGTTGGCCTTGTCCATTGTCTTGTTGCTGACCTTGTTGACCATCTTGACCTGATTGGCCAGTTTGGCCTGTATTACCAGATTGTTGTCCTTGTTGAGTTCCTTGACCTTGTTGACCTTGCCCTTGCCCTTGACCTTGTTCTTGACCTTGTCCTTGTCCTTGTCCTTGTCCTTGACCTTGACCTTGACCTTGACCTTGACCTTGACCTTCGCCTTGACCTTCGCCCTCTCCTTGACCTTCACCGCCACCTTCAGTTTCTCCGTTGCCAGAGCCTTCATTCGACTCGGTAAAGTCAGGGTCGTAAGCATCAGGTATACCGTCACCGTCAGAGTCGGAATATTCACCATCATTAGGGTCATTAGGGAATTGGTCGTTAGCATCGGATTTACCGTCACCATCTGTATCTGCATTGTTAGGATTAGTTCCTTTTGCATATTCTTGAGCGTTGGTTAAACCATCGCCATCGGGGTCTGCATTACCATCGCCACCATTAGTAGGATTGAGACCATTAGCAACTTCCCACCCATCTGGGAGGCCGTCACCATCGGAATCAGCATTATTCATATTAGTTCCTTGAGATTGCTCTTCTGCATTAGTAAGTCCGTCACCGTCCCAATCGGCTCCACCATCGGAGGGGTCGTTAGGGTCAGAACCATCTGCAGTTACTATACCTGCACTCATAGCAAGCATAATAGCAGTCAAAATCGTAAGCATCGTTTTTTTGAATTTATTATTATTTTCTTTCATATTAATCATTTCCTTAGTTTTATTCTAGGGAACCCACTGTTCCCTCTAATTTTAAATATACTTAATAACTATTTAAAGTTTACGGCTTTCTGGGCGATTTAATAAGGACATATCTCATATATTTTTGACCAGTTACATCCTTCTTCCATTCATGTGTAAAGACATACCCATCTTCCTTCAAATCCATAATTCTTCTAGGTAAAGACCTAATCTTATAGACTGCTGCAGCCTCTACACCTGTAATACTTTCCTTTCTATTAAAATGCTCTTTTAACATATCTACTTGGTTTATCATTTTTGTTCACCTAATTGGATAGGTAATCACACACCTTTATAAAGTTTACTATTCTTCGTCATCTAGTGGTTGTAATATAGGATAATGTCTCGAATTTACTATATCCTCATCAGCCATTAAATTTCCTGATGCTCTAGTAATATCGTTCTCAGTTTTGTGTTTTCTTCTAATTGCTTCAATATGTTCTTCTTCTTCAGCATTCCACCTATCAAAGAATCTAGATATTGACATATACGCAGGACCTGATAAAATACCTAATACTGCAATATATGCTTCTATATTTTCTCTCACCTCTGCATTTACAAATGCGGTAGTGATTAATTCATAAGAAAGAAGCATAAATGCAAAAATTAAAGGTAAAGAAACTAATGCAACCATTAAGGAATTATAAGTAACCCTCACATCCCAATCTATTTTCAATTCATCACCTCTTTACAAAACCAATCATTCAATCCTAAACTTTCATATATTATGTGTGCCATAAATCCAACTAAAAATGTCCCAAAATATGCAAACCAAATACCCTCAATAGGCAATAACATAAGTGTTGAACCAATTACTAATGTAGTAATACCCACTACAAAGGATTCCACTAATATGTTTCTATCTCCCATCATACATCACCTAAGAGTTCATCTCTCTATTTAGCCATTTTTGTTCCATCATTTGTTGTTCACCATAGCCATCTGTCCAAATAGCATACCAATAGAAATCATAATGAGTAGTATTATTAGAAACGAAATCTGTCAAAGTCAAATAATTATTATCGCTAACCCATCCTTGTATATAATGCACACAAACCTCATAAGTTATATATGGTGTTGATGAATTAGTTGAGTTAATATCATATACTAAAAATTGAATAGTAACATTATATCCTTCAAGGTCATTAGATTCATAGCCACAGTCAAGGTCAAAACCTACGGAGGCGTGGGTTTCATTTGTCCCAATTTGAATATTAAATAAGTTAATTTCGCAAATTTCAGGTGGAGGGTATGTGCAAGAATCATCATCATCTGTTGCCAATTCATTATAATTATCTGCAGATAAATCTGTGCAACCATATACTATATCTTCAATTTCATCAATTACTACTTCATTACTTATTTGGCAACAATCTTCATAATCAGTAGTATTTGTATTTATAGTTTTAAATCTAAATTCAATTTCCCAATCTCCATCTTCTAAATCTTTTAAACCGATATAATTTTCTATTTTAATACTAGTAATCCCTGATTCTGAAATCCAATATTCTTGAATCTCATCATAGTCCACAGTATCTTGATAACCCTTATTTAAGTATGTTGAAATCATAATTTGAATATCAACTCCACAATTATTAGTGTCTTGAAAATCTACTTCTATTGTCAAATCATCAGAATTAGCAATTAACATAAGGTTATCATAACTTGGAGATGCCATACAATCTTCCTCAATATAGAAATTTGGCCTATGTGGTGATGTATATTTAGAACCATGGTCACAATCCTCATCTTCACATTCAATAGGGTGGAATTCAATACTAAAATCATAATTCCCTCCCTCTAAATCAGTAAAAGAAACAAAATCTGTTATAAAATTGACAAAATTAACATCTCCTATATAGCCTTCATTATAATAGTTTCCATTTTGATATAAGTAAATCTGGAAATGACCAGCCATCTCAATATCACAGTCTTGAGTATCAAAGAAATTAAATTCAATATATATATTTGAATCTTGAGTATATGAATAATCATCATAAGTCCATGCAGAATCACAAGGTGGGCCGCCGCCGCCGCCTGTATTACCACCAGAATCCCAATAACAAGAACCATCATCCCAAGAGGCTTGAGAATCATAATTATCTGCACTCATCTCAATGCAACCACCATATTCTATATGATATTCATCACCATTACTAGATTCATCATCTGAACCAAACCAATTAGTCATTCCAAAGGCTTCCATACTACCGCCTGTTAAAAGTAAAAATACTGGAATTAAAATTATTGCAATCTTTTTAATGTTCTCAGCCTTTCTATGGACTGATGCAATAGCCCTATCAACGATATCGCCATCTAATGTGGTTTCAACTAAAACTTCAGTCTTATTTTCACCACCATTCAAAACTGTATTTTCAGAAACTTCTGCATTAATTGATTGAACTGTAGTAATTAATTCTGCAGCCTCCCTCAATTGAGTAATTAAATCCTTTTCTTCACCTCTATGTGAATTATTTGCAATGCCATCATCTAATAAATCAGCCAATACATCTGCCTCATCCCTACCTGTTGCCGCTGCCACTACTTTAGCCTGTTCGGCTAATTCAGTAATGTCGTCTAGGCCCTTGTCTTTATTCATACATACTATTATGTTCTTTAGATATTTAAAGATTTTTTAAACAATACACCGAAATGTTTATAAAGTAGTAGCCTTTAGCCATAATAGAGAGTGACTAATATGGAAGATAATAATTGTTTTTGTTGTGGAGCCGAAATGGAGAAATTTAAGACTGAATTGTATGTATATCATTATTGTTTTGCTTGTATGGATGATAATAAAGATGAAACTAAAATCATTCAAAACTTCGCAGCAGAATATGAAAAACAGTGAATACTACAAAAGGTTTAAATACATATAGGAGGAGTTGATTTTTATGGAAAAGAATATTTATTGTTGGGATGGGTGCATCGACAAGGATACTAATTGGAATGCTATTATGCAACAAATCGAATGGGGTGGTGAAGATTGTATATTTTGCCCTGAGTATTATAAGATATGGGACCTAGATTATAAACAGATACCACCTGTAACCCCTCATTGGGCAAGAAAGGCTCATGCCGCAAGAATGGCATTGTTTTCCGAAGGCAAAGAACAAACAGAGGCAGGGGGCGACGAATTAGCAGGGAAGTATTGGGAATGTTGGGATGCGTGTAAGGATAAGGATACAGGTTGGAATGCTATTATGGA
>Ga0115000_10002484_pt1 | contig 15905 bp, 15 predicted proteins | sample ArcticOcean_MG_C_6_FD_89690 | JGI IMG/M metagenome (GOLD analysis project Ga0115000, IMG submission 89690) | Marine microbial communities from western Arctic Ocean - ArcticOcean_MG_CB8_128 | ecosystem: Environmental > Aquatic > Marine > Oceanic | place: Arctic Ocean: Canada Basin | collected...
ATACAAGAACGGCAACGCTATCGCCAATCTCAGCGTACAAAACGCAAACGACGGAATGTGTTTCAAGGATGGATTCGCCAGCGTGTGCATGAGCGCAAATATGAGTTGCACCAAAGTCAAAGCAACGTGTGTGGTACACGTCGACGGCGTTTCGTATTCTCGCTCGAGAATCGTTTTCATCGCGTTGGTGTTCATATTTTCCCCAAGACTCGTTCTTTTCGTCTCTCACGCATCACTTCTCTCTCTCAAATCCTGTTCCTTTTTGTCTTCCTCTTCGACAAAATCTCTCTCTCTCTCTCTCTGTCTCTGTCTCTGTCTCTGTCTCTGTCTCTGTCTCTGTCTCTGTCTCTGTCTCTTTCTGTCTCTCTCTCTCTCTCGCGGTGGTGGTGGTGGTCGTGGTCGTGGTAATCTGTTGTGCAGGAGTCCTCTCGTGAAAAGACGGTTGTTTTGTTCCTCTTTTTTGAGCCATTTTTTTTCTGCTTCTTCTTCTTCTTCTCGGGCAAACAAACAAACTGGTTATTTTTTTCCTTTTTTTTCCCTTTTTTTTCCTCTGTCAGTCTGTCTGTTTTGTCTTGGGCAAAACAAACAAACAAACTCTTTTTTTCGAAGACACCAAAAAAACACAACAGAGAGAATGAAAAAGAGGCCAAAAAAACACACTTTTGATGAGAATATTCTTCGTTTTGTTTTTCCTCAGACATCTCGGAGAGATATAATCTCTCATCTCTCTCTCTCTCTTTTCTCTCTCTCTTTTCTCTCTTTTCTCTGCGGTGTTCGTGGCGAGAGAGAAGAAAAAGACCAAGAAGAATTGCAGGTGGTGGTCTCTCTGTTCTCTTTTCTCTCTTTAATAGGAGATTTTTATTACGCGTGTCCTCCTCCTCCGCGAAAACACTCCCCACATCTGAAGGTGTTTTGTGTCCGTTGAGGAAGATTTTGTGGAAGAAGAGATAAAAAATGACGAGGAAAGAAGAAGAAGGATTTGCACCGCCTGTGACGCCTTCTCTGCCGCTTGAAACTTTCTCTCGACTGGAGCTCTCGCGCGAGGAAGAGGAAGAGGAGGAGGAGGAACAGCAGCTGCGCGCGTTGTTCTCGTCCGCGCACGACGAGGAGTCTCATCATTCGGACGATGTGTTGGTGTTTTTAGAGAAGAAGACAAAGAAGAAAGACTTTGACGAGAGTAAAGGAGAGGATGACGACGATTTAGACGATGATGATGCTGATGATGAAGAAGACAAAGAGAATGCTGACGATTTATTAGTAGACGACGACGACGAATCGAGTTTACCGTCGTCGTGCGCGATTTGTCTCACCGCGCCGGCGTTGGAAAACTCGTGTCTTACCGTTCCGTGTTTGCACTCGTTTTGCGCCAGGTGCATCGTTCGGTGGGCGAACTTTCAAGAGGAGGAGGAAAACGAGCAGAGGAAGAAACGTGGGTTGTCGTCGACGCATCATCAGCACCATCATCACGGCAGCGGTGGTGGCTCGAGCTTTGCCGCGAAGTGTCCGTCCTGTCGAGTGCCGTTTGAGAATTTGTTGTGCTATCGAGAGTTGGACGGGTCCATGCGTAGGCTTCGCGGAGAGTTGGATTTACGGGAACATCCGTTGTGTTTGTTGAAACGCTCGAAATGGTTGGGTTTGGAAAAAGACGAGGACGAGATGCACGGCACGAGACGGTCTTCGTTTGAAGAAGATTCGTTCGAGGAAGAAGAACGTCGAGATTTTCATCGCTATAATCAAATGAAGGTATCGAACAACAAGAGCCCCGCGTATTACGACGACATCGACGACGAGTACTTCGCGAAAAGAGGCGGCGCGAGAGTTGTTATTGGGAACCGGCGATTTGGCGCGAACGGCTTCGTGGCAAGCGGACGAGCGTTGGCGCGACCGATCCAGCAACCGTCGGTGAAGAAAGAAAAGATGAGGGCGGCTGCGTTTTCGTCTTCGCCGAGCAATCAACACTCGATGACGAAAATGAAGGCATCGCCAACGACGAAAACAACGAGCGCTTCGCCGCCGACGCCGGCGGCGACCGCGAAAGGAGCATTGTTAGGCACCACGCCACCGTTTTCGTCGTCCACGCCGGCACCGAAAGGAAAGAAATCCATGAAAAAGCAACTCCAAAACGAGAAGAAGAGACTAAAAGATCAAGAAAAAGCGGCGAGACGATTAGCCACGCGAAAAGAGTACCAAAGGAAAGTACCGATTGAAGATTCGCAACCGCGCATGGCCGAAGGGTTTAAGACCGAAGAAGAAGAAGAAGAGGAGGAAGAAGAAGAGGAAATAGGGGAAGGCAGCAGAAAAGAAGAAGAAGGAGCTAACGAATCGCCAAGGATGTTGTCGTCGGCAGTCGTCGCCGAGGTCATTATGTAAAATCTACACTTGTATCATCATCATTGTATAACAACAACAAAAAAAAAAGCCGAAAACGTTCTAAATGCACATATTTTCTCCGCCGCTGCCGCCAGATCAATTACCTTTCGAAGCGTTCAAGACGGTTTCGCGCATGCCGGCGTAATCAGCTTTTTGACCCTCGTTGAACAACTCAAACTGTCTCGCCGCTTGGCCGACGAACATGTCCAACCCGCTCGCGACGGTTAAGCCACACTCCTTCGCCTCTCTCAACAATCTCGTCTCGAGTGGGTTATACACCGCGTCGAAACAGACGACCGCGCCAGATTTCTTAATAGCTTCTTTTGGGCACGGCGTTTCATTTACTCTCTCGCCAACCATCCCTAACGACGTCGTGTTCGCGATGACGTCTATTTTCAAATCCCCGAAATTCCCACTCGCGACGTCTTCGACAGAAATTGACGTACCACCGCACGCCTCCGCCAATGCATCCGCTCTATCTTTACTTCTATTCGCAACGACTACGTTGGCTTCTTTAAACTTTGCACCGAACGCTAACCCTCTCGCCGCGCCTCCCGCGCCTAATACTAACACGGTCTTTCCTTTCAACGCCTTCGAATCTGTCGTCTCTGCCGCGTCTCGAGGAATCGTCGGATCCAACGCCTTTTCAATCGCACCAATCGCGGCGACGTAATCCGTGTTGTACCCGCGAAAAGATCCGTCTTTTTGTCTCACCAACGTATTCACCGCTCCAATTTGTTTCGCCACCGGGTCGACGTTCTCACCACAAAATTTCAAAGCTGATTCCTTGTGCGGAATCGTCACCGAAAACCCAACCCAATCGTTGTTTTTGTTGTTAAACAAACTCTCATTCTCGACAAACTCCGCGAAATCTTTCACTAATAAAGGCACGTAACACTTATCATCCACCTTTGCGCTAATCAACGCTTTGTTGTGCAACTGCGGCGATTTACTCTGCGCGATCGGGTTCCCCATCACGCCCAAAACTTTCGTCTCCCTCGTTTGCGAAGTGTTCACCCTGTACAACTCGCTCAAATCTCGCAACGTCGGCTGCCCCGGTGCGGACTCGAATCCGGCGCGAATACTCCCAAACGTCAAATAACTCCCGAGCTTTGTCGCTAACAATCTGGAAATCAACCCGTGTTCGCTCATTCCTAAAACCGCGCACGGATATCCATCCCCTCTCGCTTTTTCTAAAACCTTCGCCAACCGTCCAATGTCGTTAATATCCTGGCACACGCACGCGATCTTCGCGATGTCGCACATGTCATTCGCTCGAATCTTCTCGTACTTTTCCTTTAGCAAAACGTCCATCGATGGCGTCAACTCGTACTCGTGACTGCTACAAATCAACATCTGCCCCGGTCCTTTGATAACGCCATCTCTATCGTCCGGCTTCGCCTTCGCGAACCGCTCGATGGCTAACAACTCGCAATCCACGTACGTCGCACCCGCTCGAAATCCTTCCCACAAACATCGCACTCGCGTCTCTTCGTCGCCGTCGTCTTGCCCGCCTTCCCACGTCGGTCGAAACGTCACCACGCACGGAATCTTCGCCACCTTCTCGCACGCCTCCACCAACCTTCCGATCGCTTCCTTCATTTTCCTCTCGTCCGACCGAATCGATTTCTCGAGAAAATCCACGCGTAACTCCACGATATCCGGACGACTGTTATTATTACTCCTCGCGAGTTGTTCGATTTCAGAGACGCATTCAGATACCGTCGAAGAGATGATGGAGGTGGTCAATTTGCACTTGAAATCTTTCATCTTCATCTTCATCGAAGAAGAAGAAGACGACGAGGCCGCCGCGGATGCCACAAAACCCGCTCGCTGCTGCTGCTCGCGCTCCTGGTGCGTTCGACGACACCGAAAACTGCTTCTTATTAAACGCCCTCGCTCTCCTCCAAAACTCGACGTAAACTCAGACGATTGTTTTTCCCGAAAGATAAGCCTTTGAGCGGATGAAGAAGAAAACTTCTCCGCAGCGCTGGTCGTGGTCGTCCTCGCCCCGCGTGGTGGTAAAAGGAGAGAAGATGCAGCAGTCGAAGAACAAAAACTCCAACTGTGAGTGGTGATCATTTTAAAGCGGCGTCGTGTGCATGCGCAAACAGGGGGGCAGAATACCTTTTTTTGTGCAGTTTTTTCCCCGAGAAGAAGAAGAAGAGAAAAAATTGAGTTTTTGCTCCAAACATGTCACCAAGCAACATCGGAACACCGAGTACTGAAGAACGACTATTATGTGCTTTTGGATGTTCTGTTATTGCGAAGGATGATGATAATGATTCTGTTGTGACTGCTGAAGAGTTGCTGAATAGTTTTAAATATATAAATTCTTATCGGTACTTTGCGCGGAAGCGAGAGAGATGTACTCTTTAGGTCGCTTTGACCGTGAATCGCAGACGTCACACACACATACATTTTATAACTGAGCAGCAGCAGGAGCATCAGCAGAAACTCCTTGAGAAGAGCTAATTCTCTTTTCTCTTTTCTTTTTTTGGGGTGGGTTTGTTTCTAAATCTATCTTCTAATCTACGCGTCGTCGCGGGAGCGGGCTTTGTGGGCGCGAGAGTTCGGAAACGAACTTTGATGAACGTCTTTTACTCGTCGGCGTCGTTGGAACTACTACCGCTGTTGTTTACTTTCCCTTCTAACTCGTCCAACACTCGATCGTAAAACGGTAACATTTGTTCCAACGAGGATAAAACGACTCCCGCGCCGAGGAGAACTTTCAACTGCTCTTGCAAGAAGAACGAGTCCGGCGCTCGCAAGTTCAACAAAAACACGCCAAACGCCGCCGAAAGACGATACGCGTTCTTCTTGTTGTAGTTTTGATGGTACCTCTCCGCGTTTGCGAATCGAGTTTTACTCGGATTTCGTATCTTTGTCGCAATTGGTCGTCTCTGCTTCATCATCGCATCTTCGTTCATTCCCTCGACGTACGCCTTCACCTTTTCGTATTGCGCTTCGCTTTGCGGCCAGACGGCGCTTTCGTACTGCGCCGAAGCCGCTCGTCGCGTGGCATCGTGCGAGGCAAAAAACACGTCCAACAGTTCCTCTATCGTCACTTTAGACGTATCAAATCGTACTTTCAGCGCTTCCGTGTTCCCGTCCCCGCTGCACACCGATCGATACGTCACCGCTCTGTCGATGTTTTTGTTGGTGTTTTTCTCGCTTTTCCCTTCTGCGCCTGCGTACCCGACGGTCACAGAAATAACCCCCGGAATGGATTGAAACGTTTCCGAGGGGGTCCAAAATCATCCTAAAGCGAGCCATAATTCCTCCTCTTGTTCTGCAAATGATGATGACGATGCTGTTCTCGACGATGTAGAGGACGTTGAAGAAGAGGAAGAAGAAGCGTTGAGTCGTATTCCCCGGGAAGTGACGACGACGCTTCGGAATGTGTTTTTCGTCGTTCTCCTCTCAGAAGAGCGGCGGATGATGATGCGGGAGGGGGAGGCTGCAACTCCCGACGACGACGACAAAAGGAGTGGGTTTGATGCCATCAGAAAACGAGCGATCTCTAAAGAGTGGTGGTATTCTTCGTCCGTGTTCTTTTGTGTGACGATGATTGCTTTTTCCCAAAGTGAAAGATATGGAGTAGATATATACACGACGTAAGTATGATGTTTATGTTAAATTACAAGTTTTGTCTCTCTAAAAATGTATATATACTTCTTGTTTTCTAAATATCCTTTCTCTCTGCTCGCTTGCCAAGAATCGCGCCGAAACGCGCTTTTTGTTGTCCTTCTCTCTTCCCGTGTGTGTTTACGCGCGAGATTTTTTAGAACAACGGGTTGCCGTTGGTAAACTTCTCGGCCAACAACAAGGCGACCAAACCGACCATGGCACCTCTCCCGTTGGTCAATTCCGCTTCCGGTCTGAACGGACCCAAGGTGTTGCCCGGCGCGGTGACTCCGTCCGGACTGGACTTCTTCAACACCGGCGCCAACGAGGCGGCCAAGATGACGACGGCGCAAAACGGCGCCAAAAACAAACCGGCGCCCGGGTACGTGACCGTATCCGAAACGCCGTCAGCCAACGTAAACGTTCTCGTGGAGAACACTTGTCCCCACAAAGACTTATTTTGGGTGATTTCGGTGTACAAAGCAGCCATCCAGCCGATTTGAGCGACACGGCCGTTGATCATCTCGATCGCGGTCGGGTTCGTGAACACCTTCATGGCGTCGTCGAGGAGTTGCGTGTCGTTCCCGAGCGGCGCGGCTTCGGCGATGGAACCATCCGCGGGATCGCTGTTTCATTAGATAGACAGAACACGTTTGGAGAAACAAGAGAGGAAAGAAGTGAAATTGGTCAGTATTTTGAGGAATAAAACGACGAAAGAATAACTTAAGAGTACTACGAAGAACAGAGAAAAAATGCCACCGAGGCACCACAAACGCTCCTCTGACGTCATCCTCGAAATTGATTAATGGAAAAAGTCCACGTCACTTCACCTTTCTTTCGATGCAAAGCGCGCGCAGATGCGCATCACAGAGAACACGAGAGAAGACAAAAAGAAACAGAGAAAACGTACATCATCGCTTGCATCGCTCTCGGGGCTTGCGCTTGTTCACCCGCCGGTTTCGCGTCGGCCATTTCAAACGCCTTCTCCGCGGATTGGACGGCGTCGGCGACGGTTTCGTCCATGGAGCCGTTTTCTTTCGGCTCGACGACTGCTCTTGCAGAAGTAGAGGATCTCTTCGACGTCGAGGCGAGCTTGAACGAGGCCACTCTTTGGCAGGTGTTGATGGTTTGTAAAGAAAACATTATTATTGTGTAAGTGTGTGTGTGTGTAGGTGCAGTCTGTGCGGGAAAATGACGTAAGATAGTGCACGTGAGTTGGAAAAAAAGTGAAAAAAATTCAACGTTTTCGTGGCTCTCCTTCGTCCTTGAAAAGAATGGTTGAAAACGCATGAAAAAAGCGGTTGGTGTTTCTGCGGCTCAAAATGAGGAAGGAGGCTTTTTGCTTTTTTGCTTCGGACTTGATATATCGAAAACGAGGAAAAGAGTGAGTTTTTAAGCGCTTTAGTTTGTGTGTGTGTCTCTCTCTCTTTCTCTGTTATTACAAGTTATTATTCTGATTCTGATTCTGTCTCGTGTAACTCACCGTGCTCGTATCGCCAACCAAATGGTAAAGGGCAGTTGTTGTCGAGGAGGTATTGTAAACACTCGGTTTGGTTGTTCTCGTGCGCTTTTCGTACGGCCCGAAAGTCCCAAGGCGCTTTGGCGGTTTCGTGTAAGTACTTCAAACAGTCTAAATGGCCGTACTTGGCCGCAAACTCACACGCCCATCCGCCATATTGATCATACTTACGCTCAACAAGATATTCGAGTATATGAAGATGACCATTTTGAGCCGCCCAAGCGGCAGTATGCGATTCCCAAGGCGCTTTCGCTTCTTCGCGTAAGTATTTGAGGCACTCGAGATGACCTTCTGAGGCAGCATTTGCACACGTGCTCTCACCGATACGACACTCATTTGCAACGCAATACTTTACCATTTCTAGATTACCATGATATGCGGCCTCACAAATCGTCCTTTCATCCCACTCACACTCTTTCTCCTCTCGCGCTCACTTGAGTAACTCGAGTTTATTCGTTTTAGCAACTTCAAAGCAGAACCATGTTTCATCTTTTAAGTAACCCGACCACAACGATTTATTCTCCCACGCAACTTCCAACGTCGATATCGACGACATCTCGCTCACTTTAAACTTCTTTTTCAAATCACTCTCGCGAGACGATCTCTTAATCAACTTTCTCGTCTCCGTATTCACTACGTACAAGAATTTAAGATCGGTCCCATTCAATCTCGGAAGAACGTGTTTGAAACAAATATCGTCGTTATTCACGATCAAATCCCACACATCTCTCTCCCCGATCCGCCTTTTCTGCGCTCGCGTCGTCACTCCAGACATCGTTCGCTCTCTCTCTCTCTTTCTCGCTCGCGTGGTGGGGTGGTAAATCTTTGATGAAAGCTTTATATTAAAAACGAATATATTATTCTCGCATGTGATTGGAGAAAAAAAAGACAGTGGAAAAGAGCAATACAAGAGTATAAAGAAGATTTTAAAATATATTAAACTACGACGGCGGCGAACAGACCTAAAGTCACGTACAACAGCACCATTGGATACACGGCTAACACTTTCCTCTCCTCGACGACGGCTGCACTCACGAACGGCACCGACGCTCCGCACGACCACGTCACGCCTAACCCGACCACGAAGAACCGATACCAGGAGTTCGTCGAAACCCAACACAGAACGGCGCTCATATCGAGCGGGAATATGCAATACCCGATCAAACTCATCGCCTGGAGGAAAATGATTTTACCGCCCAGAAATTTCACGTTCAGCGTCAGTGCGAACGCCCCGAACGCGACGGTCGCGAAAACGACCGAAAATATCGTTCCCGCGTCCGACTTTGTCTTTGAAGAAGATCCGCCCCCAGACGAGGACAAACACACCCCGAAGAGGAGAACGAAAATCAGTGGACCGTATAAATCCCAATCGCGCAACGGTTGTTGTTGTTGTTGTTGACTATTCTCCTCGCCGTTACTACTCCTGTTCCCTAAAAACACTCGCTTCACGTCCAGCACGTTCTTCACGTTCGAGACGATCCGATCGATGTCACGTTTAAACGTTTTGGAAATGGATTCATCCAACGTATTGGAGGCACTGATGTCTTGGAACGAGGACACGGACTGAGGTCGTTCGCGGACGGCGTTCGCGCCGAAAATGTGCATTCCTGAACCAAAACCACTCAAGTTGTTCGCAGACGAAGGGGCGTCATCGAACGTGCCGTGAGACATGCTATTACTACTACTAATATCGAGCGTTTGTGCTTCTTTTTGTAACGGAAATCGACTGCCGTTTTCCCCACAAATTAGATATTCCAACGCTTTACATCGCCAAAGCGTCGTCTCCTTCTCGATTTTGGAAACATCATGGACGTCGTCAGAGGTGCGTCTTCCCTTCGTCTCTTCGTATTCTTCTTCGTCTTCTTCGGAATCGCCGTTGGGTGTCCTTTTTCCTCTTCTTCTTTCTCTCTGTCTGTTATATGAAATTGAAGCGCTTTTAACGCGTATCTCTCTCACGTTCTCTCTTGTCGTATTCTCGACACGAAACCATGAAAACAACAACAACAACAACAACACCACAATTAACGACGAATTCAAAAGGATTATTCAAGAAGAAGCGACTGTCGTCGAGCGAGGCGAATAAAAACAACAGCTTTCGGAACCGGTACGCCAACGACGAGAGCTTAGATGAGGATTTTAATAGGACAGCAACAACAGCAGGAGCAACAGCGACGGCGGCGGCCGAGGGAGGAGGAGAAGGAGGGATGCCTCGGAATACTACTAATAATAATCCGCCGCCGCTTTACGAACATCGACCGCCTCCGAGAACACATACGACGGTATCGATTGAAGACGAACGAGAAATTCTCGAGGCGGCGGCGAAAGCGGGGATTCGAATCAACGGTCGAGTACCGGAAGTTGGCGATTTCTTCGCCGAAGCCGCCGCCGCGGGCGAACCCGCGCCGACGAGAACGCGAAGACATCGACGATGGATTCGAAAGCGGAGAGAGAAAGAGAAGGAGGCGATGAGGAGATATTATCGCGAGGATCGCGAGGAGGGAGTGGTAGGAGGAGGAGGAGGAGAAGATGAAGTAGTAGGCGTTGGGAGAGCGTACCCGGGAGGGGAAGACGAACGGTTCGAAGAGGAGACGATGAGGGCGATGGAGGAGAGTCGGAGGGCGTGGGATGCGGCTGCTTCGGCGGCGGCGGCGTCGTCGGGTAGTAACAGTGATAGTCATAGCAGAACGAGAGATAGGAACGATGAAAACGACGAAGACGAAGAGAAACTTATGAAAATAGCGAGCGAAATGTCCAAAGCGGCGAACGGGGAGAAATTGAATTCAATTCAAAGGCTCGTTTCTGACCTCGATATTAATTCTCGTCTAAAGGCGGCGAATGTAAATAAGACGGCATCGGGCGCCGCCGCATTGGAAGCGTCGACGGGTCGGTCCGTCGGTCGGAAATTCGCCGCTCGCTTTCATTTGACGCGATGTTTATCCGAATTTGACGTGTTGGATGAAAACGCGGATGGATTTTACGATTTTTGGCGAGACGAGAACAGCTCGACGTCGCTTCTATTTGGCGGCGAGGACGCGCCGCTGCCAGATTTGGGGGAGTTGTTGTCGCTGAGGAAGCAAGGTGCGAGCAACGATACCCCGAACGAGGAGCATGCCATCGCTTACGTAGTGGATAGAAAGTCGGACGATATTCTAAACTCTTTGGACGAGCTCGCGAGAAAGATACACGCGCAAGACCCTTCAGACGTGTTCGCGAGAGCAAAGGCTCTCGCGATGCTCGTCTCCAATCGGTTAGGAGGCGCGTGCGAAACTGAAACGAAAGCCTTCTCTATCCGCGCGACTGCGATGCGTGACGAAACGAAATTGAAAAAAATCAATGCCAGCTGCGTCGTACACATCGGGCATTTAAGTATCGGCGCGGAAAAGCAACGTGCGATTCTTTTCAAAGCTTTATCTTCGTACTCGGAGGTTCCGTGTCGCTTGTTACGCGGTGGCGTTTATTGCGACGGCGACGAGGATTGCGCGAAAATATTCATCGTAAACAGTAGCAGCGATAATGCTACTAATGGCGCATCGCGGCAAACATCAGACGACGAGGCGTTCTTCGCGTCGCTCGGAAACGACGTGGACGTGCGACAAATCGATTTACTCAGAAATGTAGGGAAGATGACCTCGCCTGGCGGCGGCGCCGGCGGTAAAAAACCGCTCTCTTCCGTGGAGAAGGAGTTCTTCAGCGCGTCCACCGACTCCGCTTCCGCGAATGACATCAATTTTGACTTCTTCTCTGCATCAAACGGAGGAGGCGAAGCCAAGAAGAAAGCTCCTCCCTCTTCTTCGAACTTTAATGAACAAAAGCCGCGAAGCCACGAAAAAGATCTTTTCGACGATATGATATCGACGGCGTCGACGCCGTCTTCCTCGTCTGCGAGTCTTTTCGACTTGTCCGAAGTGAAGATGAAGACGAGTGCCGTTCCCGCGAAAACGTCGTTAACGCCAAAGGAAGAAGCGGCTGAAAAGAAACGAATTCTCATCCGTCGCCAAGCCGAGCGCATCCTCGAGGTTCAAGAAGCCGAGGAAGAGAAGGAGCACGCGCGCGAGATCGAATTGAAGTTTAGGCATAAGTTTCACAAAAAGTGGGACAAAGTCGTCAAAAACTTATCGCTGGGGGAAACGCTCGAAGTTTTCGGCGTGGAGGTGAAAGATAAGAAGAGCACGAACGAGTTGCGGAAAGCCTATCGCAGAGCTTTGTTGAAGTTTCACCCCGACCGCCTCGCTCGCGGCGGCGTTAGTGTACATGACAAAGTGAACGGCGAAGAAATCTTCAAGATCATCAACGGGAAGATGGAAAATTCTTAAAAGCATAACTACTCGTAGCATCTTAGATAGTTTTAGATGGATAGATTATTCGTTCATAAAATATAACTTTTGTATTAAAATTAATTTACTCCAACATGTACTTTAGAACCGGTGCCATGTACACGTATAAACTCAACGCCGCCAACGCCGCGCTCACCCATAACGTAACCACGCCGACGTTCGTCAACTCACTCGCCAACATCTTCGGAAGGAAACTTTCCATCGCCTTTGGCACCCCGTCTCTCACGAGCAATAAAACCGAAATCGCAACCATCTGCGTCGCCGTCTTCCACTTCCCGAGGTTGTTCACCTTCACCGCCTTATGCGCGTCACCGCCTTTCGCGCTCGCCCACTCTCTCAACGCGGACATCGTAATCTCTCTCCCGATGATGATTGCACTCGGCACCGCGACCAAGTACGGATGCGACACGCCTTTCGGCGCTAACGAACACAACAAAACCAACGCGCACGCAACCATCAACTTATCCGCCACAGGATCCAAGAAAGCACCAAAAGCAGAGGACTGGTTCCACTTTCTCGCCAAGAACCCGTCCAACCAATCCGTAATCGCCGCCAAGACGAACACGAAGCAACATCCCGGCGCCGACCACGCCGTCGTCTGATAATACATATACGCAAACGCCGGAATAGCGGCGACGCGAGCGAGTGTTAACATCGTCGGAATCGTCAACCCAGACGCAGAATTTGTCAACCCGTATCTCGCCGCTTCGTCTTCTTTACCAGCAGCGCTACTCTTCGTTCTCGTCGTCGTCCTTCTCGTCGTTGTGATTTTCCCTCCTCCTCCTCCTCCTCTTCTCGTTGGACTCAACGCTCGAATGGTGTCTAATTCCCCAGCCGCTAAAACGTCCGACGCTAACTGCGCGGATCGAGTTCTCGTCAATCTCGACGACGGCGCCATCGATGATATGCTCGTTATTATTGTTCTCGAAACTAACGTTTTGGTAGACGTCACGACAACTCGAGCAGCCGCCGCAGTCGTAGTACTCTTGGCGGTTTTGGTCCGAATCGACTTTACCGACGAGAACGAGAAGTGATGATAATGTTGTTGTGTTAAAGCGGCGAAGGAGTTGAACATATAACGATTGAAAGAAAGAGAGAGAGGGAGAGAACTATATGTGTGTGTGTGTGTGTGTATAAAGATATATATAAAGATATATATGTGCTCCGCGCGTGCGTTTATGTTGTTGTTTTGTCTGTACACAAAGAACAAATATTTCCTTATAAAGACTTACTCGTATTAAGGAAAAAACGGCAATTTTTCACACGCAAAGAAAAAAAATGTCAACAACTTTGAGAACAACTTTGTTGCAAAGGGGAGCCCCGTCTTTTGCGCGCTTTTACCGCGGTGGTAGTGGTGGCGCGACGACCAACAAAAGCAGCGTTTCGTCTTTCGCGAACAACCACCCGGACGCGGCAGAAGCCGTGCCGCTTCTCGTTTTCGTATCCGCAGGTCTTTCTGTTTTGTTTTGTATCTTTTAAATATTTTTTAACATATTAGAGAGACAGGAGTGTTCGCGGGATTGACGTTCATGTCGTGACAAATCGTAAACTCGCCCGGGTTTTACGCGAACAGAACGGAAAGACAACGCGGCATAGACGAGCCCGAGAAAGAGAAATCGATTCGAGGAAAGAGTTGGTACAATCACAAAGTGAGAAGGTATTTTGGGGAGAGGAATAAAAGGAAAGCACCTGGAGAAGTGTTTCCAACTTTGAACGCAAAGTTTGCGCCGATTTCCCAGCCGTACGATGAAATCCTCGGGAGAAAGAGGAACGGTTAGGGAGTGTGCGTGCGTGTGTTTGTGTGTGTGATAGCGCGAGAGAAAAAGAGAGAGAGAGAAAGGGAGAGACAATGTGATGATAGTACTTTTTCCAACTGAACCTATTTTGTACGCGCTCGCGTACTCTCTTTCAATTTTTTCTTCTTATCGTCAAGGCGCTAAAATAAAAACCTCTCGCGCGGCTGGAGAGAGCAAAATGCGTCCGTTCAATTCGCGGACGGTGAGTTGAGGAAGTTTCTTGACCCCGGGCGCGAGCGCGACCATCTCAAACAGGGCCTCGCGGGAACCGTTGTTCTTCGGGATCTCTTGCAAGATTTTCATAGACTCGCCGTTGACTCGGATGGTGCCCGAATGGGAGAGTAACGCGTTGATATCGTTGTTGCTGATGTTGTTTTGTGTTTTCGCGTCGTTGTTACTTGCGGTATCGTCCTCGATTCGGAGTTCTACCGCCCCAGAATCAGTCGTCGGCGAAAGGTTGGAAACTTTCACGCGAACGAGGAACGGTCTTTCAGCCGTAACCGCGGTAACTTTCACCGCGCGGTTAATGGTAGCGGCGATGCTACTCGCACCGTTCGGAACGTTTTCGTCTTCCTCGTTGTTCAAAATCTCGACCGTAGTCCTTAATATCGGTCGACTGTATTCGCCTCCGCCGCCAAGACTCGTGCCTCGCACGATCTGCGGCGGCGTCGTATCGCTCGGTTTCGGCGCTAAAATCGGTTGCGTTTGAAGTCTTCCGGGTTCACCCGTACTCCCGAGCCAACAGATTTCGAGCGTACCGAGTTCGTCTTTACCGCTCGTTGACGTCGTCGTCATCGACGACGACACTCCCCACTCGTCGGTTTCTGTTAACTCGAACAAAAAATGCGCGGCGCCACCGCCTTTCTGTAAATATATTTGATTCTTGTTGTTCCCTACGTCAAACAACGTTTCTTCGTCTGCTATCTCCGGGAACAGTGCCGTCGATGTGTGCCGTCTCTCGTCCACGATTAAATGCACTTTCGTGATTAATCTCGCGGCCGTTTTATCCACGTTCTCAATCGTCGCCTCTAAAAACACCTTCTCTTTACTACTACTCGTACTATTATCGCTATCCTCACTTCTACTTCTAGTAAACACCCGTCGCGTCTTCGTCCTCACGTGTAACGGATTCGTAACGTTGAATGAAAAATAACTCACCGCGCGCTTCCTCTCCCCGACATCGTACACGGTATTCTCCCCGGCGACGTTCATAATCGCGACCGCCGACCGTTCGTCGTACGGGCAATCCACGTATTCCGCCGTGCATTTCAACGTGTGCTCCCCGAGATGCTTCGCCGAAAATTGTACCTCCGCCTCGCGCGACTCGGACGGTTTCAACGAACACGCTTCTGTTGTTCCTCCATCTCCAATCTCGTCCAAGAGGACAAAACTTGTTGCCCCTCCTTGTTGTATTGATGCCGACGAGACTCCTCTCCTCTGTTGCGAGAAACGATTTTTGTTCCCCACGAGTACCTCTACTTTTATTCTCGTCTTCGTCGCCACCCTTCTGTTGTTGTCGTTGTTGTTCGCATTCTGCGCGGAAACGAGAAACGTTGCGGTTTCCCCGAGCGCGACGTTCTCGTTCTCGTTTTCAGAGAGTTGCAACAAAAAGAAATCGTACTTAAAAGAAGACGACGAAGCAAAAACAGTCTTTGGCCGCTTCGAGCGCGAGATTTTAAACCGGACGATTTTGGTGTCTTCGTCGTCGTCGTCGAGATCTTCAAAGGCGGAGGAGGACCGCATTTGTGTTTCGTCACTCTCGTGTTAGGGGAATTGAAAAGTGAGGAAATTTAGTATTCATAGTAATTCTACGCGCGACAAAACAATTGTCGTCGTCGGCTCGTCGCTTCAACCGCCTCTGCCGCGCCTGCTAGCTCTACCACCTCTACCACCTCTGCCACCTCTGCCACCTCTGCCGCCTCTTGCCAGCAAACTAAGCATTGCGTATGGTTTAACGGTCGATTGGAGATGGGTCCTCGGCAGCTTCTGCACTCGCGCTCGTATTCTTCATCTTCACTTACGCTCTCTTCGCTTTCATTCTCATAGTTATTTTGCGAGCGCCGATAACACGTTAAACATTGCGTGTGATTTGCAGGTCGACTCGAAATATCCTTTCCACAAGAACACGTACGTGCTCCCGTGTCAAAAATATAGGCGCCTTTACTCTTCGTCCCTTGCAGCGAGGTGAACGAAGATCCAACGAAACGAAGATCCAACGAAGATCCAGAATGCGTCGCCGTCGATCCGAAGACGCTTCCA
>Ga0115000_10002485_pt1 | contig 15901 bp, 10 predicted proteins | sample ArcticOcean_MG_C_6_FD_89690 | JGI IMG/M metagenome (GOLD analysis project Ga0115000, IMG submission 89690) | Marine microbial communities from western Arctic Ocean - ArcticOcean_MG_CB8_128 | ecosystem: Environmental > Aquatic > Marine > Oceanic | place: Arctic Ocean: Canada Basin | collected...
CCTGCATATACAACTTATGCAGAGAGAGATTACGAGTATATAATTGACGATTGCTTACCATCTATAATATTTGTTTCAAATAAAATTCAATATGAAAAAATTAAAGATATAATTCCAAAAAAAAACTTTATTAAAAAAATTATAATTTTTGATTCAATCGGTAATTTTAATGATGAATTTATTTTAGATATAAAAAAAATTTTTAACAATCAAGATTATAATATCAGAGATTTCTATAATTTAGAAATTTATAGAAAAGATATTGCTTGTATAATTTACACATCAGGCACACAAGGAAATCCTAAGGGTGTAATTTTAAGTCATGGGGGTATTTTAAATAATTGTGAAGGATCTTGTGAATTATTGAAACCTATAATTTCTGATCACCCAAGTTTTTTAACATGGTTACCACTTTCACACTCATACGAACATACAGTTCAATTTGTTCAAATAGCAGTTGCAGCAAAAGTGTATTATGCAGAGAACATTGATAAATTAATAAAAAATATGAATGATTGTAGTCCAGAAATTATGACAGCAGTTCCAAGATTTTATCAAAATTTATATCAAAAGATTAATTCTACTTTTAGTAAAGCAAAAGGAATAAAAAAATTTTTAGTTACCAAAACAGTTGATCTAGGGAAAAAAAAATTATTTAAAGTGGAACTTTCTATCCCTGAAATTTTTTTCAATTTTTTTTGTGAAAAATTAGTAAGAAAAAAAATCAAAAATCAATTTGGAGGAAACTTAAGGGCATTTGTTTCTGGTGGAGGTGCATTGGATAGAGAAGTGGGTTCATTTCTGAATGCAATAGGACTACCAACACTGCAAGGTTATGGATTAACCGAAACATCTCCTGTTGTTAGTTGTAATCCTATTAACGATATAAGAGTTGAAACTGTTGGACCTCCGTTTAAAGGAAATATTGTAAAAATAGCTGAAGATGGAGAGATTCTTGTTAAAGGAGAAAATGTCATGTTGGGTTATTGGAATAATGACGAAGAAACAAAAAGAGTTTTAAAAAATGGATGGTTATATACAGGAGATATTGGAGAGTTTGATAACGGTTTTTTAAAAATTACAGATAGAAAAAAAGATATTATAATTACACCAGGAGGTGAGAACATATCACCAGTTAAAATTGAAAATGATTTAATTAAATTAGATTTTATTGAACAAGCATTAGTGTATGGAGATAATAAACCTTATTTAGTTTCATTAATCGTTCTGGCTAATGGTCTAAACAATACAACAAATGAAGAAATTGAAGTAGAAATTCAAAATTTAAATAAAACTTTATCCAAAGTAGAAAAAATAAAAAAATATTTAATTATTAAAGAACAATTTACAATTGAAAATGGATTATTAACACCAACTTTAAAATTAAAAAGATATAAAATAATTAAAAAATACCAAAACGAATTGCAAAAGTTATATTAATTTTTAATCTAATAACGGTTTATTAATCGCATAAAGACTTATCTTTATAACTTTTACAAAAAATTAATTTTAATTTAGTATTTTTAAAATTCTTATAACAATTGTAATTAATTAAAGATTTGACATAACTTGCATAAAAAAATAAAAATAAGGCTATAGCGAATCAGTTTGATTCGTATAACTAAAACAGGGAGCTAAAGATGGCTAAACGAAGAAAAAAAGCAGCGAAAAAAACTAAGAAAAAAGCTAAGAAAAAAGCAAAAAAAAGAAGAAGATAGTTAAATCTTTAATTTTTTAAAAACGCTTCTCTTAACAAAAGTTTTGAGAAGCGTTTTTTTTATTCCGAAATTTCTTCAGGCTTTTTTTCAACACTAATCGCTGGCATTTGAGTTTCTTGATTTCTGTTTAAAGCTTTATCAAGTTTTTTCTGAGTGTCTTCCAATGAAAGATTCATTACAACTTGAAATTCAAATAAAATTCTTTCATAAGCCTTTTCAAAAAGTTGTCTTTCGCTATAGGATTGGTCAACCAATAAATCATCACCTTTATTTAAATCTCTAACTACTTCCGCCAAGTCATAAATTTTTCCTGAAGTAATTTTTTGTTCATATTCTTGTGCTCTTCTACTCCACATTGATCTTTTAATTCTTGGTTTGCTCTTTAATATTGAAATAGATTTGTTTACCTGATTTATTGTTGCTAGATGCCTAAGATGTGATTGTTTGTTGATAGGAAGTAATCCAATGGCTTTATCTTTTTCAAATTTAATATCGTAACACTGAACATCAATATCACCAATATTTTTAGTACTCACAGATAAGATTTGCCCTATGCCATGTTTCGGATAAACAACATAATCTTTTGGTTTATATTCTCTTTTTTCTGTCTCTTGTTTTTTAATCTTTTTAATTTCTGGTTTTTGTTCATTACTTTTCGATATTCTCAAACCATCATTTTTTTTATTTTCTTTAATACTAGGTTTAATTTTAATACTAGGTTTAATTTTAATATTAGGTTTAATTTTAATATTAGGTTTAATTTTTTTTTTAATTTTTAGATTTTTTTTTGTTAAACTTTTAACTACTTTTTTTATTCTAATAGTTTTTGTTTTTTTAATTTTTTTAGTTTTATTACTAAAGGTTTTCTTTAAAATATTTTTCAAACTTATTTTTTTCATTTTTGTATTTTTCATGATCCTCTGGAGGATCTTTTTTTGTAGTTATATTTGGCCAAATTTCTGAATACTTTGTATTCGTTTCTAACCACTTTTCACTACCAGATTCTGTATCAGCTACTATTGCATCTACTGGACATTCTGGTTCACAAACGCCACAATCTATACACTCATCTGGTTTTATTACAAGCATATTTTTCCCTTCGTAAAAACAATCTACTGGACAAACTTCAATACAGTCCATTAATTTACACTTGATACATTTTTCATTTACGAGGTATGTCATTTGATCAAATCTTTTTTAATTTTTTTTTTAATATCTCCAACCATTTTTTTATCAAGATATAATAAGCCAGTTAGTCTTCTCATTAAATTATCTTCATACATATCAGAATTCATGTCTGAGTAAATAATTTTCCATAATGACTCTACCAAGGTAACTTTAAAACTATTCTCAGATGCTTTAATTGCTTTTGTAAAATCTAAAATTTGATTAGAATTTTTTTCATTTTTTTCTGCGTCTAACATTAAACTACGTAAATTACTTTCATTTACACCTAATTTAGTCAATGTTTTTTCAATTATATTTTTTTCTTTGCCAGTATAATTTTCATCCATTTTAGCAGCATGAATCAAAAGTGAGGCTGTTTTTGATAGTATTTCTGCATCTTTCATTTTTATCAAGACCTTTTTTATAAATTCTAATATTCTTTATTTAAAATTAATTTCTTTTAATTTTTCAAATTGAGTATCGTTTACTCTATTTTTTTTGCTAATACCAGTCTCTTTTTTGAATGGTAAATATTTAAAGAAAAATTCATCATTTTTTTTGTATATTTTATAATTCATTTTTCTAATTAATTTTAAAAAATTATCTTTACTACATCCAAGTAAATTTAGCATTTCGGGTGTGAGTTTTATTTCACTTTTAGCATCTGGGTTGGAGTTAATAATTAAAACAAATAGTCTTTCCAGGATATCTATTCTTACAAAGTATTCATCAAATTTTTCAAAACCGCACAAAAGCATAAAGCCAGAGTTAATAGATTTTTTATTTTCTAAAAAGTTTAGACCAAAAGTTGGTGGCACAAGGTTAAAAAACTTTTGATGAAAATTTTTCCATAACAGAATTCTTAATGAAACTGACTCTGGTTTTAGTAATTTAAAAAGAAATATATGATATCTTCCAAATTTAACCCCCATATTTCTTAAAATTTTTCTTTCATCTTGGCCTAATTTTTTTAAATACACTGAAACAATTTCTCTTTTTAATACTCCATTATTTTCATATAGTTGATATGCCAGTGCCCTTATAGATGAATTGCTTTCTTTTAAATTTTTAAGATCTATTAAACTTTTTAAAACAAGATTAATTTTTTCATCAATCCATTTCTGAATGTAATTATTTAATTTTTTTTGAGCAGATAACTCAATTATATCATCAACAATTAAACTTAATTCTGGCTTAAGATAATCTTTGCCAGGTAATAACTTAGCAACTGGGAACTTTCCCCAATAAATTTTAAAATCATTTTTAATTTCAATTAATCCTGTTTTTATGATTTGATCAATTCTTTTGTTTAGTTCGGGGCCAATATTTTGTCTTGCAGCTTTTTTTAAAGATTTTATATCTGTGTCTAATGTTCCATCTTTTAAGTCTAACTCTAATTTTAAGCCTTTTAATCTTCCAATAAATTGATTATTGATCATAACCTTTTCATCTTCAGTTATTCTTGTATCAAGGTTCATGTCCTGGTTAAGTCCTCGTGCAAGTACACTTGCTCTTTTATCAATAAAAGTTTTGGTAAGCTCTTCATGCAATCTATCAGATAATTTATCTTCTAATATTTTAGTTCTTTCAACCCAATAATTTTGGTTTTCAACCCAATTAATTTTATTAGATACATACGCCCATGTTCTAACATTTGCAATTCTATTTGATATAGAGTCCACATTACCATCCAACTTTTCAAGCTTTAAAAGCTGTTGTTTCATATAGCCGTTAGTAATTTTTCCATTTTTTTTGTTCAAAAAACCAAAAACTTTACTTACTACCTCTAGGTGATTGCCATATGTTTTTTTTACAAAATCAGGAATTTGGCAGCATTCCCAGAGTAGAGATAGCTCTTCCTTATTGTTATTAATTTTATAGTGACTTAAGTCTTTAAGAAAATATTTGAAAATTTTTTCATCTTCACATTCATGTATTCTTTTTAACCAGTCTTTGTTAGGTCTTTCATCTAAAGATTTTATTAAACTTGAAGCATTATTAAAATTAAGATTTGTATTTCTCCAAAATAAAGTTTTAATTTCATCAAATTTATGAGTTTCTAATAATTCAACCTCTTCTGCTTTAATTTCGTTACACTCTCCAGTAATCCCAAAATTACCATCTTTTAGGTATCTTCCTGCTCTTCCAGCAATTTGACCTATTTCTGATAACTTTAATCTTCTTAATCTTTTTCCATCAAATTTTCTAATATTAGAAAAATAAACACTTTCTAGATCCATGTTGATGCCCATACCAATTGCATCCGTAGCAACTAAAAAATCCACATCTCCAGATTGGTATAATTCGACTTGAGCATTTCTTGTTTTAGGACTAAGTGAACCCATAACAATTGCAGCACCACCCTTTTGTCTTCTAACCAATTCAGCTATGGCATAAACTTCTTCTGTTGAAAAAGCTATAATTACACTCTTTCGGTTTATTCTAGAAATTTTTTTATGCCCCACATAAGATAAATTAGATAATCTATTTTTATTAATGAATTCAGTATCTTCATCTAATTTAGATATTATATTTTTAATTGTATTAGCTCCTAAGAACATGGTTAATTTTTCACCACGTAGGTTTAATAATCTATCAGTAAAAATGTGGCCCCTTTCACTGTCTGTACACATTTGTATTTCATCAACAGCAACAAATTCTAAATTTTTATCAATTGGCATAGATTCTACGGTACAGAGGTAATATTTTGCATTTGGAGGAATTATTTTTTCCTCTCCAGTTATTAAAGCAACTTGGCTTGGGTTAATTTTTTTAATTATTTTGTCATAAACTTCTCTTGCTAATAATCTTAAAGGAAAGCCCATCATGCCACTCTCAAATCCAAGCATAGTTTCTATAGCTTGGTAAGTTTTTCCTGTATTAGTTGGGCCCAAAACAGCAGTAATTTTATTTTTCCCCATTTCAATCTTTAGTGTATTAAATTATTTTTCCACTATATGTAGTTGGTCATAAAGAACAAATATAGTCTAAAACATGACCGAATCGTAAGGAAAAAGTTCTCATTTTAGTATTTCTAGCTTCTTTAGAGTACCATTCATAAAAATAATTTTAATGTAATTATTTAATAAAATTTTATAAAAAAAGAAATGTTAAAAAACATAGTTAAAGATTTAGAACCATCATCTACTCTAAAAATTAATGAAATTTCTAGACAGTTAGAAGATAAGGGAGAAAAGATTTTTAAGTTTGGATTTGGTCAATCTCCATTTCAAATACCCTCTGATATTGTTAATGAGTTAAAAAATAATGCTTATCAAAATAAATATTTGCCAATGCAAGGCCTTAAAGAACTCAGAGAAACTGTTGCAAGGTATACATCAACAAAAAAAAATTATAATTATAAATCTGAAAATGTAATTATTGGTCCGGGCTCAAAAGAATTAATGTTTTTGTTGCATATTTTATTTGATGGTGAAATAATATTACCAGCACCAAGTTGGGTTTCTTATGCTCCACAAGCAGTTCTTGGAAGAAATAAAATTCAATTAATTCAAACAACAAGAGAAAACAATTGGTTTCCAACGGGATCAGAAATCGAAGAAGTCATTTTAAAGAATAAAGATAAAAATTATCTATTATTTTTGAATTCACCAAATAACCCATCTGGACAAATTTGTGAAAATTTAGAAGAAATTAGTGAAATTGCTAAAAAATATAATCTTATTATTTTGTCAGATGAAATTTATTCAGAATTAAGTTTTAAAAAAGATTTTAAATCTATTTCTAGTTTTTGTCCCGAAAAAACTATTATAAGCACTGGCTTGAGTAAATGGTGTGGAGCAGGTGGATGGAGATTAGGGTATTTCATAGTTCCAGATTCTTTAAACTCCTTAAAGAAAGCAATCAATGTATTGGCCAGTGAAACATTTTCAGCTGTTAGTGCGCCAATTCAATATGCAGCAATTGCCGCTTATGCAAGTGATCATAATGAATATATAAAAAATTCTAAAAATATTCTTGAAGCAGTTGGTAATTATGTTTATGAAAATTTAAAATCAAATAAGATTTTAATCAAAAAATCTCAGGGTGGCTTTTATCTTATGCCAGAATTTTTAAATAAAAAATTTAAAACATCGTCAGAAATGTGTGACAATATTTTAAAAGAGACAAGTGTAGCGTTATTGCCAGGCTCAGATTTTGGTTTTGATAAAAATAAAATGTTAGCAAGGTTAAGCTTTACAGATTTTGATGGTCAAGAATTCATGAACAACACAAAAAATGGAAAAAAAATTGATAATGACTTAATTTTAAAACTTGCACCTAAAATAGTTGAGGGTGTTAATAAGTTAAAAAAATGGTCTGAATCAATATAAAAACCGTCTATACATACCCCTTCAATTACTGTTAGAATTAATTAATAAAAATATAACGATATAGAGGAGAAAATATGAAAAAAATAATAACATCTCTATCAAGTGCTCTGTTAATCTTTGTTGCATCTTTGTCTTTTACAAGTATTGCAAAATCTGCAGAGTTCTTCACGATAGGAACAGGTGGACCAACTGGAGTATATTTCCAAACTGGTAACGCAATTTGTAAAATGCTGCACAAATCAGCAATTGCCAAAGAACATGGAAGAAAAAAAGGTATAGATAAAGCATACAGATGTACTGCGCCTTCAACTGGCGGATCAAACTATAATATTGGTCAAATCGCAGCTGGCGAATTTCAATTTGGTGTAGCACAATCTGACTGGCAATATCACGCTGTAAATGGAACAAGTAAATGGGAAGGCAAACAGTATAGTAATTTAAGAGCTGTATTCTCAGTTCACAATGAACCTTTTCAAATTTGGGCAAGAAAAAAAGCAAAAATAAAAGATTTTGCTGGTCTTAAAGGAAAAGTTGTAAACATTGGTAACCCTGGTTCTGGTCAAAGAGGAACTATGGAAGAGCTTATGAAAGCAATGGGAGTTGATAATAGTTTCTTTAAATCAACTACTGAACTCACTTCATCTGAGCAAGTAAAAGCTTTATGTGATGGTAAAATTGATGCTTTTGGTTATTCTGTAGGATTTCCAAACGGTGCCATGGAGCAAGCAGCAACTTGCGCAGCTAAAGCTTCACCTATCAATTTAACAGGCTCTGAAGTTCAGGGATTAATTAGTGGTGCTGATTATTATGCACAAGCTATAATTCCCAAAGGAACCTATACGGGACAAAAAAAAGATGCTACTACTTTTGGTGTTAAAGCTACTGTAGTAACTTCATCTGATGTTTCTGATGAGCTTGTATACTTAGTTGTTAAAGCTGTGATGGAAAACTTTGATGATTTCAAAAAACAACATCCTGCATTTGGTTTCTTGGAAAAGAAAAACATGATTAAAGATGGTTTATCTGCTCCATTACACCCAGGTGCAATTAAATACTATAAAGAAGCTGGATTAATGTAATCCAATTACTTAATTAAACTAAAAGGCCTGATATATTTATCGGGCCTTTTTTTTTGTTATAGAGTATCTTTTTAAAAATGAATCAAGGTATTAGTGATAGAATAGAAGATAAGATTAGCGAAGACTTATCACCAACTAGAAATCTTACTGGTTTACATTTAAAAATTATTACAACTATTGCAATCATTTGGTCTTTATTTCAACTTTGGTATGCTTCCCCATTCCCTTTCATGTTTGATATTGGAATGTTTAAAGGACTTCCTGCTAGAGCGATTCATTTAGGTTTTGCTTTAACTTTAGCTTTTTTAATTTATCCAATTTCTAAAAGAAAAAAAATTTCTATATTTGATATTTTAATTAGTCTCACAGGTGCTTTTTGTTGTTTATATATACATTTTTTTTATGACCAGTTGGTTGATAGAGGTGGAATTCTTTTAAATATTTCATTTGGAGAAAGTTTTATTTTACCAGTTGAACTAATTATTGGAAGTTTAGGAATTTTAATATTACTTGAAGCAACAAGAAGAGCAATTGGTTTACCTTTAGTTATTATTGCTATTTGTTTTTTACTTTTTTCATACTTTGGTAGATACGCACCAGAAATAATTTCTCATGGTGGACTTTCATTAAATAGATTGATCGGGTTTCAATGGCTTGATCAAGAAGCAGTATTTGGAATTCCAATAGGTGTTTCGGTAGATTTTATTTTTTTATTTGTTTTATTTGGTGCACTTCTTGAAACAGCTGGTGGAGGTAAGTACTTTTTAGATTTAGCTTTTGCTATGGTTGGAAAAATGAGAGGAGGACCCGCAAAAGCAGCAATTTTGGGGTCCGGAATGACTGGTTTGGTTTCAGGGTCTTCGATTGCAAATACAGTTACTACTGGAACTTTTACTATTCCAATTATGAAAAAAACTGGATTTTCCAAGGAAAAGGCTGGTGCAATAGAAGTTTCTTCATCAGTTAATGGTCAATTAATGCCTCCTGTGATGGGAGCAGCAGCTTTTGTGATGGCGAGTTTTATTGGAGTCACTTATTTTGAGATTGTTAAACATGCATTTTTACCAGCAATCATTTCTTATGTGGCATTGTTTTATATTTCTCACCTTGAAGCTTTGAAGTTAAATTTAAAAGGCATGGATGATGTAGATGTTCCAAATTTAAAGAAAACATTTTTGTCAGGACTACATTTTTTAATACCTATTTTTATCTTGATATATATGCTTGTTTATCTAAGGTTTACTGCTTCATATTCTATATTCTATGCAACGATTTCATTAATTATTGTAAACTTAGCTTATATATTAATTAAAAATCCTGACTTTAAATCAGCAATGAAAACTTGGTTTAATCAAACTATAGTTGGTTTTGAAAAAGGTGCTTTAAATATGGTTGGTGTTGGAATAGCAATAGCAACAGCTGGTATAATAGTTGGGGCTGTCGGTTCAACAGGATTAAGTACAAATTTAATTATAGTTATAGAATTTATTGCAAAAGATAATGTTATTATTTTACTATTTTTAACAATTATTTTATGCCTAATTCTTGGCATGGGTCTTCCAACAACTGCAAATTATGTTGTGGTAGCTTCATTAATGGCAACTGTATTAGTTGATGTTGGAAATGCATCCGGCTTTGTATTTCCTCTTATAGCAGTTCACTTGTTTGTTTTTTATTTTGGTTTAATGGCTGATGTCACTCCTCCCGTTGGTCTTGCATCATATGCAGCGGCTGCTATTTCGGGAGGTGATCCACTTAAAACTGGTCTGCAAGCTTTTTGGTACAGTTTAAGAACAGGTATTTTGCCAATTGTATTTCTATTTAATCATGAGTTATTGTTAATAGGAATTGAAAATATTTGGCATGGACTACTAGTAATTATTACTTCTTTAATAGGAATATTAGTTTTTACTTCTGCAACTCAAGCCTGGTTTATTAATAGATTAAGATGGTATGAGATAATAATTTTTTTATTAATCTCTATTTCATTATTAGCACCAGAATTTGTTCTAAACAAATTTTATCCAAAATATAATTACAAGGACATAAACAAAATTCATTTAATGAAGTTAGATCCTAATAAGGAAGCTAGATTCAAAGTTACACGTCCAAGTAACTATGGTGAAAGGTATAAGTTATTTGTAATTAACAAAAACACTTTTGAAGCTAAATTTAATTTAGAAGAATATGGAATTAATTTAATAAAAAAAGAAAATAGAATAGTTGTTGATACTTTAAAATGGAATGGAAAAGCTAAAAAAAGTGGTTTTGAAATTGGTGATTATATAAGTGAATTTAAAATAGAAAATGCTGATAGACCAAACAAAAGAATTATTTACCCAGTAGCAATTTTATTACTAATTATATTTGGTTATTTAAATTCTAGAAGAAAAGAATAATTAGCCACCAGGACCTAAGTTAGACGGTTTTATTTTTAAAATTTTCCATATACCTGATGCAGAAGTTATAATTTTATTATTACATCTTAATTCACAAAATAAAAATACTAGTGTATTTGTTTTTTTTAGAATTCTTGTAAAACCAGTAATCTCATCACCTACTTTAGATGCACCGATAAATTTTAGATCTAATGAAATGGTTACACAAGGTGCATTTTCAGCTGCTCTATGAGCTGATGTCCCTGCTCCTGCATCAATTAAAGCAGACAAATAACCACCATGAGTTATCCCAGCTGAATTTAAATGGTTTTCATTAACTGTAGTTTTAAATTCATATTCCGTTTCAGATATAGTTCTAAATAAAACACCACCATTGTGCTTCATAAAACCAGGTTTAATACTTATTTGCTCAAATTTATTGCTCATAGTTTTTTATAATACAAAAGTTAAAATTAACAAAATTATAAAAACAACTATAAAAAAATATATAACTGATTTTTGTAATGATGATTTTAGTAGCCAATCTAACATTTTTTTATCCTTTTTGGTGGACCGCCCAGAACTCGAATCTGGAGTCTCCCGGTTCGTAGCCGAGCGCCTTATCCAATTTGGCCAGCGGTCCTTAATTAAATAATTTATTTAACATAACAAAATTTTGGACTTAACTTAAACTATAAAAATCTAAAAAGAATTATCTTTAAAGTTTTTATTAAGCAAAATCCTTTGTATCCAAAATCTTGCATCTAAATTATGTTTATTTTTTAAATAGATTATTTTTTTTAGTATAATTGTAAACATTGTACACAAGTTACACATAAGAATGTCCAAAAAGGGCTTTAAATGTGTTAAAAAAATATAAAATATACTTATTTTTAGGTATATATATCGATTTAAAATAATGAGTGAAAAATTACTTGTCCCAGATATCGGTGAATTTGAAAAAGTTGAAGTTATTGAACTTTTAGTAAAACCTGGTGATCAAATAAATATAAACGATTCTATAGTTACTATAGAAAGTGATAAATCTAGTGTTGAAATCCCTTCAACAGTTTCTGGAAAGATAGAATCCATAAATGTCAAAGTGGGAGATAAAGTCTCCAAAGGAGACTTGTTATTAAATATTGTATCTTCTAAAGATACTCCATCAGAAAAAATAATACCTAAAGATGCAGAAAATATTATTAAGCAAGCAGAAGCAGTTTTAAAGGATAATAAAAAAAAAAAAATTGTTTCGCAAGTAGCTGTTGAAGAAAAAAAACAAACAATAATTCAGGTTATTGATAAGAAAGATATTGATCCATTGGAAACTCAAGACTGGTTGGAATCTTTATCTGCTGTTGTTGAAAAAGATGGAAATCAACGAGCTCATTTTTTAATAAAAGAATTAATTAATCAAGCCTACAAGGAAGGTGCAAACATTCCATATACGCAAAATACTCCTTATATAAATACTATCCCTCCAGAAAAAGAAAAAAAATCTCCAGGAGACCAAAATATTGAAAGAAGATTAAGATCTTTAATAAGATGGAATGCTGCTGCAATGGTAGTAAGAGCGAATAAAAAATTTCCTGAGCTTGGAGGACATATAGGAACATTTGCTTCAGCTGCTACTCTTTATGATGTAGGAATGAATCATTTTTGGAGAGCTAAGAATAATAGATTTGGTGGAGACTTAATTTATTTTCAAGGACATAGCGCTCCCGGAATGTATGCTAGAGCATTTTTGGAGGGAAGACTTAATGAACAACAACTAGATAGTTTTAGACAAGAGGTAAAATCAGGAGGACTTTCTTCTTATCCACATCCTTGGTTGATGCCAAATTTCTGGCAATTTCCGACGGTCTCAATGGGATTAGGAGCTATGCTTGCAATTTACCAAGCTAGGTACATGAAATATTTAATTAACCGTGGATTGATTAAAGACGAAGGTAGAAAGGTTTGGGCATTCCTTGGAGATGGAGAAATGGATGAACCTGAGTCACTAGGAGCAATTGGGTTAGCTGCAAGAGAAAATCTGGATAATTTAATTTTTGTAGTGAATTGTAACCTTCAAAGATTAGATGGACCTGTAAGAGGAAATGGTAAGATAATTCAAGAATTAGAAGGAAGCTTTAGAGGAGCTGGATGGAATGTAACTAAAGTAATTTGGGGCTCTTATTGGGATTCTTTACTCGCAAATGACAAGACAGGTCACTTAGTTAAAATTATGAATGAAACCGTAGATGGTGAATATCAGGCCATGAAAGCAAGAAATGGATTATATGTCAGAGAAAACTTTTTTGGTAAGTACCCGGAAACAAAAGAATTAGTTTCCAGTTTATCCGACAAAGATATTTGGAGATTAAATAGAGGCGGTCACGACCCTCATAAAGTTTACGCGGCTTATGACAAGGCTATTAAAAATGTAGGTAGTCCAACAGTTATTATTGCAAAAACTATTAAGGGTTATGGCATGGGTAAATCTGGCGAAAGTGTCAACACTTCTCATCAACAAAAAAAATTAGATGTTGATGATTTATTATATTACAGAGATAGGTTTGATGTTCCATTAACTGATAAGCAAGTTAAAGAGGTTCAATATTTCAAGCCAGATAGCAATTCTCCAGAAATTAAATACTTAAAAGAAAGAAGAATGAATTTAGGAGGGTTTATTCCTGAAAGAACAACTTATTCAAAACCAATTAAGGCTCCTGCAAAAGATATTTTTAAATTTATGAAAGAGACTACTGGTGAAAAAAAAATGTCTACAACAATGGCTTTAGTCAGGATGTTAACTAATTTGTTGAGAGATAAAAATGTAGCACCAAAGTTAGTTCCTATTATACCAGATGAAGCAAGAACTTTTGGAATGGAAGGTTTTTTTCAAAAAATAGGAATTTATGCTCATGAAGGACAAAAGTATGAACCGGAAGACTCAGCTCAATTAAGCTCCTATAAGGAAGAAAAAAGTGGACAGGTATTAGAAGAAGGAATTAATGAGGCAGGGGCAATGTCTTCATGGATAGCAGCCGCAACATCCTACACTAATCATGATATAGAAATGATTCCAATATATTTATTTTACTCCATGTTTGGTTTTCAAAGAATAGGAGATCTTGCTTGGGCTGCTGGTGATAGTCAAGCAAGAGGATTCTTAATTGGCGCAACCGCAGGAAGAACCACACTAGCCGGTGAAGGTTTACAACATCAGGATGGACATAGTCACTTAATAGCATCCACTATTCCAAACTGCGTATCCTATGATCCAACTTTTCATTATGAACTCGCAATAATTTTTAGAGAAGGGTTAAGAAGAATGCATGAAAAAAATGAAAATATTTTTTATTACATTACTACAATGAATGAAAACTACTCTCATCCAGCAATACCAAAAGATAAAGATTGTGAAGAAGGTATTTTAAAAGGTATGTATAAAATTAAAGAATTTAGTAAATTTAAAAAAACAAAAATTCAACTTTTAGGATCAGGAGCAATTTTAAGAGAAATGTTAGCAGGTGCTGAAATTCTTCAAAATGAATATCATATAGATAGTGAAATTTGGAGCGTTACAAGTTTTAACGAATTAAGAAGGAATGGTTTAGAAGTTGAAAGATACAATCTTCTAAATCCAGATAAAGATCAAAAGGTTTCACACGTAGAAAAATGTTTGGGAAAATCAGAAGGACCAATTATGGCGGCTTCAGATTATATGAGAATAAACTCAGATCAAATTAGGCCATATACTAATAGAAAAAGTTTTTATTCTCTAGGAACAGATGGTTATGGAAGAAGTGATACAAGAAAAAATCTGAGAAAATTTTTTGAAGTGGATAAGGAACACATAGTTGCTTATGGATTAAGTGTGCTTGCAAAAGAGCAACTAATACCTTCAAAATATGCAAAAGAAGCAATAAAAAAGTATAATATTGATAGCAGCAAACCAATGCCTACTAAATTATAATATGTCAGACAAGATAGTAAAAGTTCCAGATATTGGTGAATTCGAAAATGTAGAAGTTATTGAAGTTTTGGTTTCAATTGGACAATCAATTTTAAAGAATGATCCATTGATCACAATAGAGAGTGACAAATCTAGTGTTGAAATACCATCTGCATTTAGTGGAAAAATTAAATCAGTAAATGTTAAGGTGGGAGATAAGGTTTCAGAGGGTAGCATTATATTAGACATGGAGACAGAAGAAGAAAACAAAAAAACAGTTGAAATAGAAACTGAAGAAAAAAATGAAAGACCAGTTGAAATACAATCGGAAAAAGCAACAACTTCCCAATCAGAAAAAGATGAAGTAGAAAAAAATCCTTCTGAAAAGACACTTGCTAGTCCAAAAGCACGTAAGTTTGCTAGAGAAGTTGGTCTAAATATTAATAAAATTCAAGGAAGTGAAAGACAAGGAAGAGTTATAGAGAGCGATATAAAAAAATTTATATCTTCAAAAATAAATGAAACTCCAGAAAAAAAAGATACAAAAATAAAAATTGGATATGAGCATTCAGATTTTGGAGCAGTTGAAATTAAAGAAATGCCAAGAGTTAAAAAACTTGCAGCAACTTATCTTGTTAACTCTTGGAGCACTATACCTCATGTCACAAATCACGATGAGGCCGATATTACTGAAATGGAAGAATTTAGAAATTCTCTTACGGACATCTACACAGGAAAAAAAAAAAAGATTACACCAACAGTGTTTATAATAAAAGCATTGGTAGCTTCATTAAAAAAATTTCCTAGCTTTAATTCTTCTATTGACGACATAGAAAATGGAAAAATGACTTTAAAAAAATATTTTCATATAGGAGTTGCCATTGATACACCTCATGGATTAATGGTGCCTAAAATTAGAAATGCTAATAATAAAAATATTGCTAGTATTAGTGACGAATTAAAAAAAATAAGTGAACAGTGTAGAAATTTAAAGATTGATAAAAAAGAATTTTTAGGGGGTTCAATGACGATTACTAGTCTAGGTGGCATAGGCGGATCTTTTTTTACACCAATTATAAATTTTCCTGAAGTTGCAATTTTAGGAATAGGTAGATCAGAAAAAAAACAAATTTTAGTTAATGATAAATTTCAAACTAGAACCATGCTTCCAATCTCTTTATCATATGATCATAGAATAATAGATGGTGCTGAAGCTGCTAGATTTAATAATGATCTTAAAGAAAATCTTGGTAAAAATTTTGCCTACAAACTAGCCATATAAATA
>Ga0115000_10002486_pt1 | contig 15896 bp, 16 predicted proteins | sample ArcticOcean_MG_C_6_FD_89690 | JGI IMG/M metagenome (GOLD analysis project Ga0115000, IMG submission 89690) | Marine microbial communities from western Arctic Ocean - ArcticOcean_MG_CB8_128 | ecosystem: Environmental > Aquatic > Marine > Oceanic | place: Arctic Ocean: Canada Basin | collected...
GGTGATCCGACAAGCGGGATTGAGGTAACGATCTAGGAGGCTCAGAAGCCACTGGAGTCCACAACTGTTTGCTGGCTGTCAAAGCGGGAGGAACGTTGCGAGTTCTGCTTCCCAAGGTCATGGATCTGTACTGACCCCTGAAACGCCTGCGCGTATCTACACCTAGGGCGTCAGAGACCCCCGCCCCCCCTGCGGGGTGGGGGTTCTAAAGAAATCTGCAGAAATCTCGTGCACGATCCGACATTGAAAAAATAGGTGTGGTAGAAAAAGGTCGTCGTCATCAATTGCAGCCGCCTTCGGGCGGCCTTTCTGCTTTTTCAGCCCAAAACAGCATCCAACCCGACCGCGTGCGGCACCGTCGGACGCACCGCCCGTAAATAATGCCGACGAGTCGGCTGACGAGTCGTTGGGAACATCGCCCGGTGGTGGTCAGGCCTCGAGGTGGCCCGACAGCACGTTGACCGTGTTGGTGCCGATCTCGGCGACCGCGTAGCCGCCCTCCATCACGTAGAGGGTGGGCAGGCCCAGGGCGCCTATACGACGTCCCACCTCCAGGTAGTCGGTCGCAGCCAGACGGAAGAAGCTGATCGGATCACCCTCGAAGGTGTCCACGCCGAGTGACACCACCAAGGCATCCGGTCGGTGGGCGAGGATCCGCCTGCAGGCATCGCCCAGGGCCGTCCCCCATTCGTCGAAACCGGTACCGGGTCGCATCGGATAGTTGGCCGTATGGCCCCCACCCGGTCCTGCCCCCGTCTCGTCCTCATAACCCAGGAAGTACGGGAAGGCGTCGGCCGGGTGCCCATGGAGCGATGTGAACAGCACGTCAGCCCGCTCCCAGAAGATGCTCTGGGTGCCGTTGCCGTGATGGAAGTCGATGTCCAGGACCGCCACCCGGTCGGCTCCGTCGACGAGAAACCCCTCGGCGGCAATAGCCGCGTTGTTCAGAAAGCAGTACCCGCCGAACTGGTCGGACGATGCATGGTGGCCCGGCGGCCTGCACAGTCCGAAGGCCACCGGCGACCCTCCGGCGACAAGGCGCTGCCCGGTCTGGGCAATGGCCGCAGCAGCCGACGCGGCCTGCCACGTCCCAGCGGTGATCGCCGTCTCGGCGGCAAGGGCGAAGTACCCCAACCGACCATCTGGTTCAACGGGCACGCGGTCGTTCCGGAGCCCCCGAACCGGGAACATGGTGGGGATGGCGTCGCCCGTATGCCCGGCTGCCATCCAGTCCTCCCAGAAGGTCCGGAGGAACTCGACGTAGGCCGGATCGTGGATCCGGACCACCCGATCCAGGGCGAGCGGCTGGGGCTCGTAGCGGTCCTCAAAGCCGGCCGCATCCAGGGCGGCCACCACGTGGTCCCATCGCTCCGGGCACTCGAAGGGTCGCACGAAGGAACCCTCGTAGACCTCACCATCCGGGAAGTGGGCCCGGTGGTCGTCGCTCAGGATGACCTTCAAACAGCCACCACGGATCGATCCATATCCTTCCGGTCAGTCGCCTGACGCCACGCTGGATGGCCGATAGAAGGTGAGCATCTGGGCGACACCGCCGCCCACGCCCACCAGTAGGGCGATCCACAGGCCTGTCGTGCCATCAAGGTCGCCGGCGACACCCATGGCGTGATCCACCGACCATGAGCCGGGGCCCAGCATGGCGGCCACAAGGGACATGGCGGCCAGCACGAAGACGTACTCCCAGCCCTCCTTCAGGATCATGAAGCCGTTGGAGCGATGCGTCGTCCACCAGGCCACCGTCATGACGCCGATGATCCCCGCCGCAGCGAACGACGAGAGCAGGCCGACGGCCAGGAGCAGGCCCGCCCCCACCTCGCTGGTCGCTGCCAGGTATGCGTTCAGGCGACCCGGGCGCATGCCGATGCTGTCGAACCATCGACCGGTCCCGGGGATCTTCCCGCCGCCGGTGAACTTGTTCCAGCCGTGGGCGGCCATGGTCAACCCGATGACACACCTCAGGACCAGCAGGGCCAGGTCGGTCGCAGTCGTGGGTTCCATGTGGGTTCCTCCCAGTCGACCCGCCCGGCTCTCGGACGGCACGCGGACCGGACACTACCGGGGGTTCCCAGAGTCGTTCTGGTCCGCCTGTCCGGTCCGGCACCGGCCCGTAGGCTGACCGGGTGATGGTCCTCAAGATCGCCTTCGCCGTCGCGGTGGCCATGTTCATATTCCGCCTGGGTCTCGCAGTGCTCAAGATGCTTGCCACGCCCATACCTGAGCCTCCGCCGGCCGGCGAGCTCCGCAAGGTGAAGCTGCAGTACCGCTGCAGCCTGTGTGGCACCGAGGTCCGCATGACGGTTGCCCCGGACGAGGCACCCGTTCCACCCCGTCACTGCATGGACGAGATGGAACTCCAGCAGACCGAGGACCTGTAACCGAACGGCAGACGTCGTCCACAGTCTGTGGATAAATATGTGGAGGAATCACATCTGTGTGATTCGTCCCCGTGGCCCGAAGAACGGGCCCGTGTTCAGTGGTACTGCGTGGCGGTGATGATCCCGCCCAGGATTGATCCCAGGCCCAGCAGCAGAATGCCGTTGCTGGTTCCGCCCGGCATCCAACCCACGTAGTTGAAGAAGATGATCAGGACGCCGAGGCCGAGCAGCCCGAACATGATCGCCGCCAGCCACGTCGGAGAAGGCTCATGGCCAGCTGACATCGACGTGTCCGGACGCGCACCTGTCCTGGTGCCCTTCGGGGTGACCCGACCACCCTGGACCCTGCGCTTGGCCGGACCGGGCCGCGACGGCGCGTCCTGTGGATCGACGTTCTCGCTACTCGACATGCTCCGGATGATAGGGCAATCGACGACCGACCCGGGTGGTCGGAACCAATTCCCCGACGGTGCAGCATGTGCCGGTGGCTAGCGTGAAGCGCGTGGGCGCCCGAATACTGGTCATAGACAACTACGACTCGTTCGTCTACAACCTCGTCCAGTACCTCGGGGAACTGGGTGCCGAACCCATGGTCCACCGCCACGACGCCGTGGACCTGCCGGCCATAGCCGCCCTTGAACCCGATGCGCTGCTCATCAGCCCGGGACCGGGGCGCCCCGAGGATGCCGGCATTTCGACCGCTGCCATCCGGTGGGCGGCCGGCCGGATACCCGTACTGGGCGTGTGCCTCGGCCATCAGGCCATCGGAAGCACCTGGGGAGGCGACGTCGTACGTGCGCCGGAGGTCATGCACGGCAAGACCTCCATGATCCACCACGAGGGCACTGGAGTATTCGCCGGCCTTCCGAACCCCCTGAAGGCCACCCGGTACCACTCGCTGATCGTCGACCGCCAGTCCGTGCCCGACGAGTTGGAGATCACGGCCACCAGCGAGGACGGGCTGGTCATGGGACTACGCCACCGGGAGCTCGACGTGGAGGGCGTGCAGTTCCACCCGGAATCGATACTCACAACCGGCGGCCACGACCTACTGGCCAACTTCCTGGCACGCGTGGGCTGAACAGCCCGACTTCGTTCAATCCGTGGAGGCCGGACCGTCCCCGGGAGCGTTCCCATCGCCTGATCCGTCATCGGCCTGGCCAATAACGATCGTCACCGTCGTACCGAAGTCCACTTCGACGTCCGGGAGCGGGCTCTGACTGATGACCCGCCCGTCATTGGGGCTGTACGCGGGAAGCGGCTCGTAACGGACGTTCACATCCAGGTCCTCTGACTCCATGGCAAGCACGGCGGCAGCCTCCGTCATGGATTCGACCGATGGAACCATGACCAGCGGGAGCCCGGATGACACCACGATCTGGATGGTCCCGCCGGGCGCCAGCTCGCTGTGGGCGGGGGGTTCGGTCCGTACGACCTGGCCGATCGGCACGGTACGGCTGCGCTCCTCAGTTGTGCTGGCCTGCCAGCCGAGCTTGGAGACGATGTTCATGGCGTCCAGCACCGGACGGTTGCTCAGGTCCGGAACCTCCTCGACCGCCGGCCCCGTCGACACGAACAGGATCACCCTCGCTCCCGGCGCTGTCTCAAAACCGGGATCCGGGGACTGGTCGATGACCTCGCCATTCGGGACGACCGGATGCTCCTGCCCGACGGTCTCGACCTTCAGGCCCATCGCCTCGAGGTCACGGACCGCGTCGGTGGCGAGGTCGCCCAACACGTCAAGGAGCACCATCGGACCCGTTCCGCGGCTGACCCACAACCGGACCGTCTCCGCCGGTTCGATCTTGGTGCCAGCCGCCGGCTCCTGGCGGAAGACCGTGTTCTCCGGATATTGCGAGTTCACCTCGTAGTCCATCTGCACGCTGAGGTTGGCTTCGCGCAGCGTGTTGCGGGCCTGGTCCAGCGGTCGCCCGATAAGGGTGGGCACCTCGACGAGGGTGATGCCGACCGGAGCGGGATCGTCGCCGCTGACCCCCAGGGTGTCGAAGAATTCCAGCACCAGATACCCGAAGACGATGAGCAGCCCCGCCAGCACGACCGTGAACAGCGCCGTCCGACGCAGGCCGTCATCGCGCCGGTGCCGGGTTCCACCGCCGAAGTCCCCTACCGGCGCTGGCATCGCCGCTGCCGGGCTGGCATGTGCAATGGGAGCCGGAGAGCCCACCCGAAGGTCGTGCGCCCCCTCCCGGTAACGCCGGAGGTCTCCCCTCAGGTCCTCGGCGGTGGGGTACCGGTTCACCGGGTTCTTCGCCAGCAGTTTGAGGGTTATGGCCTCCAACGACTCGGCCACCGCAGCACCTGCGGTCCTCAACGACATCGGGCTGTCCTGGACATGGCGGTAGGCAATTGCCACCGGCGTCTCGCCCGTGAACGGAGGCCGACCGAGGAGCATCTCGTAGAGCACGATGCCCAGCGAGTACAGGTCGCTGCGGGGATCCACCGGACGTCCCTGCGCCTGCTCCGGCGAGAAGTAGGTAGCGGTGCCCATGACGGAACCAGACTGGGTGAGGTCGTTCCTGGTACCCACCAGGGCCGTGGCGATGCCGAAGTCAGCCACCTTCACCTGCCCGTTGGGAGTCACCAGCACGTTGCCGGGCTTCACGTCCCTGTGAACGAGGCCGCTGCGATGGGCAAAGGCCAGGGCCGCGGCGATGTCAGCGCCGATGTCAGCGGCCCGGTCCGGGTGGATGCTCCCCTCGGATCGCAGCATCTCGGCGAGGCTCCGGCCCTCTACGTACTCCATGACGATGAAGTAGGTGCCGAGTTCCTCGCCCCAGTCGTAGACGCTCACGATGTTCGGGTGGTTCAGGTTCGCCGCCGCCTTTGCCTCCCGACGGAAGCGCTCCACGAAGCTGGGATCACCGGAGAATTCGTCGAACAGGACCTTCACGGCGACCGGGCGATCAAGCAGCAGGTCCCGCGCCAGATAGACGTCGGCCATGCCACCGCGCGCGATCTGGCGATGCAGTTCGTAACGGTCGTTGAAGACTGTGGGTCCCGGCGCTGACACGACGCTGGATTCTACCGCCAGCCGGATTCTCCCAATCGTCAGTCAGGCCTGATCGTCGGGAGAGGCCTCAACCGCCGCCCGGAAACCCTCGATCAGGCGCCTGGCCTCATCGAGCGATTCGACGACGATCGTCTCGTCCACGGCTATGCGGGTCGGCCCGTCCAGGCCGGTCAGCCGTAGGTCTCCACCCTCCACGAAGGTCGGATCAAACCACAGGAGGCCGGACGGCCGGCCACGAAAGACAGCCACGTCACCGTCATCGGATCCAATGAACCACCCCTGGCGGGCATACAGGCCGGCCACCAGGACGACGGTCGCCACCAGGCAGAAAACCATGGCAAGTGCCGTCCCAAACTCGATCCGGGCCTGATCAGCCGCCCCCCGGGAATGGGTTGACCGTTCCGATCTGGCGACCGGAACCGCCGATCGGCGGCCCTCGCGGGCCTCCGGTCCGGCCACGACCTCCACGACCAGAACCGTGACGTTGTCATGGCCGCCGTTCTCCACGGCTTCGCCGACCAGCCGGTCCGCCGCCTCCTGGACGGACCCGGCTGCGAGCACCTCGGCCAACCTCGCGTCGTCCAGCTCGTTGAACAGCCCATCGCTGCACAACAGGTACCGGTCACCAAGCGCCGGCTCGAGTTCCCAACTGTCGATCACCGGATCGGCTTCGATGCCCAGGGCCCGGGTGAGGATGTTGCGCTGCGGGTGCTGGGCCGCCTCCTCCGCGGAGAGTTCACCGGCCCGCATCAGGTCAGCCACGAGGCTGTGGTCGTCACTCACCTGCACCAGCTCACCGGCAGCCAGGCGGTACACCCGGCTGTCTCCGATGTTGGCGACGGCGAGAACCTCGTCGCCCGATGCGGAGTTCACGACGGCGAGGGCGCACAGGGTCGTTCCCATTCCGGAGAGATCCGGCCTGGTGACCGTCATCTCGAGGATGGTCCGGTTGGCCGACCGGACGGCAGCCACGAGGCCCGCACGGTCGGGTCGGTCGAACACAGCCAGAACGGCGGCCACCGCCTCGGCAGAAGCCACCTCGCCACCTCGGTGGCCTCCCATTCCATCGGCCACCACATACAGGCCATCGACCAGCCCGACAGAGTCCTGGTTGGAGGATCGGATCCGACCGGTGTGGCTGGCGGTCCCAGGTTCCAACCGCACCGACCGGCTACGCGCCGTGCGTCCGGAGGCGATCACGGTCTCCGCGGCACGACGAGTGCACCAGCGCACCCGGGGCATGGAAGATCGACGAGAAGCACGGCACCCACGGTGTGTCGATACTACAGGTCACCCTGTGGGCGATCCGGGCGGTGGCCGGGCCGGCCGCGCCTGATTTCGTCGACTCCCGTTAGCATTTCGGGCGCTGCACGCGCGAGTGGCGGAATTGGCAGACGCGCAGGATTCAGGTTCCTGTGTCCGAAAGGATGTGAGGGTTCAAGTCCCTCCTCGCGCACCACTCTTGGAAGTACCCGCGGCTGAATCCAGCCCCGGTCCGCCCGCTCTCCGATCGTGGATCAGAACGCCGGACCCGGCGGTACCTCCACATCCGGTCGTGGTTCGCAGCCCGCCAGCTCCACCAGCAGCTCCATCTCCTCAACCGAGGTCGGTCGCACCGTGAGACCGGTCGCCAGGGTCGACCTCCACTGCTCGAACCTCCCGGCTATGCGTTGCCGGGAACCAACCAGGGCCCCGTCGTCCAGATAGTCATCCGGCACTGCGGCAGCAGCCTCGTCCCGGAGACCTGCGGCGAACAGTTCGGTTATCCGGTCGGCGGCCTCGCCGAATCCCCGGCGGGACATGGCGTCGCGATGGAAGTTGTGCGACGACGGCCCGTAGCCACCGACCCTCATCGCCACGCCCGGGCGGGCCGCGTCGAATACCGCTGCCACGTCGTCGGTGAGCCTGACCGTCACCCCGACCTGCACCTCCAGGTCCGCCATCGTGCGACCACCCCGCTCCAGCCCGAGAGCCAGGTCGTCGGCGTAGAGGTGAGCGCTCCCCGGGGTGTACCCCAAGGGCAACCAACCATTGGCCACCTCGGCGGTCAGGCGCACGTTGGCCGGCCCACCGGTGGCCAGGAAGATGGGCAGATCGGGGTTCATATGCAGGATCGACTTCAACGGGCGACCGGCCCCGATCGATCCCGGCCCGGTGTAGGGAAGTGCCAACTCCGATCCGTCGTGGGCAACCGGTCCCTCCCTTCGGAACACCTGCCGGACGATCGCCACGTAGTCCCGGAGCCGCTCGTTGGGGTGCCCCCAGGGTTGGCCATACCAACCCTCGGCGACCCTCGGCCCGGACAATCCGAGACCACACACCACCCGCCCGGGAGCCAACCCGTCAAGCGTCCCGAACTGCATTGCCGTCGTCGTCGGGGGCCGGGCCGGAACCTGGGCGACTGCGCTACCCAACCGGAGGTACCGCGTGTAGGCGGCCAGGAAGGCAAGGGGGGTGACGGCGTCGGCGCCGTATATCTCAGCCGTCCAGACCGAGTCGAAGCCCAGCCGCTCTGCCAGCAGTACCCGCCGAAGGGGCAGTTCCACGCGGGGTTCGGACCAGATGTCCAGACCCAGTCCGAGCTTCACGTCCGATCCGTCCTATGCGTTGACGTCGACCACGACCCGGCCGCGGATCCGGCCGCCCAGGATCTCCTCGGACACGGCCGGCACCTCGGCCAGAGGGACCACGCGTGTCATCGACGCCAGCAGGCCACGATCCAGGTCCTCATCGAGGCGCCGCCATGCCTCGAGCCGACGGGGAAGCGCTACGTGTACCGAATGGACGCCGCGCAGTGTCACACCGCGCAGGATGAACGGCGCCACCGTCGTCTCCAGGTCCATACCCTGGGCCAGACCGCAGGCGGCCACGCAACCCTCCGGCTGGATCTGGGCCAGCACGTTGGCCAGCGTGTGGCTGCCCACCGCATCCACAGCCCCCGCCCACCGGGCACGGGCAAGGGCGCGCCCCCCTCCCTCGGAGAGCTCACCGCGTTCGAGGATCACCGACGCCCCGAGGCTTTTCAGGTAATCAGCCTCGGCGGGACGCCCGGTCGAGGCATGCACCTCGTATCCCTTTGCCGCCAGCAACGCCACCGCCACGCTGCCGACTCCTCCTGCAGCACCGGTCACCAGCACCGGACCGGATCCAGGCGTGACGTCGTGGTCCTCCAGTGCGAGCACGCAGAGCATCGCCGTGTACCCCGCCGTGCCGATGGCCATGGCCTCCAGCGAGGTGATTCCGGCGGGGATCGGAACGGTCCAACCGGCCTTCACCCTGGCCCGCTGGGAGAACCCTCCCCAGGCCTCCTCGCCCAGACCCCAGCCGTTCACGACCACCCGGTCTCCAACCGCCACCTCGGGGGAGTCCGACGCCGCCACCGTGCCCGCCAGGTCGATTCCCGGAACCATGGGGAAGTTCCGGACAATGGGCGACGAGTCGGTGACCGCAAGGCCGTCCTTGAAGTTGACCGTCGAGTACTCGACGTCGACGACCACGTCACCCTCAGGCAGGTCGTCGTCAGACAACTCCACGATCCCGCAGGTGAAACCGTCATCGGGCCTGTCGACCATCAGGGCTCTGAACATCAGGAATCCTCCGCCTACTCCCCGGCCGGGGCCGGAATCAACTCGGTCAGCTACCGAACATTGCCAGCCACTGTTCCTCGGAACGTGGCTTGAACACGAAGTTGTCCCGACGGGTCTCGCCCATCGGAGCCGAAGGCTGCGGGGAGTAGAGGTGGCCCGGATAGAGCACCGCCTCGTCCGGCACCCGGGAAAGGCGGTGGTGGAGGCTGTGGTACAGGGCGGCCGGGTCACCCCCCGGCAGATCGGTCCGGCCGCAACCCTCCAGGAAGAGGGTGTCGCCGGCCACCAGCCGGCCATCCACGAGGAAGCACTGGCTACCCGGGGTGTGCCCGGGGGTGTGGATGAGGTCGATGGCGATCTCTCCCACCATCACCACGTCGCCGCTCTCGTGGCCGACGATCTCGTCATCACCCAGGCCGGTCACCTTGGCGATGAACTCGACCTCTTCACGCTGCGCGTGCACAGGCACCGATACGTGCTCCAACAGCTCGCGGGCACCAATCACATCGAAGCCCATCATCGATCCACCCACATGGTCCGGGTGGTAGTGGGTGGCGAGAACGCCGGTGCATTTCATGCCATCGGCCTCGAGCGCCCCGAGTAGACCGGTCACGTCGTAGGCGGGATCCACGATCACGGCCTCGCCGGTCACCCGGTCACCGATCATGTAGACGAAGTTGACCATCTGGCGGGCCATCTGGTCATCGGCGGCGAAGTCGCGGCCGGAGAGCAGTTGGCGGAAGTAGAGGCGGTCGTCGGTGCCGGAGGTCATGGTCGGTTCATCGTAGGGATGCCGGGGTGCAAGGCCCGCAACGGCCGGTGGTCAGGACGGTTCACCGGCGCCGTTGCGCCAGGCTTCCTCCGCGAGGGCCACAACCTCGCGTAGGGGCCTGGCCGTCGCACGCGCCACCCTGGCGGCATCATCGTGTTCGGCCTTGGCCCGGCCGGCGGACACCTTGACGGCCACCGGGTGTCCGTCCACCTCGACGACGTGCATGGTCCTGGGAACCGCCCAGCGCTCCACTGAATGTGCCCTCACACCCAGCGAACCGGTTTCGGCCGTGAGGACGGCAGCGACCACCCCCACCGTCGCCGGATCGCAGAGCGCGCTCACCGTGTGGGCCGGCCGGCCCTTCTTCATGACCATGGGGGTGATCCAGGCGTCGTTGGCTCCCGCTGCCAGGCATTCGGCAATGGCGTGGGCGAGGGTCTCGCCGGTGGCGTCGTCGACGTTCACCTCCAGCTGCACCAGTGCCTGGCCCGAACCCGGCGTTCCGGGCGCCGCGTCGACCGACGTGCCCACGACAACCTGGAGAAGATTCGGGCGGCCCTCCAGGTCACGGTCACCTGCCCCGTATCCGGTCACCTCGACGACCATGGCGGGCATGTGGCCCCAGTCCACGACCAGGGCCGCCAGGAGGGCCGCACCGGTCGGCGTGGTGAGCTCGAACGGTACGTCGGTGCCATGGGTGGGTGCTCCGACGAGGAGCGCGATGGTTGCCGGCGCCGGTACCGGAATCAGCCCGTGCGCGGACTCGACCATGCCGTGGCCTGTGGCCACGCTGCCAGACCGCACCTCGTCGATTCCGAGTAGCTCCAGGGCCGCGCAGGTTCCGACCACGTCCACGATGCTGTCAATGGCCCCCACCTCGTGGAAGTGCACCTCCGATGGTGGCCGGGCGTGCAGTCGCCCCTCGACCTCGGCCAGGGCGTTGAACACCGCCAGGGAGCGTGCGGCGACGCGTTCGGGAAGGTCGGCGGCGGCGATCATCGCCCCGATGTCAGCGGCGGTGCGATGCATGGTGTCCTCCTTCGCCTCCACCTTCGCCTTGGTGCCGGCCAGCCCGCATCGAAGGGTCGGTCCGGCATCGAGAGTCCAGCCGTCGACTGATAGCCGACACAACATGTCGCGGACCTCGTCGACGGCGGCACCTGCGTCAATGAGTGCCCCCAGGGCCATATCGCCGGAGATCCCGGAAAAGCCGTTGAACCAGGCCACGCGGGTCATGTCGCAGCCACCTCCGCTGGTCCCAGCAGGCGGAGCACCGCACACGCCGCACCGAAGCCGTTGTCGATCCCGACCACGCTCAGGCCGGAGGCACACGACGCCAGCATGCCCAGGAGGGCGGTCACGCCTTCCAGGGAGGCGCCGTAGCCGACGCTGGTCGGGACCGCTATCACCGGTGCCCCCGTGAGGCCTCCGACCACGCTGGCCAGTGCCCCCTCCATGCCGGCCACGACCACGACCGCGTCTGCCTCGTGCACCCGGTCCAGATCAGCCAGGAGGCGGTGCAGGCCGGCGACGCCAACGTCGGCCAGCCGATCGGGTTCGATCCCGTGTGCCCACAGCACCGCCGCGCACTCATCAGCTACGGGCGCATCTGCGGTACCGGCCGTCACCACCAGGACCCGTTCGGTCCTCGGCCCCGCCCGACGCCAGACCACGGTTCGGCCCGACACGATGCCCGAGCCGTCGATGGCCAACGCCGCCTCCACCTGGACCTTCTCGGCCCGTGACAACACGACCGGCCCACTGCCGCCGGTCAGGAGTTCAGCCACGACGAGGGCGACATCCTCAGCGGTCTTGCCCGGACCGTAGACAGCCTCCGGGAGCCCCTGGCGCAATGCCCGGTGGTGATCTACCCGCGCTATACCGATGTCGGCGAACGGGAGTCGCTGGAGAAGGCGGACAGCATCGTCGGGTTCCACTCCACCTGAGGCCACGTCGTCGAGCAATACACGAAGGGCGTAGGCGTCCACGTCACTATCCTTGCCCGTCGTGGCCGACCTCACACCCCCGGACCGTTCAACGCTGGCGTACCTGGGTCCCCAGGGCACCTTCACCGAGCAGGCCCTGTACACCCAGCCGGACCTTGCGGGCATGGATCTCCGCCCAGCGCCGTCCATTCCCGACGTGTTCCGCCAGGTCATCACAGGCGAAGTCGACCTCGGCTTCGCTGCGATCGAGAACTCGATCGAGGGCAGCGTCAACATCACCCAGGACACCCTGGCCTTCGACGCTGACCTGCTCATCCAGCGCGAGGTGGTGATCTCCATCCAGTTGAACCTGATGGTCGCCGCCGGCACCACCCTGGCCGACATCGACCGTGTCGTCTCATTCCCCCATGCCATTGCACAGTGCCGCGGCTGGCTGGCCGAACACCTGCCGGGTGCCGAGGTCCACGCCTCGAACTCCACTGCCGATGCAGCACGCATGATCGCCGAGTCACCCGACCGGCGGACCGCTGCGATCGCCCCCGGACGCGCCGCCGAGGTCTACGGGCTGGACGTGCTGGCCGCTGACATCGAGGACCATCCTGAGAACCAGACCCGCTTCGTGCTGATGGCGGCCGATGGCATTCCGGCGCCGACCGGGCACGACAAGACGTCCCTAGTCGTGTTCCAGCGCGCCGACAGGCCGGGATCACTGCTCGGAATCCTCCAGGAGTTCGCCGCCCGGTCGCTGAACCTGACCCGGCTGGAGTCACGCCCGACCAGGCAGGGCCTGGGGAACTACTGCTTCCTCATGGACGTGGAGGGCCACATCGTCGACGAGTTGGTAACTGACTGCCTACGGAACCTCCACATGAAGCACGGCGAGGTGAAGTTCCTGGGGTCCTATCCAGCCGCGGGCTCCAACGGTGAGACCGTGCGCCGACAGGCTTCCGAATCGTCGCAGTCGGCCGACGACTGGATCGCCGACCTGCGAACGCGCATCCAGGACTGAGTGGGAGATCGTCGATCCCTGCCTGGCGGTCCTCATCCAGAGGACAACCGGCCACTGCTCGTAAAAGGCCTAACCGAAGCTTCAGGCGGTAACGCTGGTGGCGGAGGGAGGGGGATTCGAACCCCCGGAGCCGTGAGGCTCAACGGTTTTCAAGACCGTCGCAATCGTCCACTCTGCCATCCCTCCGTGGCGCAGCGTAACGGCAGGGGTCCGCGGTCTCGGGGCCGCCGGTAGCATCCCTGCCCGAGGAGAGGTGGCCGAGCCAGGTTGAAGGCGCTCCCCTGCTAAGGGAGTATGGGCCCAAAAGCTCATCGTGGGTTCGAATCCCACCCTCTCCGCCAGATCGCATCTTGCCGTGGCACCGGTCGCCGGCCGGTGGGCCGATTCCGGGCCGCCCGTACACTCGTCCGCCTGCGCTCGTAGCTCAATTGGATAGAGCATCTGACTACGGATCAGAAGGTTGGGGGTTCGAGTCCCTCCGAGCGCACTAAGCAAGTTCGCAGGTCAGAACCCCTAACCAGTTCAATCAACCCGCTTGTATGGTTTGACCTGAGGTGTTGCGGCAGCCAAACCGGCAGCCAACGCCGCCCCACATTGCCCCCGCTAGGTGTCGCGATCACGTGCCGTCGCGCGTGTACCTTGCGAACAGCGCCGCGACCGTGGCGTGCCAACAGTGACCAGTGCCCCCGTGGCCATCGTGTCCGAACAACTGCTGCACCGAAGAGGTGCCGCGCAGCGGAGAACACGATGGAACGACTCCTCCTCACTGTTGACGAGACCGCGGAAGCCCTGGCCCTTTCCCAGTCGACGATCTACCGGCTGCGCAAGTCAGGCGACCTTGTCGCCACCCAGATAGCAACTGCGGTCCGTATCACGGAATTGTCCCTGCGGCGTTTTGTTGATACCCGTATCAGGGTGGCTAGTCGTGACGGTTAGGCAGTCCGATGACCCGGCGCAGCCCCCGAGAGAGAACCGTCTACCAACGCAACGACAGCAAATGGGTCGCCGAAGTCCAACTCCCAAATGACCACCTTGGGAGGCGTCGCCGCCAGAAGCGAACCGTCAAGACAAAGAAGGAAGCAGAACAGATTTGCCGCAACCTCCTCATCGACGTTGAGTCCGGGCGGACTGAACTCGATGGTTCAATCACCGTCACCGACTGGTGTGAGACATGGCTGGCTGGCGCAACCGGTTGACGTGCAAGGAACGAACCGTCGCCGGGTACAAGTACGCACTCGACCGGTGGGTCCTACCTCACGTCGGGCGCTGCCAGTTGCGTCAACTCCGCGTCGGCCACATCGAGACGATGCAGACCAGCCTCCTCGACGCCGGTCTGTCCGTAAGCACGGTCCGAGTCGCCCGTCACGTGCTATCCAGCGCGTTGAGCCAAGCCGGCATATCGCCCACAACCCTGACTAATCAACGCAATGAGATGGAGGTCGACGGTTATGGAATCGGCCGCAGTGCCGATACCGGTGCCGGCCTTAGAGGTGCTAATTTTCGTAATGTAGATCTCTCAGGCTCGACGATTTCCGAAGCAGAGAAGCTATGTCCTCGAGGTGGCTAGCGATTGGCTCGATGAACTCTTCATTGGGTAGGAGGTAACGCTCGCCACGGTCGAGCCCGTCGAAGACACGTGTTGCAAACTCGTTGGCTTCAAGCCGGTTTGGGAATGAATCGATCGCAGGTAGCCGGGGCGTATCGGGTCCTCCGAATACTTCAGGACGGTTGCGGGACGCTTGCCAAATTCGACTCTTGACTGGCCCCGGCAATAGCACGGTGACCTCAATATCCGGCGCGGCCTCTTCGAGTTCTATCCGAAGGTTGTCGGCAAGCGCCACGATGCCGTACTTCGTAGCAGCGTATGGGGTGTTACCACTGCTCTGTCCTGGAGCTAACCCTGCTATCGATGAAGTTGCGACTATGTGCCCAGTGCCACGTTCAATCATCGCTGGGAGAAATGCTGTCCAGGTATTTACCACCCCAAACAGGTTCACTCGCCATAACCATTCCCAGTCTTCCGGGCGCTGTTTCCACAGTGGTGCTTGAGGGCTGATTACCCCTGCGTTGGCAATTACTAGATCGGCCACGCCCAGTTCGTCATGCACTGTTTCAGCAAAGTTGAAGACAGCCGTCGGGTCAGCAACATCGACGACGCTCGAAGCCACGGTGCCTCCGTCTGCTACCAAATCGGCCTTTAACTCTTGGAGAGCAGGGCCTTCGATGTCCGCGAGTGCGACGCTGTAACCGCGATTAACACATTCACGAGCAAGACCTTCACCGATACCACTGGCAGCTCCAGTGATGACCACCACGGAGCCTGTCGACAGTTGCATTGTTCTCACCGTAGTGGGGTAGTAGTTCGGTTTATCCAGCGATCCAGTAGGCGCGCCACAACCGCTCTAAAGCAGAAGCCGCTTTCTAGGTAACCGCTCTGGCAGGCGACAGGTGGGCCTGTCTGTACGTCGTCTTTCGGCAGCCATACCGGCAGCCACAGGGGTAATCCGCGGGGTCACAGCCCAGTCGCAAAATGGACTGGTTAGGGAACAACTCACCCGACTGGAGATCCCTGTGGCCCTACCTGCGGATCAGAAGGTTGGGGGTTCGAGTCCCTCCGAGCGCGCCAAGCAACTCCGCGGTACAGGCCCTCAGTGGGTTTGGCTAACCCTCTAAGTTTCTGGTCAGGTCACGTCATGCGACACGACGAGCAGGTCCGGGTAATCAAGGAGATGTGCGCCCATCTCGACGGTGACACCAACGTTGATGCGGGCGGCCTGCGTGCTGTGACCTGCAGTTCTGGTTGATCACTGGCTCGTGTCGTTTCGCAGTGTTTCGCGACGTCTCGTGGCCTGATCGACGGACTCAGTTGGTTTCAGAAGCACTGCCACGGCCATGCTTCCAGTAGCCCCGGACAACGGCGTGGGAGCGGGAAAGGCCTCGCTCGTCGAATAGATGATGGCGAATTCGCTGGACGGCAGCGGCCTCACCAGCGGCCCATACCCGCGCGTCAGGAGCTATCTGTGCGCTGGTAACAGCGGCGACGAGAGAATCGCCGGGGGTTGAGCCAGCCTCAAGCTGATACCACTGAATGGTCGCACCTGGATGCGCGGGCAACTCGAGGCGTGCGTCGAGATGCCGCACCTCAATCAGTACCTGCA
>Ga0115000_10002487_pt1 | contig 15894 bp, 8 predicted proteins | sample ArcticOcean_MG_C_6_FD_89690 | JGI IMG/M metagenome (GOLD analysis project Ga0115000, IMG submission 89690) | Marine microbial communities from western Arctic Ocean - ArcticOcean_MG_CB8_128 | ecosystem: Environmental > Aquatic > Marine > Oceanic | place: Arctic Ocean: Canada Basin | collected...
AAAAAAACCCAAATGTGGGAGGCGAGCACGATGGGTGCCCAACAAAGGAAAGCCCAGCAATGTCTGGTATGAGCTCTTTGGGTATATCAACAACCAAACAGGTCTAACCAACTGCCGTTTGAACAAAATTTTAGGAATCCTACATTTACGCACTACTGTTTGGAGGACGATGGGTGCCCCCCTTTAAGCTGACCAAACACCCCCAACAATTGGCCCTTAAGGTACAGACAAGAAGAAAACAACAGAAACAAACTCGTTACCAATGAACCCCACCGCCATTGAAGGAAATGCACCAGTCGCACCAGTCGCACCAGTCGCACCCGTCGAGTTGTCCGAGGCCGAGAAAGCGGCCGAGGAAGCGGCTAAGAAAGCCAACCGCGAGTTGATTCAAGACCCTTGCAAGAACGTCCAGGGCATGTATGAGAAGGAGCTGCAGATCAAGGCGCGGTTCGAGAGAAGCAAGGACCCAAAACCTGAAGATATGGACGAGCACCGCCGCAAGCTGGAAGCGCACCGCAAAAGGCTGCGCGTCTATACCAGTTTGATGTCCGCGATGGCATCGACGGACACGGACACCGCCTTCGTTCGTGACGATCGCAGCAGACGCATGGTCGTTGTTCCCAAGGATCACACCCTCTCGGTCGTCCGTCGGCAGGAGGTGGTGACGCCCGAGCTCGTGGGCGACATTCCGATTGGCGATTTCCTCACAACGCAATTCGACACTGCGAATCTCGAGCGCGAAAAAGGTCTCCACAACCTGTCCATCAAGATAGACATGACCCCATTCGAGGAGTCGATTGCAGAGCTCCCGCAGTCCGATCGCACGTTCCTCCAAACACGCCTCAATCCAACGTACGCCTACGACGCCGAGGAGGACACAACTCCCACCGAGCGGCTGACCCCGGAATCGAAATCGAAGACGGTCGTCGTCCACGAGGGCCCCAGCTCTTTCTGGTCGGAGTCCCAGAAGATCTCGCGCCTCTTCCCCGCGATCGTCGCCGGCAGCACGGGGACCATCTGCCGTGGGTCCGCGCCCGCGCGCGCGGAGATGCAATTCATGATTCTTTTCATGTCGATCACCGGTCTCGGTGAGGTTCCGGAGACGGGCAGCGCCCTCGCCAAGGAGACGGCGGCGCGGTTCTTCAAGCACTTTTTCGTCCACACCAACAAGCAAGTGGAGCCTCTGGCGGCCGTCGACGGGTTTCCCGTCGCAAAGGGAAAGATGGCGGCTTTCATGGAGGAGGACGAGGTCTACGTTCGCCAAGCCGACGACCCCGCCGCCGAGATCAGCTTCGACCTGGTGTACACGTGCTCGTTCGCAGACACCACCATGAAGCCCTACCAGCCGTGGTGCCCTGAGTCGACCGACTCCCGCGACATCCAGCGCGTCGGCGTGCGCCTCGTCGAATTCACCTTCGAGCTCGCCAAGCGCCTCCTTGGGCCCGAGCCGGAGAACGTCCCGTTTCTGATCCGCAAGTGGAGAGAGACCAATCCCAAGTGCAAGGAGGGCTTCAGCACCATCAAGCTGGCCATGGCCATCTGCGCCGACCCGTCGAAGTGGACACACCCCACGAGCGCCAACCGCCAGCCGTCAAACGCGCAGTTGCATGAGATGATGACGTCGTGGGCAAATTCCCCTTACACCAACCCGTCCATTCGGTTTGTCACGCTCGCCGGCATCGGCGCACCCACCGAGTCGCCGAAGGTCTTGTTCTACAGCAGGGACCGCGAGAGAGAGATGTTCGACGAGACGGTCCTGCGCGTGAAGGCCTACGACTGTGACGATAGAAAGGCCGGGTCGCTCGCCGCACTGCGCAAGACCTTCCTTACGATTCTCGAACGGCTCGTTTGCGGCGCTACTGGCATCGTCGGAGGCGCCTCGTCGGCGATCGTCGTGCACAACGACGACGACGGCCCCATCGGCGCGGCGCGCGCCGCGCCAAAGTCTCGCAAGCGCAAGGCGGTCAAGGAAGCCACTGTGGCGCCCCTGAACGACGAGCTCTACGCCCTCCTGTTTGCCAAGGTCGAGAACATCGAGCGCCTCATACTGGAAGATAGAGACGTGCAGAAGAAGGAACAGAAAATGCGCAAGGCCATGCGCGGGAGTATCAACACCCTTCACGGCACGTGCACCGACATCGAAGAGCAGATCAAGGCGATTCGGGCATTCCAGTCCGGGGACGCCGCGGCGGCGGACGACGACGAGGAGGAGGACGAGGAGGAGGACGAGGACGAGGACGAGGAGGACGAGGACGAGGAGGGCGAGGAGGGGGGCGAGGAGGACGAGGACGAGGACGGGTCCGAGTCCGACGCGTAGAATCTCGAGTGGGCGGTCGTCGACGAGGCCGCCTGAAGATGTCGGCGAGCGGCGAGAGCCATGTGGAGAGCGCGGGGGGGGGTGGTGCGGGGGAGAGAGAGAGAGAGCGCGCGCGCGCGTGGGGGAGGGTGTGAGTGCGCCTGCCCGACAAAACACCTTGAATTTGAGCGAGTTTGTGTTTTGGACGCGATTTGCGTGACTGGCTGCACTCGGAGCGAATTTGCCTGCGAACGGGTATGTTTTTTGTGTATGTGTCGCGAATCTGCACTGTTCTGTCGAGTGGAGTGTTGAGCACGATGGGTGCCGTGGTTGAGACCCTGCAATGGAGTATACCACGTTGATGCAAGGTATACTAACAGAAGCAACGACGCCCACTATCAGTCTCTCTCCCACGAAGTTTGAAAAAATGAGTTCCGGCGGTGACGACGTTGCACTGGTGGTGAATTCAATCTTGCACTCTATGCCGACCCTGAACAATGTTGAAAGCAACGGCTTGGACATCGAAGAGTTGTCGCGGCGCAATATTGGCGCCGGGTGTGAGTGCGACCCGGAAAGCAGGAAGCTCGTCAAGGCAAATGGATTCTGGGTTTGCGACGAGTGTGGCGTTTGCGTCGGTGGCGTCCAGGAGTGTAGCTTGGCGGAGGAGCGCCAACGGGACCGGGTGGCGAACGCGCGAGAATTGGCAATGGAAAACGAGCCCAGTCCGCTTGTTGTCATCCAGCCGGGTATTCCGGCCGGTGTCAGTTGCTACGCTTGCCTGATTGGCAACGCGCGGCACTGCCGCGTGATGGCCACGGCCGCTTGTGGGTTTCTCATTCTTTTGGACGGCGTGCGAGCGTCGACCGAGATGTGGATGGAGGAGGTGAGCATTACCCAAAGGGAGGTTTCGGTGCTCTTGCGGCAGTGCAACGACAGGTCGGCGTCGGCCCGTGCTGGCAACAATTCAAGCATCGGACAGGTGATCGCCGGGCGCATCTTGCACGTTGCCGTCAGCTTGGAGCAATTTATTCTTGCCCATCCGGCACCGCCGGCACCACCGGCACCGCCGGCACCGCCGCAAGGCGGCAACGAGGACAAGTACCACGTGACGCGGCGGGTGAGTGACGAGCTCAGGGCTATCGCGACCGAAAAACCAATTTGCAGCGCGACCGCCGCCCGCTTGTACAAACTCCAATCGAAGCTGTCGACCCTCTTGACGCGAATGGAATCTCGCGGCGCGCAAGCGAGCAAGTTCATTTCGTTTGTGGACGGTGGACGCAAGGACAACAGTTTGATTTCTGCCGACCAGCAGAAGAAGCTCGAAGTTCACGCCGCCACGCAGCTCCAGACCATCAGCGAGGAATTCATCAGATGCGCCGAAGACCAAGGCGACGGCGACGGTTCAAGGATTGCGACCCTCCTGGGAGGTTTGAAGAGCCAAAACAACCATTCCGACGTGATATGCAGCGAAATCGACGCGCTCGGCAACGATGTGTTCGAAGCGTTCGACGTTTCAATGAAGGTTCGCTACAAACACAAGGACGTGTGGCGAAGGAACACGACGTGCCACTGCTGCAGCAACCTCACGTGCCAAGCCCTCATGAGCATTGGATTCGTGACGACTCAGGAGGTTCCCGTTCTCGAGGAGGGCGGCCATTACGTCTCGCGCTGGCTGCCCAAGCGCCGCGTCGTTCGCGGGCAGACGCGCGACATCGAGTCTATTTTCTGCATCGACATGCGCCTGCTGGGCGTATTCAAGCTGTGGAAGGCCCCATCATGCTTCTGTCCGCCGCCCTCGTCGACGGTGGTATGCCACGACTTCTTCGAGAAGCGGGCGAAGGACGTCTTCTTCCGGTCCAATTTCGTTTCTTATCGCCTCAATACGACACTGGCGATCATCACAATTCTGCTCAAGACGCGCGAATTCTGTGTCCGCGACGTCGAGCACGAGCTCTCCGTGTCGGCGGCGGCGATCGTCTTCGGTTTCTGGGACGCGCACTTCAAGGCCGCCTTCGACGACGACGGCACTGGCAACCCGAACTTTTCCACTTTCAACGCGTTGTTGATGGCAGGTCGCTTGGATATGCTCAAGGGCCGTGGCAACCCGGCGACGGACGCGGTCGTGCTCATCCGAAGGCTGCAATGGAAGAATCTCAGCAATTCAAACACGCTTCACGTCACCCACCCAATGCGCGTCCGCAACTCGGCGGAGGTCGTCGACGTTCCGTGCATGCCGCCGTCGTTCGACACCAGGGCGATCGCAACCCTCGACCAGTGCATCTCCTTCCATCTGCAAGACCGCCGTTCCACGGTGCGATGCATCGACCAGTACCTGAAGATCAACAGAGAGTTCACGCAGTACGACTTCGACGCGATACGGCAGGCCTTGCGATCCAACATGCTCGGATTGTCGTCTGGGCATGCCGAGGAAACGCTCATCGCGCGCGGCGAGTCGACCGTCGTCCCCTCGCACCTGCGCACCGTCGTACCGCGAAAGGCGGAGGCGGTCAGCCGTGATTTCGTGCCGAGCGATTTTGGGATTCGAACCAATGGCGCGGGCGGCATCCTTTTGAGACTTTCCTCGTGCACACGCCGCCTGACAGCCGTCATGCCTCGCTGCTGGGCGGACGCGGGCATCTTCGATTCGCTGGTCGCCGAATACCCAGCTGAGCGACTGGCAATTGGATTGCTGGTGTGCTTGGACGGAAGGTCTTACCCGGCGCTGCCGAGCACGGTGCCAGTAAACGAGGGCAACGACATTGTGTACAGAGACATCGAAGACCCTCTGCAGCAAAGGAACGCGACGCCATTGGGCAAAGGGGGGTCGCGCATCAAAAAGTCCCTCCGCGAGTGCATCTTGATGGAATGCAACCTCTCGCGACTCGTACATGGCACACGAAAGGACGATTATCTTGCGATAGGTATGCCTATCAACCACGCGAACAAGCACCAAATCGACCAGTTGGCGCAACGCGAGAGCGTCCGTGAGATTGGAACCTTTGCCACTGCGGCAAAGTTGGTTCGGTCGATTGCGACCATTGCGTCTCTTACCTACGCCATTCGTTTCGTCGACAGCCTCATCGCGAAGGTGATCGAAAGTGCACACGATTCCGATTTCGGAGACTTCGAGCAGGACCGGGTCGTGATGGTGGACGTTTCGCAGCAGTTCAACTCGGTGAGTGGCCAGCTGCGCGTTTCAGACTATATGTCGCTGTTCGAAGCGCCCGTGCCACACCAGGTGCCGATGTCGTCGCCCACTCGACGCACCGTCACAAATTCGTTGATTCACGAGATGGTCAACACCGTCGATTCGTGTTGTTGCGTCCTCAACGCGATTCTCGGCGATTCGTGGTCGACGACGGTCGGAATCGACCCGGAAGAGACGTCAAGGAAAATCCACACGAGCCAGCCGCTCAAGGTGTGGCAACAGTTTCTGGGCAGCTTTCCGGGCGGAAGCAGGCCGGTCGCTCCACCCTCCAGCTACGAAGACCTGATTGTGCATCTGAACAGATTCGAAGACCGCCGCGTGCGGCTGTTTGCACGCGCACGCTCGCTGAACGCAAACGACCCGGTCTGGACAAACGAGCAATCGCTCGTGCTCTGGAACCCGCTGTCGTGTCTACACGACAAAACGACGGGGTGCAGCAAACGCATCTCCAACGCCATGGCCCAGTTCGCCATGAGCGACCCGCGTGTCGTCCCAGACGAGGGCAATTTGGGGATGTCGGAGCGGCTGTTGAAGGACGCCCTGGAAAAGTGGACGTGCTTGGTAAAAGAGACTGGCGGAGGCCACGACGACGAGGTGTCCGTGGCCAGGGACCACGAACAGGTGGCGCTCGGCTCGCTGGCCAGGGACAAAAACGACCCGCTCCTCGGCTTCGCCGTCTACAACACCGATGGCATCTTACGGTACATCCTGTACGACACGGCGGACGCGCAGAAACATTTCGATTCGTGCTACAACCGCGTGTACTGTGACGGCTCCTTAAACCTGACGAGTGCCGATGCAGAGATGTCCAAGCGCATGTTCGCCGAACTCAAAGCCTCGATGCTGCAGCTCGGGATTTTGAAAAAGCAATACGCTTCCATTGGCCATTTCCACCGCAACCGCGTCGTCGTCGAGTTTCTGTGCTCGGCAGCCATCAACGAGGGGACCACCCGCGAAAAGACAGTGGCCATGCAGATCCTCCGCTCGGGCTACTGCTTCCTGAGCTGCGCGTTTGAGGTGCACTCGAACGTCTTCTTCAAATCGATACTCGACCAGAGCAGCCTCGATTGGTACGGCCAAGTTCGCAAGACGGGCCCTTCGATAGCCGCAGGCAGTGCCATGCGACAGCGATGCCGAGTCGAACCCGCCTACACGCTCGAAGAGGCGGAAGAGTACATGCTTCGCCGTTCAAGGCGTAGTCACCTCAAAGAGCTGCACCACGCACGGCGCGTGGTCGTCGTGAACACGTTTGCAGACCGCGAAGACGAGGACGACGACGAAGCGGTACCGTCGCGTGGCTCCAAGCCGCACCGGGCGCGCGACGCCACCGCCGCCGACTTGGAGGCGTTTGAGCCCGCCGGCGAGCGCCAGAGCGTCGCCATTGGGTCGGAACCGCATACGTTTGCCTTCAGCGACGACGAAGACTTCGATCTCAACGGCCTGGTGGCGTTGACACCCGCGCAGGAGCGCGCTGCGAACGCCGCGCGGAACACGTCCGGCGACCACCACTCGTTTATCAACAGCATCCGCCGTCGATCTGGGCGACGACCGCTTCGCGCCGACGACGAAGAAGAATACGAAGAAGCGGGCGGCAATCATGCCATAGAGTCGGAAGTTTTCGGTTGATGCGGCGCGGGTGGTCCGTAAAAACGCAAGCGCTAACCGTCTGGGTGGAGTGGGTGGAGTGGCTAGGTGCGTGGGAGTGGCGGTTTCGTGGCGTGGGAGTGGCGTGTGGGTGTATGGCCAGGCTTTTGACCATCGATTCTTGTACGGTAGCCCTGCGCAACGCACTGCTTGGGGCACTGCGCACATGCGACGAGGCCATACTGCTGCCTCAGTCGGCGCAATCGATGGAGTCTGCGGCGTTTAAGAATGTAGCGTTTAGGTTGTGTGGCGCGACGAACGGCATACAGACGTCCATTTTTTCGCAAGATTGGTTTACCGGTATCTCACTCGTTAAGCTCAAAGGTGACGATTTGGCGTTGATTGAGGAAATTCTCGGTTCGCCCAGTCGGCGAACCGAGCTGCTAAAAACCCTCGGCGAAAAGGTGAATTCGGAAGTGTCGAATTCCACGCTTGAGGTGGGGCCTTCGCTGGAATCGGACGCCGACGAGCGGGACCTGGAGGAAACTTCGTGGAACGCGGGCTTCGACTCGCCGAGCTGTTTTGTTGGTGTCTTCTCCGCCAATCACTCCAAGACACCAGACGGTGGAAAATGCGGAATGCAGCGTGAGCACAAGGACTACTACCTTGTGTGCCGCGCGGGGGCAGGTACGGCCGCGTCGACATTCCACTCCAGGCTCCTCGCCTCGTTGCAAAAGGGGTCGTCGCTCGACCAGGCCCTCGAAACTGAAATTGCGCAGCCTGGCCCGCAGGCGTTGCGAAGACTGGCGATGGCCGGCTTTCGCAACCGGTCTCGAATTATGCTGGATGCAGTGCACGTGCTCGGTCTCAAGGACGTGTCGAGCGTCGGCGACCAGGCCGCCCGCAACAAGCACCGCGGCGTGGTGGCGGACGTGGACACAATCGCGAATACTATCAGGAAACTTGACGACTCTCCTCGCTCGACGTGGCAGTATTCGACGTGCGTCGACGGCGCCTCGTCGAAGGGGATTACCTCCCTCTCGAATCAGGCAGACGGCGTGATTCTGTTCGTAAACGAAAACGGCGATCAGCGCATCTCGCTCAAAAACGAAACGTGGGGGTGCATTCCGTTTGGTAGCAAGAGAATTGCGACGTCGAGAGAAATGGTCGACCTTGCCGTCAAAGCCCACTCGACGTCGACGACGACTCCTCACCCAGACTCGCACTGGATTTCAACCAGGTTTGGCTGGAACAACCGCCAGTTCTCGAGTTCGCAGCCGTCCATCGAGCCATTCGGACTGTGGGGGGCATACAGCCCCGAAAATTACATTCAAACATTTGCACGCGAACTTGGCATTGCATCCTATCAAGCCGTTCGGCTGAGGCCAGAGCTCGTGTGCAGCGCCGGTGTAGACGCGGGAAAACTGAGAGCGGTTGTCAAAGCGGTCGATTTGGCGCGAAAAACGTGATGCACCGGTGCACCGGTGCACCGGTGGGGTTTTTTTGTGGGTCGGGTGTGGCGGACCACTAGGGGTGCCCCACATTTGAAGGAATTTGTGTGTGTGTGGGGCGTCCATATAGCAAGAAGGCGAAAAAACAGGAACCATGTCAATCGTAGTGGCCGATTTTGAAACCGTCGGCAAAAAGAGGCCCATCAACGACGAAGGCTACGACTTCTACAGAAAGGGGTACTTGGGGAAAAAGCTCGTCAACTTCTTCGGGCATGTGGGTTATATGCCGCTCAACGCGGATAAAATGCACCCTTCGCACGTCCGGGCGATGCTCGACCTCAAGAACGAGCTCGAACTGAAAGATGTCAAGTTCTCCGGAGATTTGACCGTTCAGGAGGTGTTGAAGCCGTCTGCGCACTTCGGAGGCGCCGCGGCGTTTTGTGGGCCGACGCCGATTTTGAAGCAGAGCGAGGCGGCGGCCAACAACCTGCCGCCGATCGGAAACGCCCGCGTGGTAGTTTCGATGCATTTCTATATTGGCTCACGCGCAACAAGCTTCACCGACGACGTCCTTCCGCCGCAAATTGAATTCGCGGCCAAAGCCGTTCTCGCCAAGTTCAAGTCGACCAATCGACGTGAAATGAGCCACGTCGACATCGCCGAACTCAACGATTACGCCCTGGTGGAACGTGCCCAGGAGCTGTTCGGAATCGACGTCGGTCGAATTGTGTTCCCTCATCCATTCGAGCCCTATTGTTGGGCGATCAACGACGTCGAAGGCCAAGTCGGCGTTCTCTGCATGCGGCCCTGTGAAAAGGGAGCGTCGTTCAAGCAAGACGTGAACGATGTGTGGGACATTGCAAAAAAAACGGCCAAGAAGGCGGCGGACGAGGAGACCCTTGGCGGCGACGTGACGCCAGAAGAGCCGATCGAGGTCCAAACCGTGTTCAGTTTCCTTTTTACCGCGTTCAATCGCGACGACGCGAAGCAGACGGTCCATTGCCCCGTGACACTTTTGGCGATGCACAATCTTCAGCGGCAATACAACAACGTCTACGCGAAGGATGAGGAGGGCGACTTGGCCAGACCCAAGAAAGTCACGGCGTGGCTCCAACTTGCTCCGTTTATCGAGGAGGCGTCGTCGAACGACGATCTTTTTGCCAAAATCAACTTCTTGAACTGGTACATAAAACAGGTCCATTCACATACGTCGATAATCGCAGGCGACCGCGCTCCTCACAGCACGCTGATGAGCGAATTCCTTACAGCGGTCCGAACGGTGATCGTCGACTTCTCAAACAGTGGCAAATCGATCTGGGAAAAAACGAAGTGCGCAGGCGATGACGACACCGATCACGCCGACTGGCTCTACGACGACGATATGGAGGAGTGAAAACGAGACGGGTGGCCGAAAAAGAGAGGTTGTGTGGTGAACCTTACGCTGTAAACGGTCATTGTGCGAAATCGGTAAAAATGCATATCCCTAAATGCATATATGGGTGACACAGAATGTTTAGTCTTTTTTGTAAGGTAGTAGATTGTCCGCTTTATGATCACATTTGATCCGAATTTGTCTATTTTAAACCTGTACAACACCAGTTCCTCTGTCCCCGCGGTGGCAAATACCACCGCGTACCTTAGCCTTTTGTATGGCCATAACTCGTTTGAGTTCTGGTCCTGTAAGGGTTAAAACAAAAGGCCAGTCGCACTATCACCAAACTGGTACGCAACCGTGGGAACAGACCCCAGAATGTCCGACGGAACTTGCAATAGCGAGCAGCATCCAGTGGCCGAGATCACGAACGCATTGACTTCGATTTCCAACGCCCGCTCCGAGGCCTTCGAACAGCACTCGTTTCGAGTAAATCCGCATGGCTCGAACCCGACCACATAGGATTCCCATGCCGCAAAAACGACGTTTTCGTATATCTCGCAGCTTGCGAATGGCGGCGGTGAAATTGGATCGGGGGGTGCCGGTGCCACAGCTGGCACGCTCGTGGGCGGCAGAGGGAGTAAATTAACAGTTTCGGTTTCAGGAATTGCTCTGAAGAAAACGTCAATGTTGTCCAAAACGATCTGCCTGAATTCGCCAATCAGGGTGATTCGGATAAATCGCGTCTTCGACAGCACATTATAGTCTTGGTCGGACGCCGTTGGAGCTAGACAAGCGTGGGTGACGTGTACCAGCCCTTCGGAGTAGGCTGCGACGTTAGATCCGACATTCCACGGCTGGCACTGCAATTCGAGCGGGTTGTGCGTGTCGTCGTAAACTGTCAGCTCCCAGCCTCGATTCGCCTGCGTATCGCCCCCGTACAAGACGGGAGGGTGAAATAGGAGAGAGCCGAGCTCTTCGTCGACCGGCAATGCAAAGTTGACTGCGAACAAGTACATTCGACCGTTGAAGTCGGGTTTGTAGTCTTCGAAATCGAGCTCGGCGAAGGGCTCGAAGCCGTTGGACGCGCCGTCGCCACACGCCCGTTGTCCATCTAGGCAGTTTATGGGGTTCGTGCCGGTGATACACGCCAGCGGCGCAGCCGTAGCGCGCATCGACCGTGTGCACGCGGCCAACTTGTCCGAGATCGTGTCCGAGATCGTGTCGTGGTAAACATCGAGGGTGCCGTGCAGGGTGTCCGTGGCCTGGTACGTTGACAGTTTGACCTTGTAGATCGGCACTAGCCGGATTAGCCGCGTCTCGGCGGCGGGCGGTTGAGGGGCGGGCGGCGAGGGCGGCGGCGGCGGCGGCTCGGTCGTCGGCGCGATCGGTGGAAGGCTCGGAGGTTTCCACGTGAACCCGTCCAGCGTAAATTGTACGTGGAGTTCAATCGCAAGGGCCTGGCACCTAGATTCGGCCGACAAAATGTAGACGCTGCGGTACGGCACAAAACACACGGTGAGCATGGGGGCGGGATTGGGTGATAATTGTGGCTATAAAATGAGGCGCACCTGTCGCAGAAATTTTCCATCATGGTGGTTGAAAATTCAAGCGCCATCTCGCGGCTCTCGAATCGTGGTGGCGAGGGCGGCGGCGAGGGTGCGGGAATTTCGGGCGGCTTGGGTGGTGGCTGTGAGGGTGGTGGTCTGGGCGGTGGAGTGGGCGGCTTGAATCGAGGCAGGTACGCCGCCACGTTGTTATATTCGGCAATTGGAATGATCTCGAGTCGCTCTTCTGTACAGCCATCAGACGCACGTTCTCTGTACCAGGCGGTTGAAGGTTCTCCTGAGTTGGTGCATTTCTTGGCGTATGGCACGTTGTTTTCGTAAAGGTAGTCTGAGCAGCGGGCCGACAGGAGTGATTCGATTCCCGTTTTAAACGTGGTTTGTGGCAGGTGCAAGTTTGGAGTGGCGCCTGGTTCCAAACGATTGGTAAAGTAGAATGCGATGGACTTGTCGAGTGAATCGTCGGCATAGTCTTGGAGTTTGCGGCGGTTGGCCATCGGAACATCGCCAATCGGAACGGCCGATGGAGCATAGTCTCCCAGTGCGCCGATTGTCCTGGAGACTTGGTCCATTGCGACGAACGAGCTCGAGCTTCCGCTTCCCGACTGTCGTTGAAATCCACACAGTTGCTCCTGCATATCGTCGCAATCCACGTCTGGGAACGCTCTGAGCTCGGCCAGTCGGTGCCAGCCGGGTGCAACAGACGGGTCGTCGGAGCTCGTGAGGTACACCCATCTTTGAGTGGACTGTTCATTATACGATAACACTTCGCCCGAATCGCTCATGTGCTGCGAATACCTCTTTGCAAAATTTCCATTGCCTTTGAACATGCCTGGCGCGACGAGATTTTTAGGAATGGACGGAATCGAGGTGTCGTACGTGTCGTCGCGTTCGGTGAAGGGGGGCGGGTCGCCCACGAGCTCTTCGATTGTGAGACTGTATGTCGGGTTGCAAAACACTTTTTGCGCCATCGCCGACGTCAAAGGACTGCGCATTTCCTCGTAGTCCCTTTTGAAGTCTACGCCCGTGCCGCTTGTGAAGCTCAACCCTAAATTGTGCGTGGCGATGTTGGACAAGGCATTTTGGATGGGCGAGGGGGTCGCACTGGGCGTCTCCGAATCCAAGGATCCGCGCGTTTGAGCTCGACCGTCCGATTTCGGTATACGCGTTCGCTTTTCTTTGCCGCCATTGTACGAGGTCGTCAGCTTTGCAACGGGGTCTGTTACGAGTTCGTGTGCATTACTCTCCGAGCCCTTGGCCATGGCTTCGAGTTCGGCGTAAGCGTCCCCGAAGCCACTGCCGGGAGCGATTACAAGCAGGTTTCGACGGTCTCTCCCGTACGACGCCAAAGAGCCGCGGAGCATGCGCTCCTTGCCGATAATGAAGATCATCGAGTTCTCGGCGTAAGAAAGCGGTTCCTTGAAGTCTCTAAACTGCCTCAATGGCCCGTACCCGACGAGCGGCGACAGATCGCGCGCCGTTACGATGTTTCCAACGGCGTCGACTGGTGCCATGATCGTGGGGTCGGCGCGCCACATCGACGGCAGTACGGGCGTCCTGTAGCTCATTGGCTCCTCGCACTGCTCGCCCCACCACGACATTGGGTTGATCGCCTGTTGCCGAACTCCAGTCTCTTTTACAAGCGATTCTGTGTAGATCGATGCGAATATTATGAGCCAGTTGCGATCGAACGCCGAGTTGTAGTTTTCGGGGTTATTTTGCCTCGATTCCGTGGGTGCCTTTGTGCCGGCGGCCGCATTGCTCGGATCGGACATGAAATCTTTGAGCGCCATACAGCTGAATATTCCATACCCCGTGAAACGAGCCTGTGTCATCCTGGCCGAGATGCTATTGGCGTCGTCGAAGTGCTCGGTGGACAGGAAGGCGATGCTGGCCTCGTACTTGTTCACAAAGTATTTGGGTCCGTATTTGTTGTTTATTATGCTCCCGGCCTGCTTGGAGAGCACATGGTTCAATCTTGGAAAATAATCGTCCAGAATCTTTTCGCCCTGTGCCCAACCCTCGGGGTCGTACAGGGCGAGTTGTGCAATCGGGCCCTTCAAAGAAGCGGGCGGCGGCGGCGGCGGCGCCGCCTTCCAATCGTAAACGACCGACGGAAGATGCCACACACCCTCGTCCTTCAGAAAGGTCTGGAAACGTTCCGACGAGTCGCTCGATGGACAAAAGCCCTCTATGAATTTAAAAATGCATACAATGATGATCTCGTCCAAATCCATCGATTCGTAAAGCGATTGATCACAGAGCTCCGTTGCTCTGATGACGTCGACGTCTCGGTGCTGGCCCGAAACCTGTTCCATCAGCGATTTAAAAGTAGGGTCTAGCACCTCGAATGAATCGCCCACGATCTCCTTGTACTGGTCTTGTAATTCATAAATGTTCGGCGCGTTGAACAGATCTTCGTAACGGTTGTAACGGCCACCGTCGTCCAGGCAGATCGCACGCTGCCGCTTAAAAAAGCATTGCTTCTGCGCATATTGGGGAGCGTCCTCAAAGTCGTAGCAGCCCATGGAAGCAAAGGCTTTTTGTCCATCTTCAACCTCGACGCACAGCGGCGTGGGGTCGCCCAGGCTCCTCGAAGTGCACAGATACGGGATTTTTGCGCCAAACCAACGCAGGATGACGTTCATTGGTAAGATGAGGTTTATGTTGACGGCGTTGTCGAGCGTCTGGGCAATCAATACCAGTATTTTGTTGACCAGGAGACCGAAAATATCGCCACCACTGCACCGCATTTGCGGCGTCGGTAAATTGTCCATCCACGCGGGTTTCAAAACGAGGAAAATGTTGCACAAGCACGCCCCAAACCCGAGCTCTCCGAAGCAGACCTTTGCGATTTTGACAGTGGTGCTGATGTCGTTCCGCACCGCCTGAATGGTATCCATGAGGCTCGTGCCTACGTTCGAAGGACAGATGCTGTCGCACAGCGCGCATGCCTCTGGTGCTGGGAGGCCTGATCAGCATACACACGCACACAAAGCGGAGGGGGTCAGTGCACACACACGCACGTACACCGGGAATGGGCAAGTTTGAGTTGAATGGGCACCTCCGGCGCGAGCGTTTCGATTGTAGAGCTCGCACTTGTTGACACACGCGGTCGCATCTTTGCACTTGACCTCCTGAACGGCGACCCCGTTGACTTCGCCGGCTGAAACGAGCAGGCGTGGGTAAACGAGCGACGACTCGCTCAGGTACACGTTCAAAAAATCCGGCCCTGTGCGCTCGACTACCGCGCCGCAGTACGCGCGGTTCCAGCCCATTTTAGCCGAGCATCCGATCAGGCCGAGAATTGCCGCCGACCCAGCACTCGATTCACATCCAGTATGGAAGAAGTCGTACCTGACGTCGGTGCACACGCCCTGAGTATGGTTCTCGACGTCGAAGCGCTCGTCACCAGGCTCGTCGACGAATAACCCGCTCGAGGACTTGTCGTTGAGCACGTACCACGAGTAGAAGCGCGGGTTCTTGGTACACACGTAGTGCTGCCCGTGAATTGGATGCTCGCCGCATCGAGAGAAACAGTCCGATGTAGTGTCGCAGCCGACCATGAACGAGGTGCGCAAAATGGGCTCACCCTGGTCGTTCAGGTGCGGTTGATAATGCCCATCCCTGCTCTCGCGATGCTGCTTCCGACAGGAGACGCTATTCCGGGGAACTCTGGGCGATGCGACGTTGTTGTTGATTATGATGTCAAACTGCTCCTTCCAACTATCTTCGGGGATCGGCGGCCTGCCCTTTCGGCGCTGCGATCCGTGGCGGGTCTGAATGTGCTGGCCAGCGTCGGAGATCTGCACGGCTGCTGCGATGCCCAGAGTTGGCTGGCCAAATGTGCAGATCCAGGCGTCCTTGATGCCTCGCGCGATGCCATTCGAGCAAAACGCATTGCATGTGTCACATCCAACGTAGCACGTTCGATTCCGCTTTGCAATCTCGAATCTGCAAGCTTCCGCGGACGAAAACCCCGGCTCGTCAGGTACCACTCGAGACCGAAAGAACTTCGATTCGCAGTAATGGCGGTCGTTGCGAAGCCACCACTTCATTTCCCACACACCCGCGCGCTGGGTCCGTTGGGCGCGCCCGTCGCATTCCAGAGCATTGCCATTTTCGGCGAGGCACCAAGGACCCGCTTCGAGCAGCTCCTTCTTCTCGGTCTCCTTTGCAGCGTCGACATTGTACTGCGGGAGAGGGAAAAGGGTGGGGTGAGATGCGCACGAGGACGTCTGATCTAGGAAACGGTTCGAAGTGCGCGTTATGCGCTTACCGAAGAGTCCCAATACCCGCAAAAATCAGCAATGCGTGCCGAAAGCGAGCTGTAACCACGGCAAGGCGTGCCGTCCTTGGATAACCAAGGGTTCGGACCTTCGATCAGCGATATCCCACAGGTGCGCGTCCGCGAACCC
>Ga0115000_10002492_pt1 | contig 15866 bp, 29 predicted proteins | sample ArcticOcean_MG_C_6_FD_89690 | JGI IMG/M metagenome (GOLD analysis project Ga0115000, IMG submission 89690) | Marine microbial communities from western Arctic Ocean - ArcticOcean_MG_CB8_128 | ecosystem: Environmental > Aquatic > Marine > Oceanic | place: Arctic Ocean: Canada Basin | collected...
AAGTACCAGTGGGCTATGGCCGAGTGCTGGAGAATACACACGGAGGGAAAGGAATGAATGAAATTGTTAGACAGAGTATCGTGTTTGCTGATGGCAGTATGGTAATCATGGTCCGGCAACCCAACGGTATGATGAAGGTTGATAGGAGGGATAGTAAATGAGCGATAAAATTATTATGAATTGCCAATACTGCCACCAACCTATTACGCTGGAAGAAGTAGCCAATAGATTGTTGAGAGTGTTCAAGACCTGCGGGTGCAAGCGTGGGCTATGGTTAATGGAGAGTGTTGCAGAATGAAGGAATGCGTGGTTTGTAATAAGGAGTTTGAAGCCTATCGTTCTAATTCTATTACTTGTAGTGAAGAGTGTAGGAAAGCGAAGCGAGCAGAATACTCTAAACAATGGAGAAAGGAAAATGCAGAAACTCTCGCTATTAAAAAGTCTGAATATCAAAAGAAGCATAGGGAATATATTACGGAACGCAAAAAGAAATGGCGTGAAACAAGGCGACCACCTAAGATAGATATTCAATGCAAGAAATGTAAAGAATACTTCACGCCAACATTAAGGAATAAACACATCACTTTTTGTTCTCAATCTTGTCAAAGGCAGCATTGGGTAGATAGCAGCCCTATGGTGAGACTTAGTGCAAGATTTAGACTTGGTATCAGAGGTGTAATTTCAGGTAGGAACAAGAAATCAAGTGTATGGGAATACCTATCCTTTACACCTGAAGAACTGATGTCGCAATTTGAATCACAATTCACAGAAAGGAATGGCCTTTCATGGGATAACATGGGTGAGTGGCACATAGACCACATAAGACCAGTTGCATCATTTAACTTTGATTCAACAGAACACCCTGACTTCAAGAAGTGTTGGGCGTTAAACAATTTACAACCGCTATGGGCGGTAGACAATATGAGTAAAGGCAACAAATGGGATGGAATAATAAATGCATAAGGAGGAATTGATATGAATAAAAAGGATTTTTACTGGCACGGTGCCTCAAAAACTTGGTACATTCTTGTAGCCGCAGACCATGAGTACGCATTCACTGGTAGTGAGTGGTGGAAAGGTAAGGCACAGGTAATGGCGAAGGGATTTGATTACAGCAATAGGTACGGATGGTTTGTAAAGATGGGGGTTAGTGTTTTGGATTATGTTCAAAGATACCCGAAGCGTGAATCTGAAATGAGTAAAATGCTGGAGGAGTTACCATGTCCGGCGTGATAATTTACATTCCCGAAGGTGAGGATGATGAAGCGAGGACTGTGATACTACCCCACCCTCCAAGAAATAGCAAGATGGGTGAGGAAGACTTAGCAGCCCTGATGTCCCAAGACCTAATGGATTCAGAAGGTTGCATAGTACATGAAATCAACACGGAGATGTTAGCATTTACTTTGGTACAGGATGGCATGTATGAGTACAACAGAAAGGCCACCTATGCGATTCAAGAAACGCAGGGAATTATGGTTGCTTTCGAGGGACCAGTGTGTCTGTATTTTAGACCACCGGAGACTATAAGTAGGTGAGCCCCCTACAATAAAACGGAGATGAGCGACATGAACATATTCATACTAGATGAGAACCCAATAACAGCGGCAAAATACATGGATGATGTTAGAGTACCCAAGATGGTAGTCGAGACAGCACAGATGATGGCATCGGCCCTGCGCCGACACGGTGCAACCGATGAACAGATGCCACTAACGCAGAAAGGTACGCCATACAAGGGCGGTTATCATAATCACCCATGTACTGTGTGGACTGGAGATTCACTAAACAATTTCCTATGGCTATACCAACACGGTGTTGCTTTAGGCCAGCAGTACTGCAAGCGGTTCGGTAAAGAACATGCTTGCTACGGACCTATCTTGCACATGGGCTGCATGAGTTATCTAATTACCACTACAGGACTAACACCATTCGCACAGGCTATGCCTGATGAGTATAGAAACGATGATGCGGTAGTAGCCTACCGTAACTATTATAAATCCAAAGCCCATAGCAAGGGCGGAGTCAAGTACAGGAGAGCCGAAGTACCGCCTTGGTGGGACGATGGTGAGTACTTATACGGAATAAAATATGAGGTGAGCATAGATGTATGATAACAGAAACATAAAAACGAAAGCGAAAGATGATGTGCAAAATCTAAGGATAGCACTACAACTGATAACAAGAACCCGTTGCCACTGGCGAGCCGGTTGGGACAAGGCTACCACGGCAAGCAGGGAGCAGCGAGTTAGGTTAGACGAAGCAGGTAATGAAATCCGTGATGTTATGCTTGAATTAGAGCGTATTTATCTAACGGATGAACAGCAAGAAGAAAAGTATAGGGGTGTAGCATGATGAGTAATAGAAAATTAGTAGAAGCAGCGAAGGATATACTGAGGTATGTCGTGATTAGTAGCGGAAATACAATACCAATTACGCTGACTCAGGCGGCGAAGGTTGTACTCGACCATCAGCGTGAGAATGAATTGGAAGATGTATGGAATACTATACAGATGGAAGAGGGTAAAACCTACAACACTGACCGTATGCGTACTGAGATGGGTGATGTGTTGTGATTTTGAATACCAACAAGGGTGGTTATATCAACACCAAGGATAATTTGATTGAGTTTATCGTGTTACAGTGTGAAACCTGTCATGTTATAGGCTCTATGCAAGGCACATTAGCCAAGATACCTCACGATAAGGGGGTGCATATGATGTTTAGTAAAAAACCAACAACAATTTATTACAAGGAGACTGAAGATGGAAGACGGTATGAGCCTTTATGTGGCCCATGCTCAACCAAGATTAGTTTAGTCGAGGTGAACAAGGCGAAACTATGATATAGTGGCGTGGGTAAAGGATATAATGGAGTAGGGTTCTGAGGTTTTGTGTTTCTCACCATCTTTCGAGATGGATTCCTCAAGGTTACTTGCTTCGTTCCTTCTCGGAACCCTCTCCGCTCTTACTTACAACCAATTTAATAGGTGATATTATGAGAAGAACAACGAGAGTTATATTTGCAGACAAGGTGGTAGAAATGCTTTTGGCTAACCCAAAAGGACTATCATCTTATGAGATTTTTGACAGACTTGCTGACGATAGAAGCAACATGAGATGGCTCCCATCTCGCAACGCAATAGGCGCACAGTTAGCCAGCATTGTAGGAGTGGAGTCAATTAGTTTAGTTAATCACTGGAGTGGTCTTAGACATGAACGGCGTGAAGTTGTTTTATGGGGACTGAATGTTCAGCGATTCAATGAGTGGAGGAATAAAGATGCTCGGTGAACCCGTAGTAATCAATTTATCCGACATCAATTTTACAACAACCAAGCCCTATACCCGTAACAATAAGGGTCAGTGGGTACAGAAACCGCACATAGTTATTACCGTAGGCCGTGGGCCATATGATAAATACACTATGATAGGTAAAGGTGTCATGTGGTCTTACCTTGACGCACTGTTTAGTGACGAACCACTACCCCGAGAGCCGGTGAATGCGGATATATTCTCACCTGATGTCGATTCCCCTTCCATATACACGCTACTAAACTCATTTACCAAGGAGGTAATTGATAGCGGTACCGAGTACATTGTACTGTATCATAAGGATGGTACAGTTAATTATATTGAATCATTTAATCAATCACTTCTGTCTGACATAGATGTGATGGTTGAAAACTTACGGTATGTTACTCGCAAGGCTGCGATAAAAAAACCATTCGTATATCGTAGCAAGAATGTTACGCTTAGACCATCACTACTGTTGCCTATCAATGGGTGTAGGCTTGAGATAATAGACATAGGTACGAGGTGGTACTACCGATTGACAGCAGAAGACTGTAATGATAATTTGTTTTCACTGATTAACCCATGTACTACTAATAAAAAGGATGGTGAAGAAACCTTTGCTACCATTAAACGACTTGTTAGAACAGCACTTAACACCAATGTTGTTAGTGTGACAGGTAGAAAATTAAAAATTAAAGATAGCATGAGAACAAATGAACAAGATAAGATTTTACATATGCGGGGGTTGAGCATATAAACCTGCCGCAATTAATTTTATTCTTTTTGTTGACTCAGAATTAATAAAATGGTATACTGCGAGCATAAATGCGTAATTAATTTATTACGCTATAGGTGTTTATACAAGGGGCTTACTAATTACTTAGTTATATTATACTTAGTTATAATAATAGTAAATATACCTATAGCATAATAAATTAATTAGAAGAATCTCCAAGCAGTTAACGCATTATTTAATTCTACGACTATAAAATTAATAAAATTAATAGAGGAACAGTTAAGTACTGACGAAGGATTAGTGAAAAACATGAGAACGAAACACGATACAATAGACATATACTCCGATGAAGCATTACCTGAGATTGATAAGGTGGTTGTCTTCAGCGAGAATGAATACGGAATGGCATCATTACTTGCAGGTACTACTATCATAGGTGATAGGGAACCTGACGCAACAGTAATGAGTCACCTCCTGACCGAAATGGCATTTAACGCCGCACCTAAAATGGCGAGGGTTGGATGGGAGATTTACTTTGAGATAGATGAATCTTATAAAACCGTGGCATATGTTATGATTACTAACTGGCCGAGCGTACAATTATTCCCACCGGAAAGTAGCAAGGCTACTTGGATATACACATACCCTGTGGTGCGTGACCTTGTTGCTTTATTCCAAAAACAAGGTGCTAAAACTTTACACTTCATATCAAGTACTACAATACATGAGGCTCTTGACCCTGAAGTATTCGCTTTACTATCACCTAGTATCATAAAGAATTATGTATTTGGTACTAATGACGACCTTGGAGATAATTTATTCTTCGCCCCGCCGACATGGTTATTCCCATACATAGCACATATGATGGGCTACGGTAAGGCGGAGATAGTTATGTCAGGTTGCGACGACGACAAGAAGGTTGATGATGAGGCTGGATGGACTCTTGCTAAGTACCTATCTAAATATATGGGTAGGAAACTACTCAAGCGTGAGTACAATGGTATAGTCAAGGACTTCACTAAACTTGTTGACAAGCATGAAAAACTACATGCTGAGTTAGCAGTTAACATGGAGGCCATGAGCAAAGCACAAACTGAATCACCAAGCGAACACATGTGGGGATGATACTATGAATATCTTTAACGCTATGCAAGAGTATGTGAACCGTAATCACTACATTGATGTTGAAGATAAGATACCTGTATTCCTATGCTCAATCGGTACTCATATCTTTAATGGATTAAACAAGTGCGGCACCTGTCCGTTCATCCCAACTGGAGAAGACGGAGTGTTTGCCATAGACTCATGTATTCTAAGGCACGATAAGGCCCCGTTATACACCCCTATGAGCCATGTAGCAGACACTAGGCTACATATTCTCATGAGAGGCATGAAAGGCTCAGGAAAGTCGGTTCTAATCAATCTATTTTTAGCACCGAAAACAGGGTTACTTGCTAGTGCTGAGAATGCTGAGATAGGTATGGCTTTCAGAACAGACATCGGACCCAATTCTATTACCGAAGCAGGTATGTTTGGGTCAGTAAATGAAGAAGGTGAAATCATGGGCCGACCGTTGGCCCGTGAAATGTGCGGTGGCTTCCTAGGGTTTGAGGAGTTTTCCTCACTGGTTGATGCCGCAAAAAAAGACCACAGTACTGACATGACAAATCAAATGCTAACGAGCGTTGATAATGGTAGAGTCAAGAAGGCTATGAGAGCAGGGTGGGTAGAATATACTACACGCTATACTCTATGGGCTGGTACTCAACCGGGTCGATTCGAGATGGAGTCCGGTATGGACCGTCGATTCTTTATCATTGACATTGACATGAACCCTGAGAAGGAGATGTTATTCAAAAAGGCTCAAGCAAAACAAGCCAGCATGACTAATGAGGAGCGTTTGGAGTTGGCTGATATGACAATAGACATCAAACAATTTTTCACAGACAGGACTATGGAAGTTATATTAAATCCACCTACCGGACTATGGTTTGATGAAGCATTCAATGAATGGTTATTCCAACCCGAAGTCCGTAGTCATGAGGCTGACCTGTTCCGCCGATTGGCTATTGGTTACGCTATCATGTCACCACACTACAAGGGTGGCGAGAAGTTGGAGATTAAAATGACCGACCAACTGCGTACCATATTAGATGATTGTCTACGAATGCGCCGTAATGTAATGGATGGAGACTTGCTTCTAATCAAGATGGCCTTTTGGAATACCCAATTGTCTCGTAGTGTACTATTCAAAGAAGTAGCCCGCATGATTACTAATGGGGATTACCAAGCAGCGAAACGCTGGGTAGAGGATAATCTTTTAATACGGTCGTGGTATAGTGAGGAGCGTAGTGAAACGAGTGGTCGTGGTCGTAAGGGGGTGTCCGTATTTATCGGACATCAACAACCGACAGTGGCCCCAGCAAAAGCAACAGTGGAGAGGGTACAATGAAAACGAGAAAGATATTTTGGCGAGATGCAGCATACGATTACATAAAGAAACATGGCCCTGCATCCGCAGCACAACTGATTGAAAGTGTGGTGCAGAAGAACGGTAGACCATTCGCTTTCAAAGGAGCAGTACATACTAATGAAGCAACACAATTACTAAGGGTAGATAAGCGATTCACAGGACACAAGTCCATGCAAACTAACTCTTCTGATAATACTTACCGAGTACTAATATGGAGTGTGATTGAAGATGAAGAGTAGACGACAGATACAGAACAGACTTAATGATGAGACAGACGACACGGATTTCTTAGCCGCCCTTGAATGGGTACTAACTCCTGACGGCTGCGCTTTATGTAATGTAGGTAATCGTCGTGACTTGGAAGTCAAGGTACATCAAGGGTTGACTACCCCCACCTTCCTTGAAACAAAAAACCAATGGCCCGTGGGTACAGTCATGACTCACATGGATGAGCATTTAGAATACGACCCGATGGAAGCGGCACACATGGAGAAGATGAGGGATGAATCAATCTCCACTCTCAATGTAGCCGAGGACTTGGCACAACGCCTTGTCTCATGGGTTGGTGAGTTAGAGGCTCGCAAACAAACGGAGGGTCTAACATCTGAATGGATTGGTGACGCAACCAAACTACTCAATCAGGGTCAAGGATTCCTCAAGTTAATTGGACAACTCAAGAAGGAGATTGGTGTTGACTCACAACTCCTGTTGGCTGACCGTAAGGTCGAGCATATGATGGGCATTCTAGTTGATGTTCTCAAGAGTGAACCAATATACTTAGACCAAATACAATTGCGTCTTGCTACTTTCACCGCACCAACGCAGCATGTACAAGAGGCTGAGTTTGAGGTGATTGAATGATTGGTATTGATATAGTAAAGCAAGATAACTTAGATTTACTATTCTCTCTTGAAAGTGAATCAATAGATTTAATCTATTGTGACATATTATATGGGACAGGAAAGGATTTCAAAGACTATAAAGATATTAAAGCGACTAAAAAAGATATTGAGGAACACTATATTCAAAGAATAATTCAAATGCACCGTGTTTTGAAAGACAATGGTAGCATTTATTTACACATGGACACAAGAATAAACCATTGGTTAAGATGTATCATGGATGATATATTCGGGTATAAGTGTTTTAGAAATGAAATATCTTGGTGGTATAAAAGATGGTCTAATGTTAGTTATGGCTATCAAAAAATGCACGATGTAATACTGTTTTATTCTAAAGGTAAAGGTACTTTCAACATACAATACCAAGGATATTCTCAACCTGACACTATTGAAGATACAGTGAGGGGAGTCGTTGATGGTAAACTTGTTAGGCTGAAAGACGAGAATGGAAATTACATTAAACGCCAAAAAGAAAACAAAGGGGTTCCTTTACATGATGTGTGGGAAATGCAACATCTTCAACCCACATCTAAAGAACGAATTGGATATGCGACACAGAAACCGAAGGCACTGATTGAAAGAATAGTAAAGACAAGCAGTAACGAGGGGGATTTAGTTGCAGATTTCTATTTGGGTAGCGGGACTACGGCAGTAGTTTGTAAAGAACTGAATAGAAGATTCATAGGATGCGACATAAATGAAGTGGCAGTAAATACCACATTGAAAAGATTAATTGGAGGAATAAAGAATGATACTCAATAGAAACTCAAGAGTTTTCTTCAATGTACTGAGGTGGGTTAAATGAAGTTGAAGCACCCTCGGTGGCGTGATGCTGTCGTAAGGCATCTGTTTAACAATGGCCCTATGATTTTATCTCAAATCAATAATGAGTTAAGGAATAGGGACGGTCTTCGTTTCAAGGCTATACCTACTACCAATCAAGGTGCTGGCGTTTTGAGATTAGACAAGCGTATTATGCTGCGAGAAGTTTCAGGCCCGGTCCGTGGTCTCGGTGGCGGTGGCGGTTATACAGTGTACGAATATGCTGCTGACCTTCTATACCTAAAGGAAATAGGTTGGGACCAGTATTGAAGCGTTGTAGGGTGAACGGCTGTAAGGCTGAGTTAACTGACCCAACAAAGGGTTACTGTTCCCAACACATTTATAATATGGCGTGGCTTAATGACACAGTAGAATGGTTGAAATGGAGGTATGAAATTGAGAGGCTGGCGAAACAAGACGAAGCAGATGCTGAACACAAGGCCGATTTATGAGCATGAGTTTCCCGCATTAGCGAAGGCTATGGCGGCAGACGGATTGACCCTTAGAATTGTTTCTAAAGGTAATGGTTATGAATGGCTCGTTGCTGATTACATACTCTCGACTAAGAGTGTGCGTGAGGTGTGGGAATTAACGCCCCATCAGATGCGTCGTTTCACCGCTTGGTTGTTAGCATTCAACACGGAGTTGGTACAATGGGAATAATAATATACACTAATGATGATGCTAAGTACCGTAAGGGTAATTTCATAACTATGTATGGTGACATTACAGTCCCACCGACAGCCCCGGACACTACATTTATCCTCCATAACAAGTCCTTTGGTGAAGCAGATGCTATATACTGGTCGCCTATTATATCCCACCGCCTTGTAGTGGTGGTTGATAAGGTACCTAAACTAACTGCTGCCAGTGAGGACTGTGTTATTGTAGACCAGTCACTCAAGGTTAAGCGTGAGGATTTCAGTCGCTCTATTCGTGCGGCTCTATGTTGGACTAATAGGGACCGGGCACTTACTCTCCTCAAACCCATACCACTGACACTGATGAATGCGTTTGTCAAGGCTAATGTGGATAACATGCAGGTGGGTCGGCTACTGGCACAGTGTCGATTTACTTTGCATGATGATTATACTCGAGCAGTTATGGCGTATGCCATCTACCCGATTTCTAATTTCAAGTGGCCCGAGAAGTCACACAATAATAACTATATACTGCCGGGTGACATGAGGAAATCAGACAAGCACTTGGGGGTCATACTGAATAATGACATCATGGTGTCTAATGCCATCCGTAGGGATGAGCCGGACACATTACCCAAAGGTTTGCCTATCAAACAACAGAAGGTGATACAATGGCTATGAATGAGATATTTGTGTACGGCACATTAAAACGAAGCGAAGCAAACCATGACTTACTGGGGGATTCCCGGTACCTAGGTGACTATGAAACCGACCCGAGATGGGGACTTCTTAATTTAGGAGCATTCCCCGCTATGGTCCCGTCCAACAAGGCGGTTAAAGGTGAAGTATTTTTAGTTGACGACGATGTATTAGAGGTAGTTGATGCACTGGAAGGTGTAGACTATGGTCTTTACAAGCGTCATAGGATTTATATTAACTGCCCTGTCTCCGGTAACAAGCGTGAGGTATGGGCTTATATTTACGGTAGCGTAGTAATTACTCAGAACAGTGACACTACTGCGGAGTGGGGCGTATGAGCGCAGGTGCTGTATTTTTCGCTTATATAATAGTGCATTTTATTTACATCGCTATAACTACATGGGATGGATTTCCTGAGCCAATAGGTATTAGCAGGGAACAGCATTCTGCTGACCAATACTTAACTGAATTGAGGGGTGGGGTGGTTGATGAAACCCCCGACTCCGACATAAGTATGGCTGCTATGTGGATGAACATTGACGAGTGAGGGTCAAATACCAAACACTCATAAGACAGGCTGTGTCAGCCAACAATAACAACAAGCGAGTGCGTCGAGCCATAGTAGAAATACTATTGAAGCATGGAGCATGTACTCGGGAACAGGTAGCATATCATCTGCAAAATTACAAAGGTGTTAAGAATGTTCCTTCTCCCAACAGCCTGTCTGCTCTTATGTCGAAGAATCCTCAAGTTGTTATCGTCGGTCGTGAGAAGGTCGAAATGACAAGCGGTATCAATACTCACCACATGTTATTTGACATTGACCGCAAGGCTATTCAAACTAAGGATGATTTAATACTAACAAGGACAATATCTGTTATGACTCCAAGCGAAAGGCGTAGAGCAGTACAGTGTATGGACTGTGGGCGTACAAGGATAATGCCTGACGAAACCGTGGCCCGCTGTATATCTTGCGTCCGACAGTAATATATACTGGCGAGACCTAATGTAAACCATGCGAGAAGTATGGGCGACGAAGCACCGACCTACGCACCTTGATGATTTCAAGGGACAGGAACACATTGTAAAGGAAATGAATTACATTTTATATGGTGCTGCTGAATTACAACATTACATATTCTATTCACCCGAGCCGGGTACAGGCAAGACATCAATGGCTCATATCTTAGCAAAGGGTTTGGGGTATGAATTACATCAGTACAATGCTTCATCCAAGCGTCAGCGTGGTATCGAGTTTATCGAGGAGGAGTTGGCACCTATGACTAGGCTCGGCCAATACGAAACCATATACTTTTTAGATGAGGCAGACCAACTTACACCTGCCGCACAGTCAGCACTCAAGGGTGTCATTGAAGATGCTCAAGGATTCTTTATCCTAACATGTAATGACCTAAGCAAGATTAGTCCTTGGCTTCAATCCCGTTGCCAAGTGCGAACCTTTGTACCCATACAACAGAAAAACATGCTCACCCGCCTATGTCATATTGACGGAGCGGAAGGGTTCAAAAGTCCAACTCAGGATTTGAATGCAATAGTTGACGCTAACAATGGTGACTTGCGTAATGCAATCAACTCACTACAAGCATACCATTCTATTCCCGAAACAGACCGTGAGGCATTCTTACTTGGGTTGGGTCAACCAGCCGTTGATGCTCACGCTATTCTTAATCTATGTTTGAAGGAACAGCAGGTTGAGGAAGCAGTCAAATTGATGGGCTCCTCTAACCTCAGACAAACCATAGATGCCGTGTTCAGATACGGTATTGATTCTCCCGCCAAAGCAGCCAGCAAAATGAAGTTGGTTCAAGCCGCAACACAGGCGCACCGTGATTTAATCTCGGGTGTCGAAGCACACTATGTAGTGTGGGACTTCTGCCGTAGGTTGGCAGGGCACAAGGGTTAAGTACTGGCGAGGGTAAGGATATATTGAGGCGAAAATTATGGTACAGATAGACCAAATGATAGACAGAATTAGCAAGAACATAGGCGCAAGCGAGGAAGCAGTACGCTCTAGGATGGACACCGTTCTATCCGAGAACCGTAATGTATGGCTTGACGCTGGAAAGACTGAAGATGAGTGCGGATTGAACGCTCTTAGAATAGCAGGTAGGCAGATTAAAAGTGAAAGTGAAAGACTAAAGCGTAGCGGTGCTACACTATACGAAGGCATGTTCATTAGCGTACCACGCTACAAAGACTGGGCTGAATTGGCTTACAAAAAGGCAGCAACCACACTCTCTCAAGGTAATGAGACTGTGATTGAAACACTTATCGAAGAGGGTAACATTATTCTTTATGAGGATAATAACGATGGTACATTTACCAAGCGTTACAACCCTTCACTAGCACAACAGGCGGCTTTTGAATCCGGCGGTGCTACTACTGAAATAGAATCACTACCAAAGGGCGTTTATGATGCGGGTAATGGAATGCACTTCCATCTTATATGGGACAATAAAAATCCAACCTTCCCTTCCGGCGGTGCTAATTTCAAGTACGGTAAACCACGCCCACTAACTGAGAAGGACAGGACTTGTCTCTTCCTTGGTCGTAAGCAAGGTAGTACTGATGATATGAGAGTATTATCTATGAGATTTAACGGCGTACTTGCCGAGGAACAGCACCCTACATTCGTAGCAGGTACTATTGCTATGCGTCCAGCAAGAAACGCTGATGTATCGTATGGTAAGGCTGGGGTTTCAGTATTCAACCGTGATGATACCGTACAAGATTCTTTTAGTGATGCACCGGACACCTTAGTTGGTGGCCTAAGTCAAATCAAGACTCTTGAGGGTGGACTTCAGGACATCGAAGCGTATGTCGGCACACTGTCTGACAAGGAACGCTGGGATGCTTTGGCAGCCGCTATCGTAGAAGTAATTCACATTGACCCAAGAGACAACGGTGGTTACATCGTTACTACTGGCGACTTGGATATTATGTCTACCGCAGGTACAGTTGACATCTATGTTACTGCTGCACATGAGCATTTGGTTGACTTCGCAGTTGGTAGTACACTAATGCTTGTCGGTTCTCCATACATGAGCCGTGACGACGAGGCTAAACTCGCCGTTACTGGTTGGTGGTGTGCTGAATCTATGGCAGCAGCAGCAGAACCTAGTGGAGAAGGAGGCTGGGACTGATGGCTTGGGCCGGAACAGATACCTCAAAGACGGTGGCACCCCGACCCTCATTTGGGGTTGAGCATTACCGTGAGTTATTCGACCTCAAGCGTGAGTCGATGGCACCAATCCGTATGGCATTGGTTGGTAAGGAGAACACCGCTAAGACAGGGCTTGCTATTGATTTAGCGTTGGCCCATACCGATAAACAAGTAGTCGTTATCGACTGTGATAACTCGGCTCAGAATACTGTCGAGTATCTCATATCCACCGGGGCGGCTGACGCTAGCCGTATTAGGGTTATCCCAATCATTGATGAATTGGATGAGGCTATGTGGAATGAAGATAATACTACTAATTGGATGGCAGTTGTTGACAAGATTGAATGGTTTGCATCCTTCTTGGCTGAGTCTACTGAAGAAGTTGGCGCAGTTATCTTCGACGGTGGTTCAACATTCCTCAAGTGGTGTGAGTTTGTCATGACAGATAGACTAATCCGCCGTGGAATTATTAATGACAGTGGTGATGGATTCAATCAGAAGGAATGGCGGGAGCGCAATAGTATTTACAAGGGTGTCTTTGACCGCTTGACAGCACTACCAATTCCGTACATCTTCTATACCTTCCACCTGAAGGACAATCAAGAGTACATGGATATTGGCGACGGTACCAAAGCACTGATGAAGGTTGGCGAAAAGGTTGAGTGGGCTAACGGAACACAAAGATTCGTGAGCCAGCAGATATTCCTAAGACGATACACTAAGAAAGGTGACAAGTCAGCGGGTGTTGAAGCAGACAAGGCTTTGAAAGACGGAGAGTTTGCTATACGAGCCAAAATCGAAGAGATGAAGGGTCGAAACATGGAACACTTAGGTAAAACTTACGAGGTTCTCAATGTCGATAGTGGCAAAGTCACTTGGAGTGGGCTGCCTTTGGACTGGTCTAGTCCAGTGGAGGAGTTGAAAGATGAAAGAAGTGTGTGAACACGACATCAAGGTACTTCACAGTAAAATTGCTCGACTCGAGCAAGACATTGATGATATGATGGGCCGGTTTTCTATGGTGGGTAAACTATGGGATGCTGTTAACGAATTACAGGACATGCAGAATAGAGAGGGTGGCTTTTTAGCGCACACTTTATTACACCGTGAAGCGAAGTGATATTATGAAAATACCTAGAGATTTATTATTACAATTACTATCTGTGACGAAGAGGGAACAGTCAGTCAACAGCAAGACACAGCCACAAGTAACAGGTTGTATTCTAGTGTTGGGTGACAAGCGACTCTCCACAACCAGTATTGTTAAGGATGGGAAGACAAGTCTTTCTCGCTTCTCTTTCACCTGTGACGATGAAGACGAGGATAGTGTACCAGTACCTGACATTGATAGGCTCATAGGAGTCCTCAAGTATCATGGTGAGATGGTAACGCTATCATATAACAATGAAACTGCTAAGGTTCTTATTAAATCTAACAAGAAACAGACTACATTGGTAGGTGGACTGGCGGCTAAAGCATTTGCCAACAGTCAATTAAACCTATTAGCGTGGCATAAGAACGGTGTCGAAAGGGCGGCTCAGATAAAGGGTAATGTATATGAGATGGCAGACGGTAAGACCCGTTCACCATTTGCTACATTCAAGTTATCTAGTGAAGTCCTACATGACGCACTAAAATGTGACTCAATGAATGGGCAGAAACTAAATCGCTATACATTTAATTTGACTGATGGTGAAGTAACTGTTACTGTTGGCGACCACTTCAAGGGGTTGACTGAAACAGTAATTGATAAGGGTTACAGTGACGATAACTTTAGTGCCATCTTTGAGGGTGGGTTGGAAAACATTGTAAAATACTACAAAGGCGATGTGTCACTAGCATTCTTAGACTTCAGTCCCGAAGGACAAGGTACTCGTTTGATTATGTCCTTCGCTAACGGCGATTGGGTATTCCAAGCAGGTGTTATTTGATGGTAAGAGGCTCTTTAATGAAAAAGAGTAATTTTTGGACAACACCCAAGGGTGTTACATTCGAGATGTATGAGGAGGTTTTAGCAGACCCCATATACTATAAGTTTCTTTATAGAAAGCAAAGGAATAAGAGACTAAGGGGTATAATGGCCTGTAGTGTGTATTTTGGGATGGATATAGGTGAAGAGTGTACAACTGAGATGATTAGGATTTGTGCTGATAAATATAACCCCATTGGCAATAGTGCTATTTCCCTTTCATCCCAAAGAGTAGGAGCATTACTAACTATGATGGTGAGATACGGTATACTATCTAGTCGAAAAGGTCAAAGAAATAGAGCATATTATAGGAGATTGATATAATGAAATGTAGTAAATGCGGAAAGGAAGATGGAAGAAAAAAGAATGAGCAGTACAAGAGTGAGGCGTGGTTGCACGAAGAGTATGTAACCAAGCGTAGGTCTATGGATAGCATGGCATTAGAATGTAGTGTTACGCCTATGACTATCAACAACTGGCTCAAGCGTTTTGACATCAGGACGAGGGGCCGTGGTGTCCGTTCCGGCTTGTTTGACATTTGAATAATGTGGCGAACACCTATATAGTGGCGAGGCATACTTAATAGTATGCAAGTAGCACATAGCGGTGGTCGTAAGATTACCATACGAAGGCGTGACCCGGAGACATTGGAGCGCATACAGGAGGTCATTGAGACCTACCCTTATTGCTTCGTGCCGACTAAAAAACTGACTGACGAATATGGTTTAGTTAGGGTTGAGCATGGCTTCAAGGGAGTGTATGGTACAGAATTAACCAAGGTATATTTCAGAAATGAGTATGACCGCAGACAATGGGTTCGGGCTAATCATACATGGGAAGGTAGTATATCATTTGCTAACCAAGTATTGAATGATAGGCTCAAGACCAAGGAACCCTATCCTAATTATGAACACAGGGTATGGTATGTTGACGGTGAGTGGAAGATGGATTCCGAGGAAGTTACAATCCTCAGTGCCTATGATTCCTATACTGGTAAAATGTTTACTTGGCTTCACCATCCTGATGTTGAGCCGGGATTAGTTACCAGCATCCCCTGTAAGAATCACCCAAGCGGTCAGAAGACTGTTGAGTTTGACCCGCCAGCAAAGGCGTTTGCCAATGAGCGACAACTGCTTGCTGATTTCA
>Ga0115000_10002494_pt1 | contig 15841 bp, 15 predicted proteins | sample ArcticOcean_MG_C_6_FD_89690 | JGI IMG/M metagenome (GOLD analysis project Ga0115000, IMG submission 89690) | Marine microbial communities from western Arctic Ocean - ArcticOcean_MG_CB8_128 | ecosystem: Environmental > Aquatic > Marine > Oceanic | place: Arctic Ocean: Canada Basin | collected...
AATTACAATAAATCCATTTACATAACTATTATAACTATTATAACTATTTCTAAAAGTTTCTATAACCATCATATGGTAAATATGAATTTTTATATTGTAGTATTGATCATTGCTATTGTTGTTGCTTCTTATTTGTCACTTAAAAGACAATCCATTCAAATCGAGCCTGCTATTCTACAAAAACAAAGAATTTATCTTGTAGTTTATACATGTGCTTATTTTTCGGATTGGTTGAAAGGCCCATATCTGTACAAACTGTACGAATCTCGTGGTATGACTGAAAATGAAATGATCGTTTTATTCTGTGCTGGGTTTGGTTCATCTGCAATAGCAGGGCCTTTTGTTGGTATGTTGGCAGATGGGTTCGGTCGTAAAAAAATGTGCATAGCCTATTTTGTAATGTATATTATTTCGGCCTTATTGACAATTCAACAAAATTTCGTCATTCTTTTTCTTGGTCGGTTATTGGCAGGAATTGGAACTTCATTATTATGTACCGTCTTTGAAAGTTGGATGGTCTCAAATTTTAAAAGAAATCAATACTCACAAGAATTGTTGGAGGACACACTTTCGAAATCAACCACATACAACTCGATGTCGGCGATTGCAGCTGGAATAGTAGCCCAAATAGCTGTCGAATATTTGGGTTATGATGGGCCCGTTCTCATTGCAATCGTTCCATTAGCATGTGGAATGCTAATCTGCTATTGGGGATTGGAATCAGATCACGACCAGACTTCTACTGTTAATTTCGGGTTTCAAGGAAGTTTACGCTCTATGAACATCAACGTATGGATAATATGCATGACACAATCAATCTTTTTGGCAACGATGTACATTTTTGTGTTCTTATGGACACCTGCACTTGAATCACCAGGATTGCCACACGGCTTTGTTTTTAGCACTTTTATGGTGATGATTTCAATCGGTGCACAAATTTATCGAACTGTGGCACATAGATTAGAATTTATACCCTATTGGATTCTTTTTTCAACAGCGGCAGTTATGATTGGTATTGTTGCGGCCAAAGATAACACGAAAGTGCTCTTTTTAATTTTTTGTATGTTTGAACTTATTTGCGGTGTAATGTTTCCGACGTACGGAGCTTTGCGTTCTGTCTATATTGAAGAGGAACATAGAACAACTGTGATGAATATTTTTCGCATTCCTCTGAATGTGTTTGTGGTCATTCTGTTGTTAAATAAAAGAAACCTGACTATATCACAGACTTTTGGTATTTGTGCTGTTGTAAATGTCATCGCAGGTTTTGTTTATTATGGATTTGTTCCCAATAGAAAAATGAACGATTTAAAATTGTATCGGGCTCCGGATACAGAAGAAGAGTTTGGAATATTGGAGGACACTGACGAATTAGAAAGCAATACTGACAGTGATACCGATTAAACTTGTCAACTTCTTAAAAGTAATAGTTCTGCCTCTTCGTTCTTTTCTATTTCAAGATGATTATCAGGTGCTTCTGGAAGCTGTAGCGCTGCACATATAGAATTATATTCGTCTTCTAATTCAGATTCGTCCACTTCAAATACATCTGTTTCAAGCGATTCGTTGATTTCGCACGCGTCCTCAATCATGGAAGACAAGGTGTCTTGTAATTTTTCGACCTTTTCTACATCGTTTTCATGTAGAAAATGTCGAAAGGTTTTCGACGTCAATTTTATGGCGTCTAGATGCATTTTAGTGACATTTAATGATTCTAACTGGTATCGTTTATTCATGCAAGATTCTAATCGTTTCTCAAGTTTTTGTTTATGGTGTCGAATAATTTGACATTTTCGGACATGATGTATGGATTCTGTTTTATTGTATAATTTATGACGAGCGAGACGCCGTTCTTCTTTGATTTGTTTGTTGTATTTTGCAATCAATGTAGAAAGTGTTTTTTCCACCGATTGCATTTGTTGAACACATTCAACTATTTGATGTGTAGAATTTCGAAGACAGTAATTGCCCATTTTGTAATCAGTGGCATGGAGTATTTATATACAAAAGTACAACTTATTATGTCATTATCAATTTCTTTTTATAAACCAATCGATTATTTTTCGGGCGTTTACAATCGTTTTGTGAGTTGGGTTACAGGTGGTGAATTTTGCCATTGTGAATTGATTATCCACACAACACCAACTGAGATCATGGAGGTTGTCAAAATAATATACAATTCTGCCCAGAACTCTGAATATGCCCCCGAAGATTCTGGACGAATCATCCAGCAAATTGAAGCAAATTTCTTTTCAACCTCTTTTCGAAAATCTGCACAAACATCCGAAAAAATGTCATTGTCATTTTCTTTATTGTGGGGAAATCCCATGTCAGTCCGCATATTAACACCAACTTCTCACGATTCTTGGTTTAAAATCCCAGAAGTGTCGGATCTGAATGTCACAATGCATGACGTATCCAATATTTCGAACGAACAGCGGTTAAAAACATTGCAATTTTCATTGGAAGAATTGGGAAAAGAGTATGATTCTTCAGGGGCATTGTGTTCTGTTCTGCCCTCATGGAATCAACAGCAACAAAGGAGTTACGATAAATATTTTTGTTCTGAGTTTATTGTGACGACTTTTCAACGTTTGGGATTTTTGAAAGAGTTGTCAGCACCACATACAACACCAAATTCGCTTTATAAATATATTTCATCGAATCAAACATTTACATAATTTATGATACAAAGTATAAATACAATCGTCTAATAATTAACATGCAACAAGGTTCTATTGACATTGAATCAGCACCAATAATTAGTGACAAAGTCCCGTCAATTGGCTTGTCGGTCTGCAATATTGTCTGCAAATTTAAACGGGAAAAATTAACATTGTCGGAAGTCAGTTATATTGGGAGCTGTGTACTCACGTTGCAACTTATATGTGGAACTGGTATTGTATTTATGCCGGGTATTTCCATCCATACCTTTCAATATTGTGCTTTGTACGGACTTATCCCATTGACTGTTCTTTATTGTTCTATTTATGCAAATCTGTTTATGGGTGGTTGGGGGAATCCCAATGGAAAATTTTGGTGCGACGCTAAGATAATGTACGTGCGAGGATTCAATACACTGCGCACTATTATTAACTTTGTGAACACACCAATCTATATTATCTATTTTGCCAATATTTTCGGTGTCGTAGACTGGCTTACCTTATTTCTCCTTGGATTTACTATGTTTTTGGCAGAATGGCAGAATGATATTTCAGAAAATCAGAATCAATATGATGTTAAGGCATATGACAAATTCATCAATCAGGAGGACAATTCACTCTGTTTAGAAACGTTACATGACCATCAAGCATCACATAAGGGTCAGCGCATCTGGACACCTTTTATTGTATACTGTGCCATTAAAACCATTATTTTGACATGTATCATTATTCAGTGGGATCATAGTGACGTAGGGCAGACATTTGGAATTCCAGTTGCAGTTCTTATTGTTATCTACATATTTATTGCCCCATTGACATTAAACTTTTTTTACATGAAAAGCCACTTTACATTCAGTCAATTGGAGCTGTACAGAATCGCGATAGATGTATGTCTCCCATTCCTGATTTTCATTTTTACACTAGTATAACACATATTCTTTATTTAAAATTAACAATTAAATATATTATAAATGGACGAGTATATTGCCCGAAATCTACCCGGTCATATACAACTGCCAATCTCGATTTCTCCGGCGGATGTCAGAATATTCTGCAATTACTATGCCTTCAACCCATCAGCATTGACACATTTCTCTGTCGAATCTCTAATAGCAAGTCCAGATTTGTGGCTCGTGGGAACTGACGAATCTGCAAAGCGACGTGCGTGGATGGAAGAAGCCTATCCCAAGGACATAAAACTAAATATCGATGAAATTGAATCCATTCTTGTGTGTGGCAAGTGCAAACAACGTAAAGTAGATTATTATGAAAAACAGGTGCGTGGGGCCGATGAGCCAATGACCATTTTTGCAAATTGTCTCAATTGTAAGAATAAATGGGTACAATAAAAATAAAAAAAAAATATTTAAAAAAAAAAGCAACTGTGAGTTTCGATCTCACGACCTTTGGTTTAATAGTACCAACGCTCTACCACTCCCCTGCTTGTTATTCTGCTTCTTGTTATTTGTTATTATTGAACTATTGTATTTGATACTTGAACATTTATAATTGGATATTCTAATATATTTGTATACGTAAAGCCTAAATAGTAAGGCATCCAACTCCAGTACCGATGTTCCAAATAATAATAATGTAACATTATTACTCCCGACCACTTAGCTGCTATTACATTAAACATATCAAGTATATCAAACAATTTCAGTACCAGAGATTTTTCAGGAGATTCACTCTAAATATTAAGGAGTGTTTGGGACAGGTCTAAATATTAAGGCAACTCCTAAATATTTATCTTAATATTAAGCCTAAATATGTTCCGACCTTTTGATCATGTCACTATCGGCACTATGGAATTTGTTCTGACACACAAGAACACGCGCGAGTCCTTCTCCGACACGCCAAACTGCGAATGGTATGCAAAGGACGAATATGGGAATAAGGTGGGTATTGTTTCGACGAATATGGTGAAAATCCCCGTACAGGGGTACGAACACAATGTCCCCGTGAAAAATCCTGTGTTTTTTAGAGAACGTGGAAACCAACGTATTCGAATGGAGTTACCTGATGTTCTAAGAGACATTATCGATGTAAAGACATCTGGAAGAACGGTGGATGTGAAATACACCCGATGGGATTGGAATATTGAGGATTTGACAATTAAAAATAATAACGAAACCTGGCTATTGCGGGTATTCACTCCAGGTGGGTGGTGGTTATGATTTTAACTTATTTTACCCATAAGTGTATCTACATTTGAAAAACAGATAATAAGTAAAAAATGAATTTCACAAGAGAGTCATTGGCAAAAAAACAACAATTGGGCGATGACGGTAAAGAAGGCAAAACGTATCTGGCTAACTTGGACGGCAAAAATATCGCTGTGAAAACATTCAAACCAACGAAGTCGTCCGCTAAAATTCAGCGCGAAGCAGATTTCCAACAAACGTGTGCCGATGTCGATGTGGCGCCCAATGTGTATTATGTCAATTGTGAGGAAAAGTATATTGCAATGGACAAATTGGACACATTACCAGCCAAAACATATAAACATAACCAAATGCCCGATGATCTTCAATATATGATTTGTGCATTGATGGGTCGTATGGATGGGGTCAATGTGATGCATGGTGATATGAATGCACTCAATGTTATGTGTGACGAGCGTGGCCGTCCATATATGATTGATTTCGGATTTGCCAAAAAAATATCTCCCAAGATGGTGAAAAAATACAATGGTCATCCAAATGTCAAAGTTTCATTGTGGGGGTTGATTCGTGGGTTTAAACGTTATAAAGTTGTTGTGGATATACTTGTAGAATGTGTAGCTGCCGATGAACCAACTGAATATTTTGAAAGAGGTGAAGAATTATTAGCAACTATTTCGAGTAAGGGTAGAAAAAGAAAACGATAAAAAAACATATAAATGTCTCTATTTTTTTAAGAATGTATGTTTATTGATTCTGTTCAAGTATTCGCCAATGGTACAATAAATGGTAATGTTTGTCATCAAAGTATCGGGTTGCCCGTTGAACATGGTATCGAATACACCACTCGTACATTTTCTGGTGGTGTTGGCCATTCCAAACATGTAGAGCGCAAACATGTTTGTGGTGATTCTGGGCAAGATGTCCACGGCCACACTCCCTTGTCAATATATGTGTCAGATGGACACGGTTCCGCAGGTTTTCTTGTCGCGTCGTCCTGCACAGAATTAGCTACCACCCTTGAAAGTCGCATATCTGTCCAAGAATTACTATCCTCTCCACGCGCTCTAGAGTATAAGCTACGTCAAAGTGTGGTAGAATTTTTGTTAGGTTCACAACAGAGTAGCTGGCAACATTCGGGTGCAACATTTGTGCAAATGGTTTTTATAACTCATGGTTCCAAAAGATGGGCTGTTACGATAAACATAGGTGATTCGGAGGCGTTTTTAGTGTACAGAGATCACATTCACGTTTGTTCTGTGGCTCACAACTGGGATAATTTGGATGTTTACCGCAGATATTGTCTTTTGGTTGAAACACCGAAACCGGTATGTTATAACCGCTGGAATGCCTCTTCATTTTCTTTAAAAGATCAGAATGATGAGTATCGACCCATTTATATGTATAATAATGTATCAAAACCATCAGTTATTGCTGAGAATGCAGAGTGGGTACAAATAACTTTGGGAAAGAAATATGGAACTCAATCTATTCGTAGACCTGCTTTAGCGCACGAAAATTGGGGATCGTGTATATTGTTACATGGACGAGCTCGTGGACAAAATATGGCAACAGTAGGAGATTGTGCCCAGCGGTCTGATTCTGGTGTTCCAATGGACATGGTTCATATATATATTCATGAGATCCCGTGTGGTCAGGATGTTGTGGGTTGTGTACAGACGGATGGAATTTCCGACCGAATGACATTGCGCGAGTGTGGTTTGCGGGCATGGGCATGTAAAACACCAGATGAATACTTGGGTGCAGTGCAAAATGTGCGCGATGACATGTCAGTTGCGATGGCATTCTCCTCTATTCGCCGAAAGAAGATTCCATATCCAGAGAAGTGATACATTGCCGACATTCTGGACAAGCTTCTGCCGCGTTTAATGAAAATGCCATGTTATGTACTGCGTTGGTCGGTTTCGCAAGAATAATTGCATTCCGCGAAACTTTTGTGGGTGCAATCATGTAGGTAATATATATTGCTGACATGAACATAAAAAAGAGTCCAACGAAAACAGGAGTCCATCGGAAAGTCATCGGGAATCTTGAATCACATCGCTGCTGCCATAGTAAAATGGCCTGTAAGAAGAGAACTGACGACTTTTTAGCAGCTATCCATTTCATTTCTGGAGCAGCGAATGACTTATTATGTATTTTGATCGTAGCAAGTGGCGATTGCAAAGCTATTAAAAGGCAAAAAAGTGGCGACATTGAATAAATGCAGACAACAACGAATAGAAACCATAGCTTTTTGTCCGCGCCACGAACAATTAAATATGAAAAGACGATATATACGGCGATGCACAACACATGCGTACGTATATACCATTGACCACCAATATACCAGCTTGAAATAATACAAGTTGACACGAATCTCGCGTTTCCAGATGCAACTTGCCATTTATCGGGGCCAAAGTAGCAATGTCCGTGTTCTGCAGCAATAAAATGCACGACAGACGTCAATCCAAATAAAACGAACCAATATAAATCTTGCTGAAAAGTTAATTCTTGTATAGAAAATACCGACGCCCCACAGAAAATAAATGAGATGATCAAAGTGCATTGACACCAGGTGGCATGTTTATCCAGCATTTTACAATTGTTCATGTGCTTTTTATATTCGATTTCGGATATAAAATCCACGAGATGACAAAACAAAAAATGGCGGCAGCGTCTTGCCATTCGAAGACATCGTTGCCGCGGATGATATCGGAACATAAGGTTGCAATGGGATGGACACATTCAAAAATGGCAACAGAGTCACCTGACATATTTCGTGAAAGAACTGCCAATACCCAATACTTACAACCTGCAATTGCGGCAGATGCCGTTAAAATTAAAACCCAATTTATCGGATTTGACATATATGCAGCTGACAGATGTTCAGGCGTCCAGACAATCATTGTGATAAACAATAAAAACACACCAATGCACGCACCCATCGATATGGCCCCCATTTGGTTGTTTTCGAGCGAGTTTAACATGACAAACCATTCCGAAATGGAATAAACATGCACGATGGAGGCCATAATGGCACCCCAGATCATCCATAATTCGTACGTCCCAAAATTTGATAAAATGCTCATTGAACCAAGCATAGCAAATGACAACGCACACGAACGGCGCTGTGTAAAGGGTGCGCCTATTTTAAACGCTACAACGAGAGGGATAAATGGTTGAAATGCAAATGAAAAACGATACCCTGTAAACAGAACAGACACTGTATACAAACAACCAGGTACAGTCCATCCAAGCAATGCAAACTTTAACCACCAAAGAATGGATTTCGAAGGGCGTTTCGAATTACGAGACACAAAACATAAAAAAAAACACATAATACACATTCGGAGCCAATGCATGTGCAAAATAGATGCATCTGGATCTTTGTGTACCATCCAGACCAATACATTGTCCCAACAAGCATGACCCAATGCCGAAACAAACAATGCTACTGTTTCCATTATTATGGGCAAAATATCTATTAAATACTATATATAATAGATTAAATGTGAATACATGTCAACATCAAAGCAAGTTTCGAATCAGGCATTTGAAACTATTCGGACAATTTCATCAGTCGTTACCGCAGTATGTTTGATTGTTATTACAATAGAAATGTTAGTCGCGGGTGTCTATGCAACTAAAACTATACATCATTTGCGTTCAACATATCATCCAGAACAACTGGCTTCCATTGTTGGAAACGCAACGGACATTTTACAAACACTTCACAAAACAACTCACACCTTACAAGAGGGGGAAAAAATACCCATGTTTGACGAATTGGATAGGATAGCAGATGGTATGCAAATGCTAGCAAACGCCTTGAACCATCTAAATATAAAAACGATTATTCAAGAAGCTTCCGCCTGGAGAAACATGTCAAAACAAGTAGTTACAAATCTTAAAAAAACATTAGGCGAATTGTAATAGTTAAAAATGTATAGCATTTTCATAACAAAAAATGTCTAAAAATAAAGTCCAGATTAAATCACTCAATCCTGTTATTTTAATATGCTCCATCCACATATTACATATCCAATTCAAGTTCACCGGTGTTAATTCTAGGTTTACATCCTGAATGTAATCAACGATATTATAAAAACGTTTCAATACTTGTAGAGACATTAAAATGGTTTCAATACATTCTACTTTTTCGGCCGATGCAATTGCGTTGCCGTGTGCAATTGCGGAATAACATTCATTTTCTTCGACTGAACCAGGTGGACTCGAATAACGATCAAAATATGTATCTATCGTATGACCACAATGTTTAAAAATGACAAAAACAACAACATTGCGAATGTCTGCCAGTCGTATTTGTTGTAAAATCGGAATGTTTATGGACATTTTGAAACACTGTCCTGCACGTTGACGGACAGTCCCCGAGATGTCCCTTTTCGACACTGCTTGACAAATGATTCTGTTCAATAATAATTTTCGAGTTTCGGATTCCAACGAAAATTCATGCTTCACTACTAGTAAAAAAAAATGTTGATATAAGTTGTCTGGATTTGTATGAGAAAGTTCGGACAATGATGTACGTAAGCGTGCGACCTCCGTTAACCATTGTTGGTGGGATGAATCCACTTGATTCATTTACTGATTATATTCGGGTGATATATATTCATATTTAAAATACGAGTGGATTTAAATGAACTTATGTATAAATAAACTCGTCGCTCAACCAAATGAAACATGAAACACTTATATATAAAACACTTATAGAAAACGAATGTTATATTTGCTTCGACCCATGTAAAACATTATCGCCGTGTTTGTGCAACACTCATGTCCATACAAAGTGCCTGTACAAATTTATACAAATGTCAGATCAAAATAATGTGTGCATGCAATGCACAACCCCGTATAAATTTAAGTCACGTTCGCGCTTTTGGAAATGCTTACGGAAACTTTGTACATAAAAGATAAACACTATAAAAGAACATTTATTTAAATTAAAAGATGCTTCAAATAATTTTACTGGCCATCACTATCGTACATGGTCGATCTTTATGCAGCGTTTCACACGAAGATTTATGGTCATGTGCCCTCAAAAAGAATCCGTGCATGAACAAATTCCAACTACACAAAACATCAACGCAAAAAAGTGGTAAAATGTCACTCGCACGACCATTCATCCTGGCCATCGAAGGCCCCAAATATCACAAATTATTCGAAGATTGTGACGCAAACAGTGATGGTTGTATCTCCCTCGAAGATATAGAAAAATCAGGCGATGCGTGTAAAAGATCGTGCATATGGAGATCTACCATGAAAAACATGTTATGTTAATTTAAAACGACATTCCGGGCATTCTGGCGTTTGACGCAGCCATCGGCCCACACAATGGCGGTGAAAGATATGAGCACAGGGTAAACATTGAAGGTTGTTTGAATAGATGGTCTCGAGGCAAATGGAACAGGTTTTACCAGTACACTGGTTCTGGTTCTGGTTTGTTGTAGATGAAGACTCGTCAGTTTCGTACAACGTGGGCAGATGTAAAGACAATGGCCGAGGTGTCGGATGCGTTAATGGTGCCCTAAGTTGGTGGCGTTGAAATGCTGAAACAGCTGTCTGTAATACATGATGTCGAATGTTGGGCTCGACGATATATACATTCAACCCGTCCAGAACAACACGAATGGGCCTCCCCGGTGTACAAACAAATGGTGCCAGTAAATTATTCAGGCAATAAGGCGGAGAACTATTTAAAATTTGTTCTCGCAAATATCGATTTAAATCTGAAACATTGAGTGTCGGACATATTGATAAAGATAGAGACATTTACAAAAAAAACGAATGATATTTATACTAAGTTGTTGAATTACTTTGATCTGTTTCAGAACCTGAAATTTTTTTATACAAATCAATTAGACGCGGTTTTAGACGAGGAATGGATGGAATTTCCTGAGCTGACACAATACCACAAATAAACGCCAAAATAATAAAAAACATTTAAATTTAGATTACGCACTTAAATACTCTTCTATACAGACGGTACTTGTATTGGTATGTCTCCGGTAAAGATGGGTATAGTCTCTTCTTCTTCTTCCTCTGTTATGACCGGCTGCCACCATTGTTGAATATATTTTTGAACTGACGGCAATGGAAACTGTTGTGCTATCCATACCCCGAATAAAACCCCAAATATAAATTCAATCATTTTAGATAAACGAAACAACTACAAGTACAACACAGCATTGAATTATCGGATTCGAAATTTTGCGAAGCTTGTTTTTGGTAGGATAAGATTGTATTCAACTATTTAAGATCCTAACTAAACACGACATGAAGTATCCTTATAGTTTCGCGCTATTATGTGTATGTGGCATTGTCTATAATTATATATTATTTGTTGCATATAATGGGAATGGCGTTGTTCTGTGGGATCTGACCAAAACTTCAATGATGTACAGGTATTCGTCAGTCGTCGGTATACCAGTTTCGCATGTATTACTTCGACAACAGAATAGAATATGGCGTTTAGATGAACGCCCTGTATCGGGAGACCACATACACATGTCTATGTCCATTTATATAAATGGTAAATTGCGTACTCCCGAACACGATAGACCCATTCGTGAAGATATTTTGTATGAGCAAAAACCCAAGGTTTGCAACGTATCTGGCGACATCGTATATACAAAGTTATGGGCTCATGGTGGGGTGCATACCCATTGTGATGGTCTAATACATGTTCATCCGTGGTCTGCTCCTCGTGTCATTCGAAAAGAAGGACTAGATGTTCAACTTGGATTGTGGTTTGACCAAGTGGGTATTCGATATCGCGAGTTGTCAACGCCGTCTTTATCTTTCGGCGATGGGCGTTTTGATGGAAATGAAACTCATGTATGGCAACTCGCGGAGCGTATTTGTTATAAAGATCAAGATAGCTCGATTTATCAGCACGATTTTGATAAAATATGGTTGGGTCATGCGTATGGTTCGTATGTACTGTGGTATGGCCCTGTTGGAACAGATATCCCAACTCCCGATGCCAAACACATTGATGCGTTGTTACAGGTGGATGCCTTAATGGTCGTCGGAGCCACTGGTTATGATGGTAATGCTTATCCATCGATATGCAATCCTTAAAATTAAAGAAAAGCCTTATTTAACTGTTCTTTATTTAAAACAAATGTTTTTGTTTTTGTTATTTTCTGCAATTCTACCAACATTATCCGAAATAATGTACAAGGTTCGTACGTCGGGAGTTTGCACCGAAAATGGGTTTCCGGGTTCTTTTATTAGTGAAAAATCTACATGTGAGACACAAGCTTTACAAGTAGGATGGAGTGATACGTCGGCATCTACCGTTTCGTTTTCAAGTTATCTACCAGAAGGATGTGTATTGCACGGCGGTGTACTTAAATTATATTTAAAATCGTCGTCAAACGAATGTTCGACAAATTACCAATGTTTATGTAAAATAACAGCCCCTTTGTGTGTAGTTGGTCTAAACTCCGGTTCATGTATTTGTTCGGATTCGGTGTGTACTTCCGAGTCTGGCCTCGTGTGTTCATCGTCAGGCGAATGCTCACATGCTCCAGATTGTATTGTAGGGTCAAATCTTAATACGTGTAATTGTAACGGTAAGGATTGTATTCGAGAAACTGGTCTTGTTTGTGGTATAACTTGCGAACACGCGCCGGTATGTGTCAATACGATTGGAACTATCTCCAACAGTCCAACTGGTGGCCTGTGTCAATGTGGTTCTATCGATTGTTCTGAACCATATTGTTACTCTGATCAATCATTTTGTAGAGATGCATGTCCAGCCGGTAAATATGTGTCTTCGTTGGAATGCATTGACTGTACAGTCCCTGGATATTATTGTCCGTCAGGAGCAGTGACAAGTCCAACCGAGTTTGCCTGTCCATCTGGTCGATATTCATCTGTGGTGGGTATTGGGTCGTCGTCGGAATGTATTGCGTGTTCAGTAGGTCGATATTCGTCTTCAACTGGACAAACCTCGGAATGTATTGGACGTTGTTCTGCGGGAAAGTATTCCTCCGAATTAGGTCTGGTGTCAGATTCTGAATGCTTGGGGCGCTGTTCTGCTGGTAAATATTCATCTTCGACTGGTCTCGCATCGGATTCTGAATGCTTAGGGCGATGCTCCGCTGGTAAATATTCATCCGTGATTGGTCTCACTGCTGAAACGCAATGTACAGAATGTTCCAAAGGCAAATACTCTTCCGAAACTGGTCTTGAGTCTGATTTAGAGTGTCTTGGACGTTGTTCTGTGGGCAAATATTCGGATGCGACTGGTCTCACAACGGATAGCGAATGTAATATCTGCACCGCAAATAAATATCAAGATGAAATAGGAAAATCACGATGCAAGGGATGTCCAAATGATAAAATTATTCATGATACAGCAACTGCCTCCAAACACGATTCGCAAGACGATTGTCAATTGCAGATCTCTGTTTGCCTTGCATCTGAATATTTATTAGATAATGTGTGTACCCCGTGTGGAGGCAAACATTATTGTGATGGTACATCCATGACAATATGTCCGCCTGGAAGTTTTTGTTCAGGAGATGGTCAGTTAGAAACATGTCCCACAGGACGATACGGAGAAGTTAGTGGCGAAACTACATTAGATACAGCGTGTGTTTTCTGCGCTGAGGGGACATTCCAAAATGTGGTTGGACAAACATATTGTTCACGAGGTTGTCCAAGGGGGAAATTTGGGAATGTAAAAGGCGCATCGGCAGAATCAACTGCATGCCAAGCCTGTCCAAAAGGTTATATGTGCGAATCAACAGCCATGAGTCAGCCAACCATATGTCCGCGTGGCTCTTTTCAAGAAAGTAGTGGTTCGTCGAAATGTGAGCTTTGTCCACTAAATACATATTCAAATGATTATGGTGCTTTGCTTTGTACAGAGTGTGGTACAAATTCAAAGGATGAAGAGCTTAAAACAGAAGGTATTGGGTCGAATAGTCCCACACAATGCAATGTTATAGAGTTGAACTGTGCTCCGGGGTTAAAACTGATAGAGAACACATGTAAACCTTGTGAACCAGGCAAATATGGACAGTCAGATGTTTGTACACTTTGCTCGCGCGGAAAATATCAACCAAAATTTGGTCAATCGTCATGTCTACCAACAAAGTCGAGTCGGTGTTCTCAGTTGATGGGATGTTCAACGGAGAGTAATGAACCCATTCGTAGTTGGGAAGATTTTCAGGAGAAACTAATAATCGAAGAAGTTGTCCCATTTTTTTCGACAATAAACATCATTATTTATGGATGTATTAGTGGTGTCGCATTCATCATCATATGTTCTCATCGGATGTGTCCGGAATGTTTTAAAGAATTGGATTTTGCATTTTCTTCTGAACATGTTATTTCTGATAAACACGCAAAGCGTGTTTTCAACACAAGACTTGGCGCCGCAATGACAATGACAATACCATTTGTTGTGGGGGCTTTATCCGTGTTTGTTTTTACGGATGAAAATACGATTACACAAACTGGACTGATCCCGATTGCAACTGCAAATCTACCAAATACAATAGGTCTGTTCACCGACTTGACCATACAATACAAAACACAATCAGCTCAAAAAATTACAGCATGTGATTTTTTACAAGATGCACCAACGTTAAATTGTTCAAAAAAAACTATTATACAGGACGATTACACCTGTTTCCATTCAACAACATGTCTATTGAACCCACCATTTGGGGGCGTGAATAAAATTCATTTGGACATGCCAGATATATTTCAATCTGCAGAGATTTCAATTTCCGCGACACCTTGGAATAATGTATTGACTAATATTACGCAACGTATTTGGAGTGAAAAACAAATGGTGGGTCAAGTCACGGATCCATCCATTATAGAGTATGATATTATTCGTTCTGTAAAACGACAAACAGACATAGAACCAGCCTATGGTATACAACTTGCTCGTAGATCGATGACGTTAAAGGACTCAGCCAAGAGCAGGAGTACTCATCGAATTTCTATTTACCTTTATTCGACCTCTGATCTGTTTACATTTGAAATCTCTAAAAAATTAGAGATCACCACTCAAATAAGCACCATTCTCACGTATGCCATTTCCGCTCTGTCTATTTTAAAAGTCATCAAGCTCGTATTGGAAAATTTAATAGACAAATGTTACTTGTCCTGTGCAAAGGTAACGCCAAAAGATATTGAGATGAGACAAAGTGTTCTCGAAGAAAAGAATTAATGACTATAAAAACCCGTTGAACTTTGAAGAAATGGAAGAACCGTTGCTTAATCTAGAACCACCATTGCGCAATAAAAAGCTTTTTGCGCCAAAAACAAACAAAACAAACAAAAAATACCCCACAAATCTAATATTTTATATATTATATGGCATTTTACACCTGGGTACAATAATATGTATTGTAGTTTTATTTTTTCAGGGAAAAGAACCAAAATCCGAGCCATGGGTGGAATATGAACCATCCACAAAAATATTAAAATTTCACGTATCGGAATTCCACATTGGCGACAAGTCGATATTATCATCATCAAAACACAGATTAATGTCGGTCAAACAAACAAAGGTGTTTATCCATGGTAATCTGAAATCAACAGAGATCGATTTGGATCACATTCCAACAATACATGGCCTACAATTTAAGGGTCAACAAGGCGAGATTGGCCCACAAGGTGATCAAGGCAGTACCGGCGAACAAGGCGAACAAGGCGAACAAGGCGAACAAGGCGAACAAGGCAGTACCGGCAATCGAGGTGAGAAAGGTGATCGAGGTGAACAAGGTGATCAAGGTTTGCAAAATAATATTAGCAATCAAGGTGAGCGTGGATTGCAAGGTAAACAAGGTGATATTGGCCCACAGGGATTGCAAGGAGAACAAGGATTGCAAGGTGATCACGGAGAGCAGGGATTGCAAGGTGAGCGTGGATTGCAAGGTAAACAAGGTGATATTGGCCCACAGGGATTGCAAGGAGAACAAGGATTGCAAGGTGATCACGGAGAGCAGGGATTGCAAGGTGAGC
>Ga0115000_10002497_pt1 | contig 15830 bp, 18 predicted proteins | sample ArcticOcean_MG_C_6_FD_89690 | JGI IMG/M metagenome (GOLD analysis project Ga0115000, IMG submission 89690) | Marine microbial communities from western Arctic Ocean - ArcticOcean_MG_CB8_128 | ecosystem: Environmental > Aquatic > Marine > Oceanic | place: Arctic Ocean: Canada Basin | collected...
ATAGCTATTGCTGTTGATGCAGCAAGTGCTGCTAGAGCATCAGGTTTTACATTCGGGTCATGTGAGTTTAAAGAGATCATAATTTGCACCTCAGCATGGTAATCGCTTGGAAACATTGGTCTTAATATTCTATCTACCAAGCGCATTACTAAGATTTCTTGGTCTGTTGGTCTTGCTTCTCTTTTTAAGAATCCTCCTGGAAATCTTCCGTCAGCTGAAAATTTCTCTCTATAATCTACTGTAAGTGGTAAAAAATCTACTCCTTCTCTAGCTTCAAAGCTTGATACTACTGTAGCTAAAATATGTGTATTTCCCATTCTTACTTCTACCGATCCGTGGGCTTGTTTTGCTAATTTTCCTGTTGTTAGAATTATTTCTCTTCCATCTTCTAACTTTATTATTTCTTTTTCTTCTTTAATCATTGTAATTTTTGTGTATAAAATAAAAAAGGCAATAATTTATTGCCTCATTTGTGATTAGATGTTATCTTCTTAATTTAAGATCTTTAACAAGTTCTCTATATTTAATAACATCTTTATTCATTAGATAATCAAGTAGTTTTCTTCTTTTACCTACCATTATTTGTAATGATTTCTGAGTCCCATAATCTTTATGATTATTTTTCAGATGATCAGTTAGGTGTTGAATTCGTGAAGTAAATAATGCTACTTGGCTATATACAGATCCAGAATCTTTTTCACTACTACCGTATTTTTTAAAAATATCTTGTTTAATTATGTTACTCATTATTTTTATTATTATCAATATCTAATTTGGGCTGCAAATTTAATAAAAGTTTTGTTAAAAGATGATTAATCATACAAATAAATTACTTGCTAATCATTCGTAGTATTTGGCTTAATTTTTCTTTAAGATTTTTTCTGTGAACAATTAAATCAATAAAACCATGTTCTTTAAGAAATTCAGATGTTTGGAATCCTTCTGGAAGGTTTTTCCCAATAGTTTCTTTAACAACTCTTGGACCTGCAAATCCAATTAGAGCGTTTGGTTCTGCTATATTTAAATCTCCAAGCATTGAAAATGATGCTGTTGCTCCACCAAATGTTGGATCAGTAAGGAGAGATATATATGGGACATTATTTTCATCTAATTGAGCTAATTTTGCTGATGTTTTTGCTAATTGCATTAGTGAGATAGCAGCTTCCATCATTCTTGCACCACCAGATTTTGAAATTATTATTAGTGGTATTTTTTTTTTATTTGAATAATCAATGGCTCTTGATATCTTTTCTCCAACTACCGATCCCATTGAACCTCCAATAAAACTAAAATCCATAGAAGCGATAACAACATTCTCCTTATTCATTTTACCATATCCAGTTCTGATTGCATCATTTAATCCTGTTTTTTCTTGTATTTTTTTAAGTCTGTCAGAATATTTTTTTTTGTCTACAAATTTTAGTGGATCAGCAGATACTAGGTTTTTATCTAATTCTTTAAATTTATTATTATCAAATAAAATTTTAAAATATTCTATTGATTCTATTCTATGATGATAATGACAATTTTGACATACTGATAGATTTTCTATAAATTCATCATTAGAAATAATAGTTTTACATTTTGGGCACTTTTCCCAAAGTCCATCCGGAGTTTCCTTTTTTTGATGAGTTTTAGTGGTAATTCCTTCTTGTATTCTTTTAAACCAATCCATTACTATTTATTCTTATTTATATTATTTAAATCTTTAAATGCTTTTAGTAATCTATTTTTAAATGTAATTTCTCCTTCTCTTAGATATTTTCTTGGATCATAATATTTTTTATTTGGAAGATTATCACCTTCTGGATTGCCAATTTGCTCTTTTACATAATCATTATACTTAAGAAAATAATCTCTAATTCCAGTAGTAAAACCCCATTGTAAATCAGTATCAATATTCATTTTTATTGCTCCATATGATATTGCCTCTCTAATTTCATCAAAAGATGATCCTGAACCACCATGAAAAACAAAATTTATCGGTTTTTCTTCAGTATTAAACTTTTCCTGAACATGCTTTTGTGAATTATCTAAAATTTTAGGTGTTAATTTAACATTTCCAGATCTATAAACACCATGTACATTTCCAAAAGCTGCAGCAATTGTAAATTTATCACTAATTTTCATTAGTTCAGCATAAGCATATGCAACTTCATCAGGCTGTGTATATAGCTTACTGCTATCAATATTTGTATTATCTACACCATCTTCTTCGCCTCCAGTTACGCCAAGTTCTATTTCTAATGTCATACCTATTTTACTCATTCTTTCAAGATAGACTTTGCAAGTTTCTATATTATCAATAATAGGTTCATCAGAGAGATCAATCATGTGAGAGCTGTATAAAGGAATTCCTTTTTGCGCATAAAACTCTTCACCTGCATCTAGTAATCCATCTATCCAAGGAAGTAATTTTCTTGCACAATGATCTGTATGTAAAATAACACTTGTATTGTAGAGTTTAGCCATTTGATGAATGTGCATAGCTCCAGAAATTCCACCAGCAATAGCAGCAGTATGATCATCATTATTTAAACTTTTTCCTGCAAAAAACTGACAGCCTCCAGCTGAGAATTGAATAATTACTGGAGAATTCACCTCTGATGCTGTTTCTAGAACAGCATTTACAGTAGATGTACTTGTAACGTTAACAGCTGGAAGAGCATATAAATTTTCTTTTGCATCTTTAAAAAGTTTTTGAACAAGTTCTCCTGTTAGAACCCCATTTTGGAATTTAGTCATTTTTTTAATGTAATTGTTTTTAGCAAAATTAGAATATTGTTCTAAATGACACCTCTTTTTTATAATAATTTCATATAATTGAATTTAATAAACATTATGTTAACTAAGAATCAAATTAAACAAATTAGATCACTTCAATTAAAGAAGAATAGGATTAGTGAATCTCAATTTATTGTTGAAGGTGATAAAATAGTTAAAGAACTTTTATCATCAAAGATGTCTATTAAATGTATTTATGCCACTCAGAAATGGATAGATTTAAATAGTTCAATTCTTGGCTCATTCGTTTATAAAGTATTAACTATCAATGAACTTAAAATAATTAGTAATCTTAAAACACCGAATCATGTTTTAGCTATTGTAAATATTATTCCTTCTAAATTTAATTATGATGATTTAACTGGTGTGACATTAATCTTAGATAATATTAATGATCCAGGAAATTTTGGAACAATAGTAAGGCTATGTGATTGGTTTAATATTTCAAATATTATTTGTTCTGAAGATTCTGTTGATAGATTTAATTCTAAAGTTGTGCAATCATCTATGGGGTCTTTATTTATAGTAAATATATTTTATATGGATTTAATGAAGTTCTTTAGAGATATGCCTTACAAAAGAACTGTATACGGATCTTTTCTAAAAGGAGAAAATATAAAAAATCTTTCAATTGAAGAAGAGTCTTTTATTATTATGGGAAATGAATCTCACGGTATATCTAGTCAGATTGAATCTTTTGTAGATAAAAAAATTAGTATTAAAAAAATTGGAGGAAGGGCAGAATCTCTAAATGTAGCTACTGCAACTAGTATATTGCTTTATCAGTTCTGCAATAAATAAGAAATTTTTTATTCAAAAGTAAAAGAGAGCATCCAGACATTTGTTTTAAGATTGTTAATTGTTTCTGTATAAACAGTTTTATCTTTAGATAAAATATTTATTAATCCGTGAGAAATTTTTATTTGTGGAGAGAATTTAAAATATTGCAAATAGAAATCGATACCAAAACCCCCTTCAATCATCAAGTCATGATTATTAAGTTTAACAAGTTCTTGTCCTTCGTCATCAATTTTATATTGTGAGGCAATATCTAAACTATACTTGACTCCACATAAGAGATACGTTCTAAAATTATTATATCTAGCAGATTTGTATTTAATAGATATTGGAAAATCAATTAATGTTGATTCTATTCTTTTACTATTAATAGTTAGATTATTGGTTTCATTAAATTCATAATCTAAGATTCTTTCTCCAAATACAAGTGTTGGAATAAATCTTAAATCAGTATATCTTCCCAATCTTAGGTTAGATACAATTCCTAGATTAAATCCTTTTTGATTTTGAGCAAGTATTGATAATAAGGTATCATTATTTAAGCTGTTATTGCTTTTTTGAACATTAAAATTTAATGCATTTATTCCTAAAGTAAATCCAAAATGGAGTTTTTTAAAATCATACTTAACTAGGTTCTGAGGTTTTTTAAACCTCTGTCCAATAGAGGTAAATGGGCTTAGAAGAATAGTAAAAATTAATAAATATTTATTAATTGTTTGCATTTGTCAAAAACGTTAACAAAGTTATTTTATTGCTACATAAAGAGATACAATTCCAAATGTTAATGGAAAATAGCTGGTTTTTCTAAAACCTATATTATCTAATATTTTAATAAACTCTTTTCCATTTGGGAAGTTTTTTACAGAATTTGGAAGATAAGTATATGCACTCTTATCATCTGATAAAAGCGTACCAATTTTTGGTAAAATGGTATTAAAGTAGAATCTAAATATTTGTTTCAATGGAAATATCTCAGGAGTTGAGGGTTCAAGTATAACAACAAAACCATCTTTTTTTGTTACTCTATATATTTCATTTAATCCTTTCTCAAGATTTTCAAAGTTTCTAACTCCAAATCCTGCAGTAATTGCATCAAAGCTTGATTTATCGAATGGTAAATTTTCTGAATCTGCTATACTAAGTTTAATTCTATTTTTTAAATCTTTTTTAATGATTTTTTTTTCCCCAATATTTATCATTCTATCTGAAATATCAATTCCTGTGATGTTTGCATCTGTGTGTTTTGCTGCAGATATAGCAAAATCTGCAGTTCCTGTTGCTATATCTAATATTTCTTTTGGGTTATTAGTTATTTTTTTTATTGCTTTTCTACGCCAAACAAAATCCATCCCAAGTGATAATGTATGATTAAGCAGATCATATCTTTTCGCAATTTTATTAAACATTTGTTTAACTTGATCTTTCTTACCTTTATCTGTTTTATAGGGTTTAACTATTTTAGACATTAAGAATTTTTTTGGCTCTGTCTAATAGCTCTTGATTTGAAATTGGAACTACCCCAACTTTTTCACATACAATTCCGCCCGCTATGTTTGATAGTATAGCAAGTTCTTCATAATCTATATTACATGCTAAGCACATTGCAGCAACTGATACAACAGTATCCCCAGCTCCCGATACATCAATAACATTTTTAGTTGTTGATTTTTTTAATTTACTACCACTATTTGTATTTAAGAATATTCCTTTATTTGAAAGCGTTAATAAAATAGCTTTTGCTGAAATAATATCTCTTAAATTTGTTGTTGCTTTTTCTATTTCTTCAAAGTTTTCAATATTAGCTTTAATATTTAGTCCATCCATTATTTCATTCAGGTTTGGTTTAAATAATGTACAATTTTTATATGCAAGAAAATTTTGTTTTTTTGGATCAACAATTGTTGGAATATTTTTGCTATTAGCTAATAAGATTATTTTTTCAATAATATTTTCTGTCAGTACTCCCTTATTATAGTCTTGAAGAATTATTGCATCAATATTATGAGTTAGTTTTTTAATTAGATTATAGAATTGATGTTCAACTTTAATTGGATAGGTATCTTCTTCGTCTATTCTAAGTTGATGTTTATTATCAGCAATTACTCTAGTTTTTGTTGTTGTTTTTCTTCCATTTGATATTAACATTCCATCAAGACTTAAACCTTGTTCTTGCATTAATTGTTCAAATAATATTCCTCTGTTATCATTACCTATTACAGTACACAGAATAGATTCAGCTCCCAGTTCTTTTAAATTAAGAGCTACGTTAGCTGCTCCGCCTAATCTACTATCATTCTGATTTACAGCAACATCTACAACTGGCACAGGAGCCTCTGGTGACATTCTATGAATTTCACCCCACAAATATGTGTCAATTATTGCATCACCAACTATAAGTATTCTTTTAGATTGAAAGTCATGAAAATATTTTGTTAGATTCATATTAGTTAAGTTTACTTAATTGATATTTTATTCTTTTAGATGCTTCTAATAATTTTTCATCAGAAGCTGCATAAGAAATTCTAATACATTCTGGATTTCCAAAAGCAGAACCTGAAACTAATGCAACATAACAATTATTTAGTAAATACATACATAAGTCATTTGCATTATTAATTGTTGTAGTTCCATCAGATTTACCAAAATAATATGATATATCTGGAAATATATAAAAAGCACCGTCAGGTATATTACATCTAACTCCTTTAATATTATTAAGTTCATTTAATAACATATCTCTTCTTTTTAAGAAAGTTTCTTTCATTTTAGTTGTTGCATCTTTTGGATCGGCATTCATTGCTTTTTCAGCTGCTTTTTGAGCTATAGCACATGTTGCTGAAGTTACTTGCCCTTGAATTTTATTGCAAGCTTTTGCAATCCATAAAGGACCGCCGATAAAACCTACTCTCCATCCAGTCATTGCATATCCCTTTGAGACTCCATTAACTGTTATTACTCTATCTTGAATACTCTCAATTCTTCCAATACTATAATGTTCGTTAGTAAAATTAATATGCTCGTAGATCTCATCAGATACTATAAAAATTGATGGGTGCTTTTCAAACACTTTTGCTATATCTGTAAGTTCCTCTTTAGTATAAACAGAACCGCTAGGATTACACGGTGAACTAAACATAAACATCTTAGTTTTGGAAGTAATTGCTTTATCTATCTGTTTCGCAGTAACTTTAAAATTGTTATCAACTGAAGAAGGAATTTCAATAGGTTTTGCCTCAGCAAGTTTTATTATTTCAGAATATGAAACCCAGTAAGGGCAAGGAAGTAATACTTCATCATCAGGGTTAAGTAAACTTAAACAAATATTAGCAAGTGATTGTTTTGCTCCAGTAGAAACGACTATTTGTTCTTTTGTAAATTTAAGCTTATTATCTCTTTTAAATTTTAAAGAAATAGCTTCTCTAAGTTCATCTAAGCCAGCAACAGGTGTGTAATGAGTATAGTTATCATTAATTGCTTGAATACCTGCATTTTTAATGAATTCTGGAGTATTAAAGTCTGGTTCACCTAAACTTAATGCTATAACATCTTTTCCTGAGGATTTTAGTTCTCTGCTCATTCTTGCCATCGCAAGTGTAGCACTTTCAGCAAGTCTATTTAATCTATCTGATACCTTATGCATTCTTATTGATTTTTAGAGTTGCAAATATAAGAATAATGTTATGATTTATTTGTTTAGAAAAACTAATAGATATATTATTATTATGAATAAATTATTGTAAATTTATAGTAATATGAAAAGATTATTATCTGTTTATTTTTTATTAACCTTTTGTTTCAATTCTCATGCTCAAAGAATTTTTCCTGTTGAATATGCAAGTCAAGCTGATATTAATATTTTTGTTGCTGATTATGAAAGCCAAGCTGATTTATTAGTTTACAGAGTAAAATATCAAAGCCAAGTTGGAAAGAATGATGGTAGTTGGTTCTTTGTTGAGTATGCAAGTAATTCAGATAAGAAAATTTATTATGTTGAATATAAATCACAGGCAGATGTGGTTATATATTTTGTTGATTATCCAAGTAAAGCTAAATGGAGAAAAAATCAAAAGAAGCATCTCTTTTACTAGATATTTCTAATAATCTTATAAATATTTATATTATCTTTTATAATTTTATTTTCAATTTTTACAATTAAATTATTTTCTTTTAAGTTATTATATTTCCTATTACCTATCTCTTCCCTTAGAATTTTATGAATCCAGAAAATATTTTGCTCTTCTCTTTTTATATTAAAGAAATTTGTTGATTTTGATTGTCTAATACATTGATCGATATTTTTATGTATTTCTAAAATACCAGTATTCTCTTGTGCTGAGCAACTTAATGCCTTTTGTATCCATTGATTATCAATATTGGTATTTAGAGCTAATGTGCTTTTAAAGTCAAGTATGGTTTCTTTAACTCTATTTCTGTTTCCCCCATCATCTTTCGTAATAATAATCAAATGTGAAAGTTCAATGATTCCTCTTTTAATGCCTTGTAACCTATCTCCAGCCCCAGTAATAGAAAGTAATAGCATAATATCTACCAATTTACTTACTAATGTTTCTGATTGTCCAACCCCAACTGTTTCTATTATTATTATCTCAAAACCTGCAGTTTCACAAAGTATTATGCTATCTTTTGTTCTGTTTGATACACCTCCAAGAGTTCCAGAGTTAGAACTTGGTCTAATAAATACATTATGATTATTGGATAATGATTGCATTCTACTCTTGTCTCCAAGAATACTTCCTCTTGTTTTTTCACTAGAAGGGTCTATTGCTAATACAGCAACTTTTTTATTTTCTTTTATAAATTTCTCTCCAAATTTTTCAATAAATGAGCTTTTTCCTACTCCAGGAATTCCAGTTACCCCTATACGAACTGAATTATATTCCTTTTTTATACATTTTGAAATTAGTTCTTGACTCTTTTCTTGATCAGTTTCAAGAGTACTTTCAACTAAAGTTATTGCTTTACTTAGAGCATTAATATTTCCCTTAATTATTTCAGAGTACAAATCCATTACCTAACAGCAATAACTGATATTTCTATATTTGCATTTTTTGGAAGAGCGGATACCTCAACAGTTTCTCTTGCGGGTGGATAGTCTTTAAATTGTTGAGCATAAATAGAATTTATTGTTGAGAAATCATTGATGTTTTTAAGAAATATAGTTGTTTTAACAATATTTGACATATCCATTTTTACCTCTTTTAGAATTGCTTTAATGTTATTAATTATCTGATTTGTTTCTTCTTTAATATTAGTTGTAATTAATTTACCATTATTGTCAAGTGCTATCTGACCAGAACAATATAATGTATTATGGCTAAGTATTGCTTGGCTATATGGTCCTATAGCAGCCGGAGCTTTATTAGTATAAATTACTTTTTTCATTTATTTTCTTTTTCCAAAGATACTACTTCCTAATCTTAACATTGTACTGCCATTTTTAATAGCAATTTTATAATCATTACTCATTCCCATAGATAAAGTGTCAAATTCAAATGTTTTTCTCTTTAAAAACTCACTGTTTAATATCTTAAATTCGTTATTAATTATATCTAGATCATCTGTGTATGTTCCCATACCCATCAAGCCTTTTATATTTATATTTTTTAAATCTTTTGCAAGATCTAGTACATTATTAATTTCATGTATTTTAAACCCAAATTTATTTTCTTCATTAGCTATGTGTATTTGTATTAAACAATCAATGATTCTATTTTCATTAAAAGCTCTTTTATTAATTTCTTTCATTAATTTAATTGAATCTACTGTGTGTATTAGAGAAATAAACTTTGCTATATATTTAACTTTATTTGTTTGAAGATGACCTATCATATGCCATTGGATATTTTTTGGAAGTTCTTCATGTTTTTTTGTAAGTTCCTGAACCTTATTCTCTCCAAACATTAGTTGTCCACTCTTGTAAGACTCTAATATTTCTTTATTATTTCTAGTTTTAGATACTGCTACTAATGATAGATTACTAGATATTTTTTTATTAATTTCTTTTAACCTATTAGTAATAAGCATTATAATAAACTGTAAACAGTTAAACCACTTCTTAATTTTGGCTCAAACCAAGTTACTTTAGGAGGCATAATCATATTATTATTAGAAATATCCATAATTTGTTGCATACTTACAGGATACAATGCGAATGCTATTTTCATTTCTCCTGAGTTAACACGTTTTTCAAGCTCATTAATACCTCTGATTCCACCAACAAAATCTATTCTTGTATTTGATCTAAGATCCTTAATATCTAATATTGGCTCTAGTATTTGTTTTGATAATATAGTAACATCTAATACATCAACAGGGTCTTGCGCATCAAATAATCCGTCTTTAATTACTAATTTATACCATTTCTTATCAAGATACATTCCTATATGATGTAGTTCTTTAGGTTTATAACTTTCTTCTATTCTGGTTATATTAAATTTTTGAGATAATCTTTCTAGTAATGCAGAAGGTTCTAATCCATTCATATCACGTATTACTCGGTTATAATCAATGATATTTAATTGGTTATCAGGAAATAATACTGCCATAAAATAATTATAATGTTTTCCATCATTAGCATTTCCACCTGCTTTATCTCTCAATTCTTTGCCAACTAAAGCACCAGCTGCAGTTCGATGGTGACCATCAGCAACATAGATATTAGGAACCTTATCTCTAAAAATTTTCTGAATTAGTATTTTAATTTTATTATCATTAATTGTCCATAGAGTGTGTTGGATATTATCTTCAGTTACAAAATCATATGTCGATTCTTTGTTCTTTATTTTATCTACAATAGAATCAATATCATTTACTTTAGGATATGCAAAAAATACAGGTTCATAATTTAACTTACTATATCTAATATGATTTTTTCTGTCTTCTTCTTTATCTTTCCTTGTTAACTCATGTTTCTTAATTGTATTATTAAAATAATCATCTATTGCACAACAACCTACTATACCTGTTTGTTTATGTCCATTCATTATTAGTTGATAAACATAAAAGTTATTAGATTTATCTTGTTTCATCATTCCATTTTCCACTAGCTTATCAAAATTATCTTTGCCCTTTTGATAGATTTTAGCACTATAATAATCTATATTATCTGGAAAATCTATTTCAGGCTTTATAACATGATAAAAACTGTTAGCTTTTCCTTTACTTTCATCTTTAGCTTCTTTAGCATTTAATACATCATAGGGACGAGATACAATCTCTTTCGTATATTTTTCATTAGGTAGATATGCTTTAAAAGGAATAAATATTGACATATTATTTAAAATAAGTTATTATTTGTTCAGCTAATTCAATTCCAATTCTATCTTGAGCTTCTAAAGTTGCTGCTCCTATATGAGGAGTTAATGAGATGCCGCTATGCATTACTAAGTGTATGCTCGGTGTGGGTTCATTTTCGTATACATCAAGACCTGCATATGAAAGTTTTTGTTTGTCTAAAGCAAACATTAAAGCAGTCTCATCAATTATTCCGCCTCTAGAAGTATTAATAATTCCAGATCCTGTTTTCATCATCCCAATTTCTTTTGCTCCAATAACAGCTTTGTCACTAATTTTGGGAATATGTAATGTTATAAAATCTGCATTTTTAAGAATATCATTAATTCCTTGAGTTTCTATTGTAAATGTTTTTTTATCGCCATTAAAGAAATTGATTGTTATATTGGCTTCCTTTGTGAATTTGTCATGTGCTATGACATTCATACCAAGTCCTATTCCTCTTTTTGCTACTTCTTGACCAATCCTACCAAATCCAATAATCCCTAAGGTTTTTCCTTTTAATTCTTTTCCTCCTGAAAAAGATTTTTTTAGTGCCTTAAAATTACTATCTCCTTCTATTGGCATTTGACGGTTTGATGCATATAAGAATCTTACCATCCCAAAAAGATGTGCAAATACTAATTCTGCAACTGATGATGATGATGCAGCAGGAGTATTGATAACTAAAATTCCTTTTTCTTCGGCATACATAACATTTATATTATCCATACCTACGCCACCTCTGCCTATTATTTTAAGATTAGGGCATTTATCTATAATTTCTTTTGTAATTTTAGTTGCACTTCTTACAAGAATAACTGATATTTTTCTTTTGTTTATTGCATCTGCAAGTTCATCTTGTAAAACACTATCTGTATCTACATTAAAACCATCTCTTTCAAGTTTTTCAATTCCTGAGATTGAGATTCCATCATTTGCTAAGATATTTATCATTTGTTGTTTTTTTCTAAATTTTGCATTGTTTTAACTAGAACTTCTACACTTTTTAATGGTAAAGCATTATATAATGACGCGCGATAACCACCAACTGATCGATGACCTTTAAGTCCATTAATACCTACTGTGTTACACAATGAGTCAAAAACAGATTCAAGCTCTTTGTTATTTAACTTAAATGTTACATTCATATTTGATCTATCTTTATCTTTAACTAATCCTTTAAATAATACATTTCTATCAATTTCTTTATAAAGTTTTTGTGCTTTTTGATTATTTATTTGTTCAATATATTCTACTCCACCTTTTCCTTTCAACCATTTAAGAGTTAACATAGATACATAAATAGAAAATACAGGAGGAGTATTAAACATACTATCCTTATTTATATGTGTAGTGTAGTCTAGCATAGTAGGTATTTTTCTGCCAGTTTTACCTAAAATATTATCTTTAACTATAACTAATGTTGTTCCTGCAGGTCCCATATTTTTTTGCGCGCCAGCATATATCAATCCAAATTTACTAATATCAATTTTTTTACTAAAAATATCTGATGACATATCACAAACAAGTATTGAATCTGTTTTTGGATAATCTTTAAATTGTGTTCCATATATTGTATTATTGGATGTATAATGTAAATAATCAAGTTGTTCTTGACTATTAATATTTTTAGGAATATAGCTGTAGTTTTTGTCTGAGGAATCAGCAATAATTAAAGTTGTACCAATTGATTTTGCCTCATTAATAGCTTTCTTTGACCAAATACCAGTATTTATATATCCACATGTGCCGTTTAATGATAGTAAGTTATATGGAGTCATAAGAAATTCTAAGCTTGCACCTCCTTGCAGAAAAAGAATGGAATAACCTTTAGGAATATTTAAAAGTTCTCTAACAAGGCTTTTCGCTTCATTCATGACGTTGATAAATGATGCGCTTCTATGTGAAATTTCAATTAATGAAAGGTTATTGTTATTAAAATTTAAAATAGCTTGAGAAGCTTTATAAAGCACTTCTTCAGGAAGAATGCATGGTCCTGCGCTAAAATTGTGTTTTTTCATTTTGTAAAAAGATTTTTTTAGTAATATAATAGTTTAGTCAATTACTTAACTCTTTCAAGATATATGTTTTTCATCGTATCAATCTTAATCTTGTCTCCTTCATTTATAAATAGAGGGACCTGAATTAAGGCTCCTGTTTCTGTTGTAGCGGGTTTAAAGGTATTTGTAGCCGTATTTCCTTTTATTCCAGGTTCAGTATGTTCAATTTTAAGAATGATGTGAGTAGGTAATGATGCTGATAAAGGTAAACCTTGATCGGCATGAAATAAAACTTCAATATTTTCTCCTTCCTTAAGTAAGTTTGAATTTTTAATAAAATCTTTTTGTAATGTAATTTGTTCATAGTCATCATTATTCATCAGATGATAATCATTACCTTCAGAATATAGAAATTGGTATTTTCTGTTTTCAATTCTTATAATCTCTATTTTAACACCAGATGTAAATGTATTTTCTAGCAATCTCCCAGTATTGAGATTTCTAATTTTTGTTCTTACAAATGCAGGTCCCTTGCCAGGTTTAACATGTTGGAAAGACTCAATTTTCCAGGGGTCTCCATTAAATTGAATACATAGTCCATTTCTAAAGTCAGCTGTAGTTCCCATATATTATTTGTTTTGATTATAACCTCTCATTATTCCCCTTCCAGAATTTTGAACAAAAGATATGATTTCATCTCTTGTTTCTGAAGCTTTAAATTCTATTTCTATTTGATTTATTGCTTGTGTATTATTAAAGTTTTTTTGATATAGAAACCTGTATATATTTTGAATCTCTTCGATTTTTTCTTCTGTAAAAAATTTTCTTCTTAAACCAATAGAATTTATTCCAATAAATGATAATGGCTCTCTTCCAGCTTTAACATATGGAGGGACATCTTTTCTTACTAGAGATCCACCTGAAATCATTGTGTGTTTTCCTATTTTTACAAATTGATGAATAGCTGATAAGCCACCTATTATAGCATATTCACCTACTTCTACATGGCCGCCTAGAGCTACATTATTGACAATAATTGAATGGTCACCAATTATGCAATCATGGGCAATATGAGCATATGCCATAATTAAACAATCTTTACCAACTATTGTTTTTCCTGTTGCATTAGTTGCTCTATTAATAGTTGCACATTCTCTAATTATTGTATTATCTCCAATAATAGCTAATGAATCTTCACCTTTAAATTTTAAATCTTGTGGTATTGCGGAAATAACTGCTCCAGGAAATATTTCGCAATTTTTTCCAATTCTTGCACCTTCCATAATTGTCACGTTAGATCCAATCCATGTTCCACTTCCAATTTCAACATTTTTTTCTATAGAAACAAATGACTCAACAACAACATTTTTTGCTAGTTTAGCTAGTGGATCAATATGTGATAATGTACGGTGCATTTATTTTTTCTTAGCAATTTGTGCTAGTAGATCAGCTTCCACTACTATTTCACCATTTACAAAGCCTTTTCCATGCATATGGCATAATCCTCTTCTAATTGGAGATATTAGATTTAACCTAAATATTATAATGTCTCCTGGGATAATTTTCTTTTTAAATTTTGCATTATCTATTTTCATAAAAAATGTTAAATATTCTTCAGGGTTTTCAACAGTATTTAAAATTAATACTCCTCCAGCTTGCGCCATAGTTTCTAATTGTAAAACTCCAGGCATAATTGGTTCATTCGGGAAATGACCTTTAAAGTATTCCTCTTCAGGTTTAACATATTTTATGCCTATTATATAATCATCTCCAAGTTCTCTGATTTCATCAATAAAAATAAAAGGTTCTCTATGTGGTAAAATCTCTTTTATCTGATCCAAATTATAAAACGGCTTTTCATCAAAATTAATTATTGGAGCTATTTTTCTGTTATTTTCAATCATAATATTATTTAATTTTTTTACGAATTCTATGTTATTCTTATGTCCCGGCTTAAAACAAGTAATTTTAGCTTGTATATTAGAGCTTAAAAGAGTAAAATCTCCAATTACATCTAGTAATTTATGCCTTGCAGGTTCATTTTTATAATGTAATTCTTTTTTATTTAATAATTGACCTAGTTTAAAAGTTATATTTTTTCTTCCAAATTTTTTATTTAGATATTCTTTAATGTTGTTATGAGCTTTCTTATCAATAATTATAACTGCATTATCAAGATCTCCACCTTTTATTAAATCATTTTTAATTAGATCTTCAATTTCATGTAAGAAACTAAAAGTTCTACAGCAAGAAATATCGTCTTCAAATTTATTAATATCTTCTAATTCAGCAATTTGATTTTTAAGAAATATTGATTTATACTCTAATTCTACTTTTATATTTAGTTTCTCTGCTGGTTCAACTAGATATGAAGATCCTGAAATTTTATCTTTAAAGAAGAATTTCTTTTCAATTTTAAGGTACTTTTTTTCTTTATTCTGCTTTTTAATGCCAGCTTTCTTTATACAATTTGTGAATAGTTTTGAGGATCCATCTAATATTGGAACCTCTAAATTATTAATTTTAATAAGTAAATTATCAACCTGAGCTCCTGTAATAGCTGCTAATAAATGTTCTATAGTGTATACTTCTGCATTCTTTTTTCTAATATTAGTACTTCTTTTGGTTGAGAATACATTCTGAAATTTTGCTTCAATCATTGGATTTCCTGGAAGATCTGTTCTTTGGAAAATAATTCCTGAATTCTCTTTAAGTGGTAATAGTGTGAGGGTTGATTTTATTCCTGTATGTATTCCAACTCCAGATATATTAATTTCCTTACAGATTGTTTGTTGTTTCATTCCTTTTTATATTGATCTTTTTCTAGATTATTTAATCTGTCTACAATTTTTGGTAGTCGTTTAAATAAAATATATGATCTTTGAAAATCTTGCTTGTTGAATGCAAATTCTCCTTGTATTGTTTGATTATCTTTTATATTAGATGCAATAC
>Ga0115000_10002498_pt1 | contig 15829 bp, 19 predicted proteins | sample ArcticOcean_MG_C_6_FD_89690 | JGI IMG/M metagenome (GOLD analysis project Ga0115000, IMG submission 89690) | Marine microbial communities from western Arctic Ocean - ArcticOcean_MG_CB8_128 | ecosystem: Environmental > Aquatic > Marine > Oceanic | place: Arctic Ocean: Canada Basin | collected...
CCGGTGATTATTGCGAAGGGGTAATACCCGATCCCATTCCGAACTCGGAAGTCAAGCCCTTCAGCGCCGATGGTACTTTGTCTTAAGGCACGGAAGAGTAGGACATTGCCGGCTATAAAAAAATTATGAAAATTAAAAGCTCGTTAAAATCTTTAAAAAAAAGAGACCTAAATTCTAAACTAGTTAGAAGAAGGGGTAGAGTTTACATAATTAATAAAACAAACCCAAAATTTAAAGCAAGACAAAAATAATTTTTATGGACCATAATAGCCATAAAAACACTTGGAATAATTTTACTAAATTTGTGTTGTGGGGAACTGTCGCGGTGATAGTTGTTTTAGTTCTAATGGTCATTTTCTTATTGTAGGGTTCAAGTATGAGAATCGTTTCAGTTTCAGAAAATCATAAAATTGAAAGAAGAATTGCAATCACTCCAGATATTGCAAAGAAGTATATAGCCCTTGGTCTAGAGGTGTCGTTATCTGAAAGTTATGGAGAACACTTGAGCTTCAATGACCGTGAATATAAAAAGTTAGGTGTTAAGATTTCTAAGGATATAAATGAAATTATAAATAGTGCTGATGTTATTGTTCAACTAGGGTTGCCCTCCGATGAGATAACTTCTCTAATAAAAGAAAATCAAATATTAATTGGCGTTTTGGATCCATACAATAATAAAAAAAAAATAGAAAGTTTAGTAAAAAATAAGATTAATATTTTTTCTTTAGAATTATTACCGAGGATAACACGAGCACAATCTATGGATATACTTTCTTCTCAAGCTAATCTTGCTGGATATAAAGCAGTTATAGAATCATTTGCAAATTTTGAGAAAGCCATACCAATGATGATGACTGCTGCAGGAACGGTTCCGGCAGCAAAAGTTTTAGTTGTTGGCGCGGGTGTCGCAGGTTTACAGGCAATTGCAACTGCAAAAAGAATGGGTGCAATTGTTTTTGCGACAGATGTAAGAATAGCATCTAAAGAACAAGTTGAAAGTTTAGGTGGTAAATTTTTGACTGTAGAAGGTGCAGAAAACCTTGAAACAGAAGGAGGTTATGCAAAAGAAACTTCTGATGAGTTTAAAAAGAAGCAGGAAGAGCTGTTAGGTGAAACTTTAAAAAAAATAGATATAGTAATATGCACTGCTTTAATTCCTGGAAAAAAAGCACCTTTAATAATTAAAGAAAATATGATTGGCAATATGCAAGCAGGGTCCATTATTTATGATTTAGCAGCAGCTCAAGGTGGAAACACGGCTTTTTCTGAAGTAGAAAAAATAGTTAATAAAGATGGAGTAAGAATTATTGGTGAAACAAATATTTTAAATAAATTGCCAATCTCAGCATCAAGTTTATATGCAAAAAATGTATTCAATTTTTTAGTAAATTTATATGATGCAGAAAAGAAAAAAATTAATATAAATTTAGAAGATGAGATAATTGAAAAAACACTAATTAAATAAAATTATGGAAATAGATCCCTTTATATTCAGATTAAGTATTTTTATTCTTTCAATCTTTATTGGATATTATGTTGTATGGAGTGTTACACCTTCTTTGCACACTCCTTTAATGTCAGTAACCAATGCGATTTCGTCAGTAATTATTGTAGGAGCTATAATAGCCGGATTAGCTGGAAATTCTGATAATATTTTTAATACCTCAAGTATTTTCGGATTTTTGGCAATATCTCTAGCAGCAATAAATATTTTTGGAGGATTTTTAGTTACTCAAAGAATGCTTGCAATGTATAAAAAAAAGAAGAAGGACAAATAATGATATCGGCAAATTTATCAGCAATTTTTTATCTGATTTCAGGTGTATTATTTATTTTAGCATTAAGAGGATTATCTTCTCCAGAGACATCAAGACAAGGTAATTTTTTTGGTATTCTGGGAATGGTAATTGCAATAACAGTCACATTTTTATCTATAGGAAATTTTTCAAATGGTTTTGTTTATGTTTTAATTTTTCTTTTATTAGGTGGTTTAATTGGTGCATTTATAGCATACAAAATACCGATGACAGCCATGCCGGAACTTGTGGCTGGCTTTCATAGTCTTGTAGGCCTCGCAGCAGTATTTGTCGCGATATCAGCGTTTTTAAATCCTGAAGCTTTTAATCTTGGGTCACCCGGTGATATTAAGCTTGGAAGTTTAATTGAAATGTCAATTGGTGCAGTCGTAGGTGCAATAACATTTTCAGGTTCAATAATTGCGTTTTTAAAACTTCAAGGAATAATGTCTGGTTCACCGATAACGTTTAAAGGGCAACACCCACTTAATGCTTTAATATTAATTTCCATAGTAGTTGTGACCTATCTTTTATGCTCAACTCAATCTTCAAATTTATTTTGGATACTATTAGCAATTTCTTTTATAATTGGTTTTTTATTAATAATTCCAATTGGAGGCGCTGATATGCCAGTTGTTATATCAATGCTAAATTCATATTCAGGCTGGGCAGCTGCAGGAATTGGTTTCACTTTAGAAAATACTGCTTTAATAATTACAGGGGCTTTAGTTGGTTCTTCGGGTGCAATCTTGTCATATATAATGTGCAAAGGTATGAACCGATCTTTCTTTAATGTAATTTTAGGAGGATTTGGAGCAACAGAACAATCTTTTTCTAATGGAAGCAAAGAACAAAAGCCAGTTAAAAGTGGTAACGCTGAAGATGCAGCATTTTTAATGAAAAATGCATCATCAGTAATAATTGTACCAGGTTATGGAATGGCAGTAGCTCAGGCACAGCACGCCCTTAGAGAAATGGTAGATACGCTTAAAAAAAATGATATTAAAGTTTCTTATGCTATCCACCCAGTTGCTGGAAGAATGCCAGGGCACATGAATGTCTTGTTAGCTGAAGCAAACGTACCATATGATGAAGTCTTTGAATTAGAAGAAATTAATAACGATTTTGCAAATGCAGATGTTGCTTTTGTAATAGGAGCAAATGATGTAACAAATCCAGCAGCAAAAACCGATCCACAAAGCCCAATTTATGGAATGCCCATTTTAGATGTTGAAAAATGTAAATCTGTATTGTTTGTTAAAAGAAGTTTATCGCCAGGATATGCAGGCATTGATAATGACTTATTTTACAAAGAAAATACTCTAATGTTATTTGCAGATGCAAAAAAAATGACAGAAGAAATTACAAAATCACTTTAATAATCTATTAAGCTTTTACACAAATTAAGAGGTAAAAAATATAAATTATGATTAAAAGCATTTTTTATTAAAACTAATAATAATTTTTGCTTTGATATAGACATGATTTTAATGTTATAAAAATTTATGAATATAAAAATCTTTTGTGATAGTGCTGAACTAGAAGTAATAAAAAAATTCAATAAAAAAAAAATCGTTAAAGGTTTTACTACAAACCCAAGTTTAATGAGAATAGCTGGCGCAAAAGATTATAAATCATACTCAAATAAAATACTTAAAATTTGTAAAAAAAAACCAGTTTCACTAGAAGTTTTTGGAGACAGGTATTTAGAGATAAAGAAACAAGCTTTACAAATAAACTTATGGGGAAAAAATGTTTATGTAAAAATACCAGTTTGTAATTCAAAAGGTATTTTTATGGGAAAAATTATTAAAGAGCTCAGCAATCAAAATATTAAACTTAATATTACAGCTGTATATAGTGCCAGACAAACAGAAAAAATTCTTAAATCAATTAACAAAAAATCAAAAGTTATAATTTCAATATTTGCAGGTAGAGCAGGAGATGTAGGAAAAGATCCAATTCCTGAATTTAAGAAAAGTATTACAATGGCAAAAAAGTATAAAAATGTTGAAATACTTTGGGCCAGTGTTAGAGAGCCATATAATTATTTACAAGCTAAACAATTGGGTTGCCACATAATTACCATGCCCCCCTCTACGGTCGAAAAAATTGAACATTTTGGAAAATCTTTTGATAATTTAACTAAACAAACAGTAAAAACTTTTTTAGATGATAGCAAAAAATCAAATTTTAAAATTTAATTAAAACTATTTTTATTATAAGCCATCATAATTGCATAATTAATCCAAAATAAACAAGAGCTAAAAGTAGAAAAAAAACTTCCAGTAGGCAAAAAAGGAATTAAAAAAACAATAATATAAAGTACACTTACCAGTTGAAATGCATTTTTGTTTTTAAAATAATTTTTAATACTTAAGTATAGTGAAGAAATTATAAATATTAAAAAACAAATATATCCAAACAGCCCAGTTTCAGAAAGAAGTTCAAAATGAACTTGGTGAGGATGGGTAGACCATCTAGCTTGAGTGAATAAAAATTCTTTATTTTCATACTTTTGATTTCCAGCTACCATTCTATAATTTTTTATTCCTACTCCAAAAATTAAATTTTGTTGAAAAACTTTATAAGCAGCATTGAATTGTGCCCCATAAATAGAACCTGTATATAAAGTTACAATACCTGTATCTTTTTTACATTTTGATTTCCAATATTTCAAAATCTCATTTCTCTTTATCATTGATGGGTGTTCATTTTTAAAATTTACCTGTTTCTTACAGCTAAAATTTGCAAACTGTTGATAAAATTTATAATTATAAGATTCATTTAAACTTATTATTAGTACTAAAATTATAGTTAGAGGAATTAACCCAGCTATTATATCTTTAATCTTTAATTTAAGAATAAAAATAGAAAATAGAAAAACTAATACAGAAAACCTTATAAAATTTGCCCTTTCACCAATCATAAGTGAAATTATAATTAGAGATAAAATAAGAAAAAAAAATATTTTTTTATTTGCTTTAAAATGAGTAAAAACAAAAGCAAGAAAAAAAGATCCAAAAATTAGTAAAAAAGAACCCAATACTAGTTCATCTCCAAAAAAACCAGCTATTCGTCCAGGCTGATGTGATTCAAAACCTAAAGAGTTAAAACCAAAGATTATTTCAAATACTCCATCTAAAATTACAAAAACAAAAATTATAGACCAAAATCCAAAAATAATTTTTTCAAAATCTACAGAGTAAGCATTAATAGTTTTTTTAAGTTGAGCTATAAATAAAATCATTATTAAAACTTTAAGAACTCTCGGATAAGAAAGCAAAGGGTCCATGCTAAAAAAAACATTTACTAAAAGGGAAATAAAAAAAAATGCAGGTATTAAAAAATTGATATCTTTTAAAAATGAGAAGTTTTTATTTAAGAATAGATTTATTATAAAAATAACTGAAATTAATATAAAAGTTAAATTAATTAAAAGATTACCTAGAACTATACTTACTGGTAAAAAAGCAAATAGTATAAATAAAATTCTTTCTAGATAATTTGCATTATGGTAAATTTTTTTGATATTCTTGATCATCTAATTTGGTTGCGGGGGACGGATTTGAACCGCCGACCTTCAGGTTATGAGCCTGACGAGCTACCAGACTGCTCCACCCCGCGGTATACTTAAATTCTGTTTTTAAGTTTGTTAAGCTTTTTAACTCTTTTAATATTTTCTTGAAGAATTCTTTTTTTCTTTTCAGATGGTTTTTCGTATACGCTCTTTAATTTTACAACTTTAAAGAATCCATCACGCTGTAGTTTCCTTTTAAGAACCCTCAGGGCTTGTTCAATATTATTATCTTTAACTTCTATTTTCGTAAATACCTCCAAAAAAGTGAGTAAGTATCACTTTAAAATTTTTATGTCTATTAAATTTATTCATTATTTGATGCTTCCCTTGTTTGTTTTGCTTTCTCTTTTTCTTTTTTTTCTCTTTTTATTCTTCTTTCAGCTTTTTCTATAGCCTCCATTAATTCTTTTTGAGAAAATAAACTCATTGCAACTGGATCTTTAGAATTTAGATTATTATAATTCCAATAGCTTTTGTTTCTTATTGATGTTACAGAATTTTTAGTAATACCAACTAATTTGGCAATTTGAGAATCTTTTAACAATGCATGGTGTTTAATTAGCCATAGAGCCGAGTCAGGCTTGTCCTGTCTTTTAGACAAGGGTATATATTTTTTAATTTTTTTATTTTAACCAGATATTTCAATATCCATATTTTTAATTTGCAATAATCTATTCTCATCTTTAGATGACAAATCAATCTCTTCTCTTGTCAATTGACCCGATATAATTGGGTTATAAGCCATTATCCCTTTCGCCACCTCTCCGTCAGCAATACCCTGCACTTCAACTTCATGTAAGTTGCAGAAATTTGCTATTTGTTTAAATGTTAAGCTTGTGTTTTCTACTAACCAAACGGCAGTTGCCATAGGCATCAATGGAATATTTGCCATTTAATCCTTCTTTTCTGATCTAAAATTTTGAAATTTTTTATTGAATTTACTTACCCGACCTTTATCCATTAGTTTTTGTTTTCCACCTGTCCAGGCAGCATGAGATTTTGGATCAATTTCAAGTTTTAAAACATCACCTTCTGCTCCCCATGTTGATTTAGTCTCAAATTGAGTTCCATCAGTCATTTCTACTTTTATAGTATGATAATTTGGGTGTATGTCTTTTTTCATATCGAGACTTATAACAAAAGAATTTTATAAAACAATTAAAAGTTCTTCAATTTTTCAAGCATTTTTTCATTTATAGCTATACTAGAGGCTCTTATTTGAATATTTTTATTTTTAGACAGGTTAATTTCGTTAATTACACCCCCAGCTTCTTTTAGAATTATTATACCTGCTGCTATGTCCCATAAACTTAAGCCATTTTGAAAATATCCATCATACCTTCCTGCGGCCACATAAGCTATATCAAGTGCAGCACTTCCAGAAATTCTTGTAGGCAAATCAATTTCATTTTTATATTTACCTCCAGTTCCAAATAAACAGCTATTTATTTCTTTTTTTTTTGAAACTCTAATTCTTTGATTATTAAAAAAAGCACCATTATCTTTTTCTGCATAAAACATTTCATCTTTTATGGGATCGTAGATTAATCCTGAAACTATTTCATCCTCATATTTTAATGCTATTGAAATTGCAAAATGAGGAACACCATGTAAAAAATTAGTGGTGCCATCAATAGGATCTATAATCCATACATTTTTTTTATCTTTATTAGATTCTGATCCATCTTCCTCACTAATTATAGAATAATATGGCCTAGCTTTTTTTAATTCTTCGATAATTATTTTTTCTGCTTTTGTATCTGCATTTGAAACAAAATCAGCAGGACCTTTAATCGATACTTGTAATTTTTCTATTTCACCAAAATCTCTAATCAGAGCTCTCGACGCTTTTTCGGCAGCCTTTATCATAATATTAAGGTTAGCTGATATTGATTTCATAAAATTTATATTTTTTTTATATATTCCATAGTTCTTGTATCAACTATAATTTTATCATCACTTTCAATAAATGGGGGAACCTGTATATTTATACCGTTATCCAGAGTTGCTGGTTTATAAGAGGAAGATACAGTTTGACCTTTTAGGGCAACATCAGTTGTTAATACTACGCAGGTAACCTGGTTTGGTAGCTCCACAGTTAGGGGGTCATCATTATAAAAACTTATACTTACTTCTAAGTTTTCACTTAACATTTTTCCCTTTTCTCCAATTATTACTTTTTTAATATTAATTTGTTCAAAGGATTTAGGGTTTATAAAGTAATAATTATCTTCATCATCATATAGATAGTTAAATTTAGTTTCATCTAATGAAGCTTTTTCAACAGACTCACTCGATCTAAATCTTTCATTCAATTTTGTATTTTTATTTACACTCTTCATTTCAACTTGCGCAAATGCACCACCTTTCCCAGGTTTAACATGTTGAGTTTTAAGAACTTGCCACAAATCATTTTTGTACTCAATCAACATTCCAACTCTGATTTCACTTGCATATATTTTCATATTAATTTTTTAATAGCTTCTAGTGGTTTATATTTTTTATTGTTCCAAATGTAGCCTGAGATAGCTAAAAAGTTAGCTTTATTCAATAAGAGTTTTTTATAATTACTTAGTTTTATTCCACCTATTGCCACAATCGGAGTATTTGTTATTCTTTTAACTATCTTTAATATTTTTAAATCTGCTTTATATTTAACTATCTTTGTTTGAGATGAATAAAAAGCTCCAAAAGCTAAATAGTCAGCTCCATTCTTAATAGCTTTTTTTGCTAAACTAATTGAATTATGACAGGTGACACCAATGATTTTATCTTTTAATATTTTTCTAGCCTTGAGAATACCCATATCTTTTTGTCCTAAGTGACAACCATCAGCATTAAGCTTGTTAGTAAGCCTTGGGTCATCATTAATCAAAAATTTAACTTTATATTTTTTACAAATTTTTTTTATTTTTTTTCCAATTTCTAATTTATTTTTATTAGTTTCTTTTTTAAGCCTTAATTGAAAAAAACTAACTTTTTTAGAGCTAAATACTAATTCTAAATTGGTATAGAAATTCTTATTTTCAATTTTATTTGGAGAAATTAAATAAATAAATTTATTATTAGTTTTATTCTGTGTCAAGTTCTGCTGACCATTTTCCTTGAGCTGCAAGTGTACACATATTGGCCCTGTGGTTAAAAATATTTTGGGTACCATTTATATCTTTAATATTTTTTGACCAAAACTTAAGTGCACTTTGCTGTAACGCTCTTCCATATGAATAAGTCATTATAAACCCAGAGTCATTAATCTTATTAATTTCATTTAAATTTTTAGTTGCCTCAAATTCATTTTGTCCACCAGAAAGAAAAGCAATTCCTGGCACATCCTTAGGAACACTTTCTTTTAAACACTTTAAAGTCATCTCAGAGACTTGGTTTGTTTCATTTTTAATTCCACTATCAGCACCGTTTAAAATCATATTTGGTTTTAATATAATTTCTTCTAATTTTACATTGTTGCTAGAGAGTTGATCAAATGTTTCTTCCAAGATCATTTTAGTAACTTGGTAACAAACTTTAAAATCATGATCACCATCCATTAATACTTCGGGCTCAACTATGGGAACCATATTTGACTCCTGCACCAGAGCAGAGTAACGGGCTAAAGCATGAGCATTGGCTTTAATTGACTTAATGGTAGGTAGGCTATTCTTAATTGATATCTTAAAAACACCTCTCCATTTCGTAAACCTAGCTCCTAAATCATAATATTCTTTTAGTCTCTCTCTTAATCCATCAAGGCCTTCAGTTATTGTTTCATTATTAGATAGGGCAAGTTTTTTTGCTCCTGTATCCACCTTTATTCCTGGAACAGCTCCTGCATTAGAAATTAATTCTGGTATTAGTTTTTTTGAATTTGAAGTTTGTTTAATTGTTTCGTCATATAAAATTACTCCACCGATACAGTTCTTCATGCCATCAGAAGAGAAAAGAGTTTCTCTAAATAAAAGTCTATTTTCTGGAGATGATGAAACGTTTACACCTTCAAGTCTTTTAGTCATGGTTCCAGTACTTTCGTCAGCTGCAAGAATACCTTTACCATTTGACAAAATTTTTAAAGCGATTTTATTTAATTCAGACATTTAATTTAAGGCTTTTATACCATGAAGTTCTTTACCTTCAAGGTATTCTAAAAAGGCCCCACCAGCCGTTGAAACAAAATTAAAGTTTTTGACTGCACCCATGCTATTCAATAATGCAACAGTATCTCCACCACCTGCTACGGAATAAATAGTATTTGCTTTATTTTTTTCAATTATCTTTTTTGCAATCTGAAAACTTCCTTCAGCAAAACTTGGGTTTTCAAAGTAACCAGCAGGACCATTCCACAGAATAGTGTTACTTTCTTCGATAATATTATTGATATTCTCGATTGATTTAGGGCCAATATCTAAAATTAATTCATCTTCTAAAACTTCATTTAATTCCTTTATTTTTGGAGATCCATTTAATTCTGTACTAACGACAACATCCCTAGGGTAAATTATTTTGCAGTTTTCTTTCTTTGAAAGAGAGAATATTTCTTCAATTATTTTATTACAGTTATCTTCTTGTATAGATTTTCCAATATTATGACCTTTGTATTTTAGTATATTATTAGCCATTCCACCAACTATTACAATATTATCAAACCTGGGAATTAAATTTTTAATAATATTGATCTTAGTTGATATTTTTGAACCACCAATGATGCAAGTTATAGGTTTTTTGATTTCAGATGTAATTTTGGTCAAAGCACCAATTTCTAAATTTAGTTGAAGTCCCGCATATGATGGAAGAAATTTTGTAATTTCAAAAATTGAAGCATGAGCTCTATGTGAACATGAAAAAGCGTCATTAACGTAAATATCACCTAGACTTGCCAAATGCTTTGCAAATTCATTATTGTTTTTTTCTTCTTCTTCATAAAATCTAAGATTTTCCAACATTATAATTTTTTTATCTTTATTATCAAACATATCTGAAGAGTTTATTTCTTTAATATTTTTTGTAATAAGGTCCACACTCTCATTTAATTTATTCTCCAAATCTTCGCACACAGGTTTAAGGGAAAGTTTATTAGTAATTTTGCCCTTTGGTCTTCCTATATGTGATAATATTATAATCCTAGCATTTTTCTTTAATAAAAAATTTATAGTAGGAATAATTTTATCTATTCTAGTTGTGTCAGTAATTTTTCCATTATCTAATGGAACATTTAAATCAAGTCGCAGCAGTATTTTTTTTTCGCTAAGGTTAATTTCTTCTTGTATATTTCTCATTAAGAAATTTTATGGAGATGTTCTGCGATATCACACATTCTATTTGAAAAACCCCACTCATTATCATACCAGGCAGAAATTTTACCCATCTTATCCCCAACTACACTTGTTAAGGAAGCATCTATAATGGCTGAAGCTGAGTTGTGATTGAAATCAATTGAAACTAATTTTTCTGCTGTAATTTCTATAATTCTTTTGGATTGTTTTTTGGAAGCCAGCATAAAAGCCTCATTAATTTTTTCTTTCGAGATTATTTTTTTTGTACAAAAAACAAGTTCTATTAGCGAAACATTAGGAGTAGGAACTCTCATAGCCACACCTTCAAGCTTCCCTTTTAATGATGGGATGATTTCACCTATGGCTTTTGAAGCACCAGTAGACGTTGGAACAATTGACAGACTTGCGGACCTTGCTCTTCTTGGATCTTTATGTGAATTATCCAAGATTCTTTGGTCACTTGTAAAAGCATGAATGGTAGTCATAAATCCTTTTTCAATATCAAAACTGTTATTTAAAACATTGGCGACAGGAGCCAAACAATTAGTTGTACAAGAAGCTGCAGAAATTATTTGATCATTTTTAGATAGTATATTTTCATTAACACCATATACAACTGTTTTGTCCGCATTTTTACATGGTGCAGATACAATAACTTTTTTTGCTCCATTTTTAATATGTGCTAATAATTTTTCCTTAGAATTAAATTTTCCAGTACATTCAAAAACATAATCAACATTAAATTTTTTCCAATTTATATTTTCAATTTTAGACTCTTGTGAAAAAGTAATTTTATTTTTATTTATAATTAGGTGGTTTTTATCAAAACTTAAATCAGCATTAAATTTTCCATGAATAGAATCGTGCTTTATTAAAGCACAGCTTGCCTCAGAATTGGATCGGTTATTAATGTGCTTAATTTCTATACTCTTATTTTGACTTTCAATAATAGCTCTAATTACCATTCTGCCAATTCTTCCCATTCCATTAATTCCAACTTTTATTGTCATATTTAACCTTTTATTAGATTCTTAGATTTTTTAGAAATATTTTCAGCCGTTAATCCAAAATATTTATAAATTTCTTTATAGGGTGCACTTTTGCCAAATGTATCAATTCCAAAAGTTAAACCTTTAGTTCCAACATATTTTTTCCAACAATCTGTTGACGCCGCTTCTATCGATACTTTAAGTCTAGTTTCACAAAGAATTTTTTGTTTATATGAATTTGACTGTGTATCAAAAAGTTCTTGGCATGGTACTGATATAACTTTAGTATATATTTTATCTTTGGCTAATTTATGGCTAGTCTCAATTGCCAAATTAACCTCAGAACCACTAGCAAGTATAGTTAAATTAACTTTTTTATTTGTTCTCAAAACCTCATAGGCCCCAAAAGAGCACTTATTTACTTTTAAATATTTTTTTCGAATAGGTTCCAGGTTCTGTCTAGTTAAAGATAGTACGCTAGGTGTTTTTGAATTTTTTAATGCTAGCTCCCAGCATTCAATAGTTTCCATTCTGTCTGCGGGTCTAAAAACATTTAAATTTGGAATAGATCTCAATCCAGATAGTTGTTCTATTGGTTGGTGTGTTGGGCCATCTTCGCCTAAACCTATTGAGTCGTGTGTCATTACATAAATAACTCTTTGTTCCATTAATGCTGATAATCTAATTGAAGGTTTACAGTAATCAGTAAATATTAAGAAAGTTCCACCATAAGGAATAAATTTACTATGAAGTGCTAGACCATTCATTATGCCACTCATGGCATGTTCCCTAACACCATAATGAATATAGTCTCCATTAAAATCACCAGGCTTAATAGTGTTATGATATTTTGTTTTAGTATTATTTGATCCAGCAAGATCAGCCGATCCACCTATTAAAGTATTATTTTCTTTGGTAAGAGCGTTTAATGTCAATTCGGAAGATTTTCGTGTAGCTAAACTTTTAGTTTCTTTTACTGAGTTTTGTTTTTCTGACTTTAAAGCTTTGGAAAAGTTATTTTTAAATACTTTATCTATAATATTTTTTTTTCTTTTATAAAATTTGTTCCAATTTGCTTCAAGTTTGACACCTTTTTTACCAATTTCCCTCCATTCATTTAAAATATTTTTTGGAATTTCAAAAGGCTTGTGTTTCCAATCTAATATCTTTTGGACAAGTTTAATTTCTTCTAAACCTAAGGGGCTTCCATGTGATGAAGCTTTGCCTGATTTGTTAGGTGAGCCAAAGCCAATTTTTGTCTTACAAGAAATTACTGTAGGTTTTTTTGCATTTTGAACTTTTTTTAATGCATTGTAAATTTCTTTTTCATTATGACCATTAATAAGAATGTAATCCCAGCCATAACTTTCAAATCTTTTTTTAAAATTATCTGAAACAGCCAAATTAGTGGGTCCATCAATTGATATTGAATTATTATCAAATAACATTACTAGGTTTTTTAATTTTAAATGACCAGCCAAACTCATTGCCTCATGACTTATACCTTCCATCAAACAACCATCACCAGCCAAAACATATGTTTTATGATTAATTATTTCTTTACCTAGCTTTTTTTTTAAAACCTCTTCTGCAATTGCAAAACCAACAGAATTAGCAATTCCTTGACCAAGTGGGCCAGTAGTTGTTTCAATTCCGCTGCCAGGATGATACTCGGGATGACCCGCGCAAATAGAGTCTAATTGTCTAAAGTTTTTAATGTTATTTAGAGTAATGCTCTTGTATCCAGTTAAGTACAATAAAGAGTAAAGTAGCATAGAGCCATGCCCGGCTGATAAAACAAATCTATCTCTGTTGAGCCAATTTGGATTTAGTGGATTAAATCTAAGGAAATTTTTAAATAACACTGTCACAACGTCAGCCATTCCCATAGGCATGCCAGGATGACCAGAATTTGCTTTTTGAACAGCATCTATTGACAAAAACCTTATGGTATTTGATAAATCTTTATGTAGTTTGTTCAAAAATTATCCTATCTAGACTAAGAAGACTCAATTTAATATTATAAATATATATATATGAAAACTGGCAGTGAAAAAGAAAAAAAACTTGATTTAGCACTCGATAAGTTAAATAGCTTAAGTCTTCAGAACCCAAGTTTAAAAACTAATTTAAAAAATTTAAGTGTGCAGAAAAATCAATTAGAAATTGAAAAAAAGGAAATAGAAGAAAGATATCAAAGTTTAATGACTGAGTATAAAGCTCTAAGTCAAAAATTAGAGGAAATAAACAGTCAAAAAATTGATGCACAAAAAAAAGAAACAGAGTTTTCTGAAAAAATTGATGAATTAAATCAAGAAACGGATACTTTGTTGGAGGAAATAGATAAATGGCAAATGTAAATATTAAATTTAATGGTAAAGAGTTTCTTTTATCTTGTGATGATGGACAAGAAGAGCACCTAGAAGAGTTATTAATTCATATTAATAAAAAATTTAACGATTTAAAAAATAGCCTTGGAAATATAGGTGAGAATAAACTTTTGTTAATTACAGCAGTTAAAATAATGGATGAATATTTTGAAACAAAAAAAAAAGTAGATCAAAAAAAAATTGAATTAAAAAATCTTTCAGACAAATTCAGAGAGTTGAAATCTTTAGTTTATGTTTATAAGGATAAAAAAGAAGAAGAAATTAATCATTTAGCTCAAGATCATAAAAATTTTAAGACAGAAATTGAAAAAAATAAAGAAGATTATGAGAAAGTAATTGAAGAAGCTGCCAATGAAATTGAAAACTTTGTTGAAAGAGCAAATCTAGAAAATCCAGCCCAGTAAGTTTGTGTTTAAATCCAAATTAAGAAAAAAAATTCTTAAAATTAGAGAAAAAAATAATATACAAAATATAAAAATTAATGTTGATAAAATTATCAATTTATTTAAAGAAAAAAAAATAACAAAAAAAAAAATAGGTGGTTATTTTCCTGTAAATTTCGAAGTTGATGACTTGGAGTTACTTAAAAAACTTGAGAAAAGTAAGTTTAAAATTTCTTTACCAGTGATTAAAAAAAATTTTGAAATGGATTTTTATAAATGGAGTTTTTCTGAGCCTTTAATAATAAATAAATATGGAATACCAGAGCCAATAATAAAGGTAATGACCTACCCTGATATTTTGTTAATTCCTTTAGTTGCATTCGATAAAAAATTAAATAGACTTGGATATGGTGGTGGATACTATGATCGCTTTATATCAAAATTATCAAAAAAGAAAAAAATTATAAAAATTGGACTAGCTTTATCTTTTCAAAAAATAAATAAGGTTCCTGTGAATAAATATGATAAAAGATTAGATTATATCATAACAAATAAATGTATATTTAAATGAAAATACTTTTTTTAGGAGACATCATCGGGATATCAGGGTGCAGTGCAGTAGAGCAGTATTTGCCAGAACAAATTAAAAAAAATAAAATAGATTTTGTAATTGTTAATGGAGAAAATTGCTCTGAGCAGGGAGTTGGTATTACGGAAAAAATTGCTAACAATCTTTTTAGTTGTGGAGTAAATGTTATTACATCAGGCAACCATATTTGGGATCAAAAAGAAACTGCTAATCATATAGAAAAAGAAGATAGGTTACTAAGACCACACAATTCTTTTTCACCAGCTCCAGGTAAGGGTTTTCAAATATTTACATTAAATGACGGTATAAAAATTGGAATTCTAAATTTGATGGGGAATGTTTTTATGAAAAAATCGGAAAATGTTTTTGAGGCGGCAAAAAAATTTCTCCAAAACAATCAATTAAAAAAAGATTATGATTTTTTAATTTTAGATTTTCATGCTGAAACAACTAGTGAAAAAATGGCAATGGGTCACTTTTTTGATGGAAAAGCAACTCTTGTAGTTGGAACCCACACACACGTACCAACAAATGATGCAAGAATTTTGGAAAATGGAACTGCCTATCAAACAGATGCGGGAATGTCAGGTAATTACAATTCTGTAATTGGTATGGATAAAAATGTTTCCATTAAAAGATTTTTAAAAGAAAATGTAGCAAAAAATTTTCCAACCCCTGACAATATCACTTTATGTGGGGTAATTGTTGAAGCAGATTTAAATACCGGTCTAGCAAAAAATATACAAAGTTTTATATATGGAGGGGAATTAAAAAATTCTCATTAATTATCATGTCAGGTCATTCAAAATGGGCAAGTATAAAACATTCAAAAGGAAAA
>Ga0115000_10002501_pt1 | contig 15823 bp, 10 predicted proteins | sample ArcticOcean_MG_C_6_FD_89690 | JGI IMG/M metagenome (GOLD analysis project Ga0115000, IMG submission 89690) | Marine microbial communities from western Arctic Ocean - ArcticOcean_MG_CB8_128 | ecosystem: Environmental > Aquatic > Marine > Oceanic | place: Arctic Ocean: Canada Basin | collected...
GGTCGTTTTGCCACAGCAGGGACAGGTTTAGATGCTAGCATGGCAACAGCTGGCACCGCTGCAAGTGGTATTACAGGAGCCTTAGGTTATACTCCCGGTTCAATTACTGAAGAATCTATAACAACCGAAAAATTTACTGACCCAGGTGTTGCGGCTTCTTATATGAATCCGTACCAACAACAGGTAACAGATGTACAGTTAGATGAAGCTAGAAGACAAGGTGATATTGCTAAATCAGGAAGAGGATTAGGCTCTATAAGTCGTGGTACTTTTGGTGGCGGTCGACAAGCTTTAATGGAAGGGGAAGCAGACAGAAACCTAGCTATGCAGTTAGGACAAATACAAGCTCAAGGTAGCCAACAAGCTTACCAACAAGGACAACAAGCTTTTACTGCAGATCAAGGTCGTAACTTACAAATGCAACAAGCTAACCAAGCGGCTGATTTACAAGCCCAACAATTAGGACAACAATCACAACAGTTTGGAGCGGGATTACAAAAGGATGTAGGTTTAGCAGGGTTAGGTGCTGGTTTACAAGGTGCTCAAGCTCAAGCTCAGTTAGGTGCAACTGAACAAATGGCTAATCTAGAAAGATTAAAAGCACAGGCTGCAAGCGCAGGCGAACAACAAGCAATGCAACAAGAGATTGATAATTTAGCTTATCAAGAATCTAGAGAAGCAGAGGACTATCAAAGAAAACTTTTAGAGTATCAATCAAACATACTAAGAGGTACAGCTGGTGCACTAGGTTCTACTCAAACTCAATACGCTCCTGCTCCAAGTTTAGCTTCTCAAATTGGTGGTATGGGGTTAGCCGGGCTCGGTTTATATAACATGTTAGGTAAATAGGGGTAAGTATTAAATGAATATTATACAGATAAGAGACAGGTTAAAAGGAGTTGCTGATAGCGATTTAGTTAACTACGTTAAAAACCCTACAGCTGATGTTCCTAGTTTTGTAGCTTTAAGTGAAATAAAAAGACGTAAAGATGATAGAGATGCATATCAAGCTAGAGCAAATGAAACTAAAAAAACAGTTTCTGAAGAATTAACAAACCCTACAGATCCTAGAGGATTAAGAAGTATGGGACAAGCACAGGCTACGCCACCTCAAATTGGAGTTGGTAGTCCTCAGCCACAAGCTAATATAAATCCTGCTATGCTTGCACAGTCAGGTGTAGGTTCATTAAACCCAGGTAACATGAGAAAAATGGCTGAAGGCGGCATTATTGGATTTGACGGGGAAACTGGAAGTTTAGTTCGAGGTAGCCGTAATAGATTTTTAGGTGCTGAACTTGGTTTTGAAGACGGCCCAGTTGGTTACCCTTTAGGTACCGCCATAGGTGATTCGGTTGGTTACCTAAATCCTTACAGCTACTTAAGCAGTTATAACCCTAGATATGATGGATCAGGACAATTAATAACCGGTGTTGGTGATAGATTTGCTGATACAAAAACAGAACTAAAGACAAGAAATTTAGAAAAACAAAAAATATTAGACGCAGATGATTTTAGAAAATCAGGAGTAGACATAACAGAGGAAGATGTCCGTAATTTTGCTGACCAAAGAGAAGTAGAGAATAAAAAAGCTTTAGAAGAGGTAACTATTGGTGATGAAATAGATTACACAGGGACAGGACAACCTGTGACAGCAAATGTAAACACAGCTTTACTTTCTGAAAAAGTAAAAGATGTTGTGCCAGAAGGTAAGGGCCTAGCTGAAATTATAGCAGAGAATACATTAGAAGAAAAAACTATAAAACAACCGGGTGGCGGCATCAAAGATATTGTTACTGATAAAGTACAAGATACTGAAATATTTAATAAGTTTGGTGAAAGGCGAGATCGAAATCAAGTGCCAACAGAAGAAGCCGCAATAGAGAGTGTTGCTAAATTACGCAGGGCTGCAGGACTGGAAGACGACCCATTTGCTTTAGAACGTACAGATTTACGTAAAGATAGAGAAGCTCTTAAAGATGAAAAGTCAAATGCAGGAAATATGGCACTAATATCAGCCGGTTTGTTGTGGGCTAGAGACGGTAAAATATCTGATGCAGAACCTGCAGTTAGAAAATATGCAGCGGATCTTAAAGGATTAAGAGGTGAAGATAGAGACCTTAAGAAAATGGATATACAGTTAAAAGGTGCAACTGTTGCTATGAAACAAAATGATGTAAAATCAGCAGGTACTTTAATAGCAGCTGCTAAGAAAAGTCTTGAAGCAATTGACATAGCGGAATTAAACGCGCAGCAAAAAACACTTCATAAACAAATAGATAACAATTTAAAATTACAAATAGCGAATCTAAATAAAGATGTTACCCTTGAATCTGCAAAAATAAGCGCAAGTAGAAAAACAGCTCCAGAAGTTTCGCTAGCAGCTGCTATGAAAGATCCAGCTTTTTACAAAGAAGGCGCTGACGGTGAAAAAGTATTTGACTATGGTAAATTTGCTGCCGCATCAAGATCTACTATGTATCCAGAACAAAAGATTGAGATAAAGCAAGCTGAAGAGTATGGTCAAATTATAAATAAACTTATATTAGAACGTACTACTGAGGAATTAGAAGCCTTTAAGAAACAATACCCAACACCTGCATCCCTCTTTGGTGAGGAAACAAATGTAGCTGCTAATCAATTTGGTCAACCAAGAGTAAGAACCACAAAGGATTAAATATGCCTTTATATGAAATTCCAGGACCAAATGGCAAAATTTATGAAATAGAAGGCCCTGAAGGGGCTTCTAGAGATGAAATAATTAACGCTATTACGTCTCAACACGAAGACTTTGCTCCGCCACCCGATCCAGTTCCTGAAAAAGAACTGGCTGGTTATTTTGAGGGTTTAAAAGGCGGATCTAAACGTTTAGTTTCCCAAGCTAAAACTGCTTTAGGCGCATTACCTTTTGTTGATGTTGATGAAGCCGCTGTTGAAGGTATAGAACGTACTCAAAATATAACAGAACAACCAGCTACAAGTTTAGAAGCTGTTAAAAAAGCTTACAATGAAGAAGGTCTATTATCCGCAACAGGCGAAGTTGCCTCTCAAATTCCAGGTGCTTTTGGTGAACAAACTCCCATACTTGCATCTATATGGGCGGGTGCAAAATTAGGATTCAAATTACCTGGCCCACCACAAGTTAAAGCTTTTGGCGCATTAGCCGGCTCTTTGATGGGATTGTTTTTACAGTCTACAGGTGGCGCTATAGAGAGAAAAGCTCAAGAGCAAATAAAGAGGGGTGAAGACGTTGACATTGATAAACTTGGAGCTATAGCTACTGGTTTAGGAACAGCTGCTTTAGAAAGAGCCGCTTTAGGTTTTTCAGGTGTAAGTAAACTACTCGGCATTAACATAGCTAAAACAGTTACTAATGAAGCAAGGGAACGTTTAGCTAGACAATCTTTAAAAGCAGCTATAGCTAAAGGAGCCGGCAGGCTAATAGTAGGTGAAGGCACTACAGAAATGGCTCAAGCTGCACTTGAAAGATTTTACGCGGATTTACCTTTAACAAATGACGAAGCTAAAAAAGAATATGCAGAGGCAGCATATGGTGCGTCATTACTCTTTCCTTTAGGTATGGCCTCTGGAGTAAGCGCACGGGGTAGAGCAAGAGACGAAATACAAGTAGAAGAAACAAAAAAAGAAAATGATTTAAAGGATATTAGACGTCAAAGCAATAAAGCCTATGCAAATAGGTTAGCTATTGCTGCTGAAAACAATGACATAGAAGCAGTTAACTCCGTGGCTGTAGATGCTATAGCTGAAGCCAATGAAACTTTAAAAACGTTTGAGAACAACGCTCCTGAAAAATCAAAGCTTTTTAATATTATAAATAAAGCTTCTAACGAACTTAACAACTCAAAAAATAAAAATGATGTTAAAGCACAAATAAATGCTGTTAACAAATTACTTGCTGAAACAGATAAAATACTTCCAAATTTTAAAATAAGTCAACAAGAAAATATATTAGGTATACTAGATAGTAAGACGTTAACTTCGTTCGGATTAACTCCTAATTCAAAAGCTCATAAAAGATTAAAGGGTTTAAATATTGCAACCCCTAATAATATTGCTTTGTTTGAAGATACCCTACAAAAACACAAAGGTAAAATTAACGAAGAAGTTATAACTAATTACACAACTCAAATACAGGAGGCTAACCCAAATGTCAAATATAAATTTACAGGAACCCCCGCTATTGTCGATACTGCAATTGCAGGACGCAATGACTTATCTGTCGAAGAGGGATCACCAAAAGCTACCCAAGACCCTAAAAAATCTGACACCCCGGGACTGGGACCAAGTGTACCAGTTGATGATGGACCTAGAGGAAGAAAAGCTTCTCTCGACGTTGCATTAATAAATAAAGCTAAAGATTTATTAATAGCTAACCCTAAAAAACAATACAAGATAACAGATTTAAGTAAAGCGCTTAAGGTTTCTCCAGCTATATCTAAACAAATATTTAGAGCTTTATCTATAGACTCTAGCATTCAATCTAAAACAATAAGAAAAAACAATAAAAGTATTGAATCTGTACAGGCATTCCCTGTGGCTCCAGTAGCTACAGCAGTAGTAGAAGAAGCTGTAGTAGAAGAACAAGCAGCTCCAGTAAGAGCAATCCCCTCAGCTGTTGAGCAATTAAATGCTATGGCAAATAATAAAATAACAGAAGAACAGCCCGTAGCTCCAGCAGTGGTAGAAGAAGCTGTAGTAGAAGAAGCTGTAGTAGAAACACAAGTGCCTGCATTTGAAGGCAAACCTATACCTCAAAAACTTATAAACCAGCACAAAAAAATGATAGAGTCAGATAAAATAGAAAACCCGATGAGCACCAGGCCTGGCACTATTATAGCTAATAATTTCTTAAAACAATCACGGGAGTTTATAGGAGAAGAAGTAACTACTACAAGAGGCCGGGAATTAAATAGCGTTCTAAATCGCATTAACAACCCCACCCCTCAACAAATAGAGGCTTCTAAAATTCTAAATGAAATTAATAAACCAAAAGCAAAGGCACAAGTAGCGCCAGCTGTAGTAGAAGAAGCTGCACTAGAACAAGCAGCAGACGTGGCTGCAAAAGTAACAAAGGCTCCAGTAGTAGAAGAAGCGCCATCAAAAATAGAGTCCTTAGCACAACAGAGAAGAGAAGAGTCAAAGATTATTCAAGAAGCTAAAGAAGCCGATCCTGACTCTGACGAGTATTACAGCCTATCAAACGACGAATTTGTAAGACGTCCAGAACAAATAGAAAAATTTAAGTATGTTAAAAATTTAAAAAGAGCTTTACAAATACTTAAAAGAGATTTTAAAAGTGACTTAAGTGAAGTAGAAAATATACTGCTTGACACAATGCTTAACATACCAAATATAGAAACTACTAAGTTTAGTGTAGAAAATATTAGAGGAGCTTATGGAGGTTTTTCAATTTCAACTAATGCTGTGCGTGTACACCCTAATGCTAATATAGGCACTATAATACATGAAGCTATTCATGCTACTCAAGGTAGAAAAATGGATAAAGCTTTTACCCCTAACGGCAAACCAAAAAATGAAGCAGGTCGGTATATAAATGATATATATAACAAAGCTTTAGAGGTATCTGGAGATAGGTTTGGGCGTGAGTTAGAAAATGTATTTGAGTTTGTTGACTATGCACTACAAGATGTTAAATTTCAAAAGTTTTTAAGCGAAACACCTCCGCTTAATCCTAAAAATAATTTAAATTCTTTATGGGTAGATATGGTTAACGCTATAAAACGATTGTTTAACTTCCCTAATATACCTAACTCTCTGTTAAATGACTATCTTGTAATAGCTCCAGACATGTTTGATAGCCCATTACCTTCTATGTTTAATAAGAATGCTACTTCGGGAAGACAGTTGTACCAAAGAGATATAAATGAATTAGGGGAACAAGAAGCTTATGATCCTCCACCATCAAACAGCAACAGAACATTTAAAGATTTTGTGCAGGGTATATTTAATAGTAATAGTCCTCAAGATGCCCCTAAAGGTTCTTTACCTAGTAAATTTTTAAGGTTTGAAACAGCTGTTGCTAACTCTTTTGCTCCTATTAGAGAAAAAGCTTTAGATGCTTCTATAAATCAAGCAGTTAATGATGCTGTTACAGGAGAATCTCGAGTTGATATACAGGCTGATGTAGCAATACAAGCTAACGGTTTTGCATCAACATCCGCTCAATTAGGGTATGTTAAAATAGATCCTGTTACTAAACTCGCTACTGTTATAGAAGACAAAAACAACTTTGATAATTTGTTTGTTTTAGTAGAAGAATTATCAAAAATAGCAGGGTTTGGTCCCGAAGGACCTCGTAAAATAATAAATCGTTTTTTAGGTGCTAGAAGATTTCAAGAAGAAAATATACTAAACGAACAACGTGAAGCTGAAATAGAACAGTTAGAGTTGGATGCTAAAACTCCTAATATGCCTAAAGCAGAGAGAAAGATGAAGCTAGAAAGAGCAGCTAACCTTAAGAACGCAACAACTTATGTATCACCGGAGCAATTAGCTCTTATCCCAGAAAACTTAGAGTATGGCAATGAATACCCCATACTTAATGAAATAGCTGAAATGCTTAAACAAATACAAATAAACGATATTAATTTACTAGAAAGTACTGAAGTTATTAACAAAGAGCAAGCGGATTATTTTAGAAACTCTAAAGGCTATGTACCTCTACAAAGAATGTTTAATGAGATTGAAGTTTCAAATCCAGGAGTACAAGAGTATTTTAGAGGGTTTACTGATATAGGACAGGAGCAAAAATTTAAAGGTTCAGAAAGACAATTAAATGATCTATTGGATAATTCTTTAAAAAAACATTTTGCTATAGTTAATTCTGCTTTGAGAAATAATGTAAGTATAGAGGCAGGTAAATTTTTGGGAATAACTGAAAAAAACAAAGATGGAACCGAAGTATTAGATGCGGCAGGTAAACCCATTGTAGTTCTCCACAAAACAATACCTGCTAAAGATAAATATAGACAAGAATATTTTGCTCCTGTGGTAAGAAATGGTGAGCGAGTATATGTAGAATATTCAGATACACTACTAGCAGCAGGGATGAAAGGGCCTATGTCTCCTTTAATTGAAACTAGTTTTTTCGCAAACATGGCTACATTATTTAGACAGACAATTACTGCTAATCCAGTTTTTCAAACTTACCAAGTAGTAAATGACGCTATAGGATCAGCTCTATATTCAGGAGTTAAACACCCTTTTCATTTAGCAGGGCGAGTATTAAAAAGTTTTCCTGAGATTATTGCTAATCCTAATGCTCCTATTTTGCAACAGATGCGAAAAGCGGGTGTTACAGGCGGTTATGGTTTAACGGCGCAAGAAATAACAGGTAAACTAAGAAGAAAATATAATATAGAGTCAGAAGGCCCAATTAGAAAATCGGCTGCGTATATAGAAGATCTAGCTACATACTCTGATCTTGCTCAACGTAAAGCTTTATTTGAACAAGTTTTGTTAGAAACCGGAGGAGTCCGACAACCTGACGGTACTATTGCGGGGGGTAATCAAGTACAAGCAGTTAACTCAGCTCTTAATATTATTAATTGGCAGCGTAGAGGAGCTAGTCCAGCAATAAGATTAATAACTCACACTGTACCCTTTGCAAATGCATATCTGCAAGGGATGGATATTTTAGCTAACGTTGCTCAAGGTAAATTTATAACTCCTATGGAAAAAACCAAAGCAAGAAATTTATTTCTTCTAACCGGGGCTAAAATATATGTTTTAAATCTTTTATACACTATGGCAGTAGCAGGGGATGATGAATATGAACAAATGGATGATAGAGAAAAATTTAGATCTTATATGTTGCCCGGGGGTTTTAAAGTTCCTGTCAGAGGGGAGTTAGCCTTACTACTTAAATTAATTCCTGAAGGTTTATACAATGTAGTTACCAAAGACGGTACTGTTAATGAAGTGGATGCTAGAAGAATTAGGCAGGCTATAACCGGTTCTTTAGGAGAGGCTTTCTTTAGTCCTAATTTATTTCCTCAAGTATTTAAACCGACTATCGAAGTGATGACAAATCATAACTTTTTTACTGGTGGAGATATAGTTAACCCTGGATATAGAAATAAAGAAAAAAATAAACAGTTTAATGAAAATACTTCTGAGCTTGCTAAACTAATTGGACACGCAGACATTATATCCCCTTTAAGTGTAGACCATTGGATCAAAGGAACAACAGGAACAGCCGGCAGTTTATTTTTGTATATGATTGACTCACTAGCAAATCAATTTTATGACACTAAACGACCTGAAACCAATATAAGCAGAATTCCTGTTTTAAGCGCGATTATGTACGGTAGAAACGGAAGAAGCCAACTTACTCAGTTTTATGATTTAGCTGATATGTCTTTAAGGGTTACTACTACTTTAGGTGGTTATTTACGTGAGGGGGATCGAAAAGGGTACCTAGACTATAGAGAAAAAAATAAAAAACTAATACAGGCCAAAAGTAGAATTAATAGTATGAAGAAAAGAGTTAAAGATATACGTACTAGACGCAATAGAGTTATTAACGATGATAAAATGACTGCAAAAGCTAAAGGAATAAAACTTGAAGCCTTATCAAAACAAATGTATAACGTTGTTAAAGACGTGTCTAGGCTTAGAAGTAGACTTGATCTTCCTTTATTTTCTACTATGTAGTTATAAGCGCCAAACTCTTATACCCTGAACATCATCCTCAATAACTACCTTATGCACAAACTCAAATTCTAAGCGAGTGCTTTCTTTTTTAATGGCTGTTAAAGCCGCTTTAGTATCTACTGCAGGTATAAATATAGATGTTCCTGGTTGAAAAGAAGGCCAATCTATTTGATAGTCTGTTCCGTTAGTTAACATTTTTAGGTATATCCAAAGGTAAGTTTTCTAGTTTAATATCATCAAAGGTAGAATTATCAATCCATATGCATCTAACTGAAGGGCCACTTATCTCTAGACCCTTGTGGAGCACTTTTAGTTTTGATGACTCTCTAAGAATTTTGTTTTCTTTTAGTCCTTTAATAAAATCACTATAGTCAATCTTTTTACTATCCATGTACTCTCTCATTATAGAAGCAGGGATATAGATAGTGTTTGAGTCAGGCTCGACTCTAACTTTTAAATCATGAGTAGGTCTAAGTAGTGGCGCTTCAGACACTCCTAAACGAGTATCAGCTTTACTATTGATCACCAGAGTACTGTTTTTAGAATGATTAAGAAAATCACCCAAAGTTTGCATAGCATCGAAGTCAGATTCTTTTAAAGACTGTTTTGATTTCTTTAGTTCTTTTGCAATGGCTTGAAATACAGGGTGGATAGGTATGTTGTGTATGCCCAAATGCTTAGCTATAATGGCCCCTAAAAATACTGAAGCTAATGTAGCTGAATATTTTCTGTCTTGACCTTTTATGTTTAATTGTTTATCTATTGTTTGTTGAGTTTCTTTGAGTTGCTTTTTAACTTTGTCTAAATTAGCTATTAAGTGTTGTGCGTATATCTCACCTGCATGCCCATAGTTATCAAAGAGTTTACTAAAGTGTTCATCAGCATCTGCTTTAGAAATTGACTCATCTAATTCTATACGAAGTTGAATAAATCTAGCCATTTCCCCACTTGCTTTTGCTCTGTCAGAATACATGACTTGTCTAAAATCAGTATTACTAGAAACTACACAGATCAAATTAAACACAGTATCATTTAATCTTTCTCTGTTAACTCCGTTACCTAGTCTATTACGTCCTCGGCCTGTAGATATAAATTTTAAAAACTTGTGGAGTTCTGTAGGTGTAACATTAGTCATCTCATCTACAGCTGCGGGTAAGTTATTCATGTACCCTAATCTATGAATTATAGAATTCTCGGTATCACCCCAGAGCTGAATTAACTTAGCGTTTAAATCAGGGTTGCCATACACACTTGTCATAGCTTGTAGTACAGATGTTTTACCTTGACCTGTTTCAGGATTGTACAAGTTAATTATTGCAGACTTTTCTCTGTGTTCAAAAAATGGCATGAGCAAAGAACCAAAAGCACAGAAGAAACCAAACGCACGAAGTTCCATTCCTTTCCGTTCATATATAGCTACACCTTTTTTCCACTCTTCAAAGCTACCTTTCTTTTGTAGAGTGGGGTTAACTTCGTTAAGCTCTTCAGCTACAGGAACATATTTAATACCAAAGGCACTAATTTCTCTGTTGCCTATAAGTATTTTATTTTTTTTGTCTATAGGCCCGGGATTCCAACCAAATTGTTTATACATAGGCGAAGCTTCTACAGTACGCTGTTGTGTTTGAACGGCATTAACTATGTAGTCAATCATAAGATCCATTTGCTTACCGTGTACAATAACTCCGTAATCAACTAATATTTGTCTAGCCTTGTCTCTAGTTAGTAGATCAGAAGTACGAGCAATAAATTCTTTAACTCCGTCTTTAGGCAGGTGTAACTTAAACCAAGAACATTCACCTAGGGATGGATCATTTAAGCGCTCGACTAAGTAAAAATCGTAGTCATATATCTTAACCCCATCATCTTCATCATCAGGCATAGTTTTATATATACCACCATTCTTACCTCTAAAGTAAGGATAAGGGTAATCAGGTATTTTAAAAGTTACAAGTTCATTAAGTGCTTCGCTTTTCGCTTCAATAACATTATCTGAACCCCTAGCCTTAGCAATTACTCTACCTAGTTGTATAGGGGAAGTAATTTTGCCTTTATGTACACAGTTTTTACAGCCTTCAGGGCGTTGCATTTCAAATTGTTTACATGAATGTGGTCCTGGTATACCTTGAGCTTTTTTTTCAGTTGTTTCATATTCATAATCTACATGGTTTCTAGATATTTTATGTATCGCTATATCACTATCTTCACAGTGCACCGCAATAGATAGTCCCGCTCTCCACAAAGGTTCTTCTATTTCGTTTTGTTTGGTGGCGATATGCTCTAGTTGTTTACACCCGTCATCTATTTTACACCGCTCCATTATTTTTCTAAATCGCGAAGTGTGATTACCCATTATAGCTTTCGTTGCTTCATCCATAGGACGTCTAGGAGTATTAGCGTGGGCTACTATTTCAGCAGGTATTAATGCTGCTAAATCATCAAAAGGCACCGCTTCGCCTTTCTGTAGTATAACTACATCTTTAGGGTTTTCTAGGTCTTTAAAGTTTTTTGTTCCTGGCAATCTTAGTATTCTAGATATGTCAGATGTACACACAGAGTCAGATTTAAAACCGTGCTTAACACATAAAAATTTAAGCCCCTGTGCTATAGGCTTCCATACTTCAGAAGCAACGGGATCTGTAAAGGGCCAGTAACAATGCATCCCATTACCGGAATCTACAATTAAAGGTGCGGGTAGCTTAGTTACATCTGTAAAGTTTCTAAGGGCAACCATAGCTTCTTCTTTAGTTCGATAATCTTTCCACTTGCGCTTTTTAGTATCATAACCGCAGTCAATATCCAACCAAAATATTTTTTGCTCCTTAGCATTTTTTGCTTTCCTGTCAGTATTTTCTACCCACGTAGAACATGTAAAATATATATCTAAATTATTTTTATTAAATGTTAGTGCCTTAGCTAAAATTTCATCTATGCTATTTAAAAATACAGGAGATACATTATTATGTTGATCTTTACTGACTACACAATAATAGCCTTGATCTGACCATACTAGGTCTAGAAATTCTTTTGTTTGCATTGTGTCCTCTACAATGTTGAAAGGGGTACAACACCCCTATCATAGTTTTATGTTGATAGCTCTTCTATTAGGGCCTGTATTAAATCATGTTTTGATTTATGGGGTTTTGATTTACCCGAAAACCAATCATATACTGTTTGTCTAGAAATATTAAGCCTGTTCGCTACTTCTTGAGCGGGGTACTTAGTTTTAATACATACCGCGCCTAAACTTACTCCTAAAGAATTTTTAGCTGATTGGTTGTTTTCTATTACTATTTGTGAATATCCTCGCATTGAAGTCTCCTTATGACCAATCATCTACTAAATCATCTAAACTAACGTCACCTGTTGTTGCTTTTGGTGCCGCTTCCTTTGCTTTTGGTTCAGCTTTAGGTTCTGATCGTTTAGTTGGTTCAGGGATGTCATCATCTTTTGGTGTATCAAAAACATCAACAGGTTTAGCTGCTACGGCAGGTTTAGCTTCTACCTTTACCGGCGGAGGTGTATTACTAGCTTCTTTGTTTATACTTACTGACAAAGTTATAGCGCGTTTAGCATCATCCGAAACACTTTTTTCTGAACATAGTGCATACTCATCATCAGTTAAAATTCTTACTGGTTTGAATCCAACTTTGGTGCTTGAAGAATCCATATCAAAAGCCATTCTAGACACTACAGACATAAGATTTTGATTGTTGGCTCTTACATAATCAGTATATTCATGCAGAGGTCTTCTTTCAGGAGTGCCATTCCCAAATATAGACTGGGAGGGTAGGGTTACTTGAAACACGTCTCCATTTAAATCATCTGCTCTAATAACAGCTATACGTCTACTAAATCTACACGCTTTAGTGCCATTGGGCCCTGAGCCTTTAATGTTTTGTGGGCACTCAGCGCATGTAATATGTTGTGGTGCCTCAACATTAGAATCAGGTTTAACACTGTCAGAAGTCCAACAAGCAGGGGGTGAAAGTTTCATACCTGGTTTGTATTCACCTGCAAAATACATTCTATGTACGTTGGGGGAAGCATTGACAATTACAACATCTAAATGACGTTCATCAGATTTATCAATTTCCTTACCATTAACCATAAGCCTAAAAACATTATTACGTATAGATATACGTTTTGACGTGATAGAACTTCCAGTTATATTGCTAGTAAAACCATCATCGCGATGGCCAGTGGTTGCAACTGCACCACCTTGTGAAAAAATATCTACTTCAGTATTCATGAGTTCTCCTCTTTTTTACGGTTTTTAAGAATAGAAACAGTGTATTCACTTGTAGACTGTAACCCTGGAGGTGCTATATCAGGATTATCTACTATAAACTGTTTAATATTAGTTTGTTGTATACGTTTTTCAACCAACTCTAAAGCATCGTGATCTTTCATAAACTTATACATTTGAGGCCAATCACTTGTCCAGTACCTAGTTTTTAGTTTTCTAGTGAGTGTACCTACTTTAGTTTTTACACTGCTAACGTTCAAAGTTCTGCAAGCTTCATTCAAAGCAGATTGAACTTGTGCCCGTTTTGTTTTTATTTCAGAGATTGTATTTTCAAGTTCTTGAATTGACTCTCTCATATTAATATCAGCTTGCATTAACTTCTCAAGTTGATTGTCATCTAGTTCCATACATTGCTCCTCTCTTTAAATGGAGTCCCAGTATAACAGGGTTATAGACACTGTCAAGGAAAATATTTATTTAATTTACCCCTATTTCTTCCTTGTATAAATCAACGAGTTTAACGTGATCGTCTATCTTGCCTTGTAGCATCTTATATACTTTAGTCTCTACAGGACTACCCTGTAGATGGACTACGGTCATAGGATTACGTTGACCGGCTCTATCCATCCGTGCGCAGCACTGTATATATGTTTCTACAGAAACTACTGGGCTCCAAAACACAACAACATTAGCCGCGTGAAGTGTTACACCGTGAGAAGCTGATTGAGGTTGCACAATTAAAACTTGTGGGTTGGGAGTCTCTTGAAAATTTTTAAATATTTGGGAGCGTTTAGTCATGCTCACGTCACCATTAATATAGTCACATGTTATTTTAGATTTTGTTAACTCCGTTTTTATTAACTCAATACTGTTACGAAAAGGAGCAAACACTATAACCTTATGGCTAGCTTCTGTAATAATATCTTTTAGTGCTGTCATTCTATTAGATACATCAAACTCTAAAACTTCTTTAGTGTCTGAGTATATTGAACCTGCACTAACTTGCAGTAGCTTAGTTAGCATGGCAGCGGCATTAACAACAGTTATTTCTTCGCCCGATGCTTCAATAAACATTTCTTTTTTAAGTTTTTTATAATACTTATCTTGTTGTGATGTAAGGGGTACATCACGAGTTTGATAGGTTACATCAGGTAAATCTAAGCACTCTTCCTTAGTAAATCTTACCGCAGGCTGTAGTGTTTTAAAAACTATATCCTGCGCTTTTAGTCTTGGTATCCAGGTAAATTGACTTATTTTTTGCATTACCATATCTTTAAATGTGCCATAGTACTTGGGTACTGAAGAAGGATCGACTAGCTTAGCTAACCCATAAGCATCTGCAGGTGATTGTGCGGCAGGTGTACCTGTTAAAAGCCACACCCAAGTATTATCATTTACAATTCTGTTTAGTGCTTTCCATCTTCGTGTGGTGACTGTTTTAATGTAGTTAGCTTCGTCTACTACTATTAAGTCAAAGCCCCCCTCTATAATATCTTTTTCAACTATTTCAATTCCATCGTAATTAATGATAACTACTTCAGCATTTTCTGCTATTATTTTACGTCTTTTTTCGGCAGTTCCGTGGGCTAAAGATACCGTTCTGTGCATTGCAGTTTTAAAAAAATCAGCTTGCCAAGCAGCTTGCATTATAGATAAAGGACAGACCACTAACATCCTGCGAACTTTCTTTTTATTCATTAGATAATCTGCAGCCCATATAACTGCCGATGTTTTTCCTGTACCCGCTTCACTTAAACAATAGCCTCGTTTGTATGCAGACAAAAATTCAGCAGTTGTTTTTTGGTGATCGAAAGGTTTGTATATTCCAGGCCAAGTGTATTCTTTGCTTATTGGTGAAGGTATGTTTTTAAAACGTAACTTGACTAACTTAAAAACTTCTTCTAAACCCCAATTAACTATTACTTGTGAGACTCCGTTGTCGTGTGTTTTTATTATTTTACTTTTATCAACAGTATCTAGTATATCTTCAGGTTTTTTTGTGTTAACAATTAAGGCTCGGTCTTTATATATTTCCATTATCTAACTATCTCCACTTCCGATTGGGTTTCTATCCAAACATGTGCGCCACATGATAGTGGTTTGTCTGGGCTGTACACTACTTTAGAGTCACCTTTTATATTGACTTCATGCGCATAGGTGTTGCTCTTGTATGTCTTAACAGTCAACACAGGTTCCTCTACCTTGTTCTTTCTGTTTGACTTTATAACATGTTGGTTAACATGGATAAGAGTCTTCAACGACCCTGGCCTCTGTATTTTTTGTATCCCGCTCTAAAGCTTTTGTTCATGGAAGAAGTCTTAGGTACCTTACCCCCTTGGCTTGTGCGTTTGTGTGTTGGTTCATAATGCTGTTCTGATTGCTTTAGTTTTGCCATTACTTATCCTTGGTAAAAGTTCTTGTATCGACTCCGATAAATCCGCATGACATTGACTCATTTGCACTTAAACTATCAAAATCAAATTGACTAGGCGGTACATGGTCAGGTGGTATATTGCTATATTCTTTTAATAAACAACTTGCTGCTTTATGTTCTGAACAGTGTTCTTTAAAGTATTGAATAGCCACAGAGCAGTCGTTGAAGTAGCCCACAAACTCTAGGTCATCGTAGTTCCCTGATAGGCTTACTGTTAGTATAAAAATACCCTCGGCTAACATTTCAGTAGCCCCAATAAGTAGAGTTAACTGTACCACCTATACACCCACATGTTGCTATGGCTTTGTGGCAGTTTACACACTTTTTAGTTAGCCCCATCTTAGTCTTTTCTTCGTCCTCTGCTACAATGTCGTCTTCCCATTGTTGTTTTAGTTCATGAACCGATACAAACTTACTATGCTCTATCATTTTAGCCATTACCAAAA
>Ga0115000_10002504_pt1 | contig 15808 bp, 14 predicted proteins | sample ArcticOcean_MG_C_6_FD_89690 | JGI IMG/M metagenome (GOLD analysis project Ga0115000, IMG submission 89690) | Marine microbial communities from western Arctic Ocean - ArcticOcean_MG_CB8_128 | ecosystem: Environmental > Aquatic > Marine > Oceanic | place: Arctic Ocean: Canada Basin | collected...
ATAATTGTATGAAGATGGTTGTGGCATCAGATGTATTGAGAGCAGTTAAGACCTTTAATTAGCCTGTAAATTCTTGATCAATTAAATGGCAAATTGTATGACCAATAAGGATATGCATTTCCTGAATTCGAGGAGTATCCTCAGAAGGTACAGCCAGATTGATATTGCAAATCTTATTCATTTCTCCACCATCTTGACCGCTAAATCCAATAGTATTACAGTTTAATTTTGATGCCACTTTAAGGGCATTAATTACATTGATACTGTTACCACTAGTGCTAATGCCAATAGCTACGTCACCCTTATTTGCTAATGCTTCAACTTGGCGGTCGAATACATGAATATAGCCATAATCATTACCAATTGCGGTCAGAGCTGAAGTGTCAGTAGTTAGGGCAATAGCTGGTAAACTTTTACGTTCAACTTTGTATCTACCAACTAGCTCTGCAGCAATGTGTTGAGCATCAGCTGCACTCCCTCCATTACCAAATAATAAAATTTTTCCACCATTTTTTAGACAATCAATGCATAGCTGAGCAGAAATGGCAACAGCATCAGTCAAACAATGAATTGAGTTTGCAACTTTTATGTGCTCATTAAATTCATTTTCAATAATATCTTTCATGAGTTTCTTATCTTTTTAATCGTCTTTGAGGTGCTCTTAGCATCAATAAATTGCACTAGTTTTAATTCTTTGGCAATATCTTGACCTACTACTTCCTTGTCTTCATAATCACCACCTTTGACAAGCACATCTGGTTTAATGAGCTTAATTAAATCTAAAGGTGTATCTTCGTTAAATATTACTACATAATCAACCACTTCAAGTGAGGCAAGAATATACGCGCGATCATCTTGAGTATTTATTGGACGATTTTTACCTTTAAGTCTGTGAGTTGAGTCATCCGAGTTAAGGCCTAAAATTAATATATCACCAAAGTTTTTGGCTTTTTCTAAGTATTTTACATGTCCAATATGCAAAATATCAAAACAACCATTGGTAAATATAATTTTCTTATCATTATTTTTTAATTCACTAATAATAGAAGATATTTCATCCCAAGTTTTAATATGTTCATCACTAGTAGATTTATTAAGACTCGACTCATACTCAATAATTTCATTAAGTGTTGCAGTAGCTGAGCCAATTTTTCCAACTACAACGCCCGAAGCTAGATTTGCAAATTTAACAGCCTGATCAATATTATAGTTGCATGATAATGCAAACCCTAGAGAAGCGAGGATAGTATCACCAGCACCAGTTACATCAAATACTTCTATTGCAACAGTAGGGTGAATTCGTAATTCATCATCAAAAATAGCTACACCTTGATCGCTTAAGGTAATAAGTGAAACTTCTAAATTGCATTGCTTTTTAAGCATTTTAATAGCTTGAGCAAGGCTTTTATTATCTTGTATAACTAAATTTGTTGCTTCACCAGCTTCCTTTTTATTAGGAGTTAGTAGATAAGCGCCTCTATATTTTGAATAATCAAGACCCTTAGGGTCAACTAATAGTTTCTTTTTGTTTTCATTAGCAACAGCAATTAATGACTGAGTTAATTCAAAAGTCAATACGCCTTTACCATAATCTGAAAGGAGAATAACATCATAATTATTAATCACCTTTTTAAAAACTGAAAGAATAGCGACTTGTGATTTATTATTAATCTCTGAAGTACTTTCAAGGTCGTAACGAGCTACTTGTTGTTGCGCAGCAATAATTCTACTTTTTTTACTCGTCACTCGATTCGTTTGGGTGATTAAGTATTGAGTATCAATTTTAATATTACATAGTAAATCTTTGAGTTCTTTTGAAGCTTCACATTCTCCAATTACACTAATGACATCAACCACTGCGCCAAGCGCATTAAGATTATTAATTACATTGCCTGCACCACCTAGAACAGTGCTTTCACTATCAATATTAACTACTGGAACAGGAGCCTCTGGAGAGATACGTTCAGATGAGCCCCATAGGTAGTGATCAATCATGAGGTCACCAATAACTAGAATTTTAGGAGTTTTGTTTTGCAGATCAATCATGAAATATCAGTTCCATGCAAGCGTAAAATTTCAGGAATATAGGCTTTAATCCCTTTTTCTAAAGAAAACCTAGGCATAAAACCCAAATTTTTCCTGGTACTCAAAATATCTGCTTTGGTATTCATTTGATAACCATCATAAGGGTTAGAAAAATATTCTGTTCCTAAATCAGTATCTAATTCGTTTTGTAAAATATCAGCAATTTCTTGAAAACTTCTTGGGATGCCTGTGGCTACATTATAGCTACCATTTTGTTTAGAATCACAAGCCTTAATACAGGCTTGTAAAACGTCATCAATATAAATAAAATCTCGAAAAATCTGATCTGACCCTTTAAACAAACGAGGAATTTTGCCATCTAAAATTTGATGTCCAAGCTGGATTACCATAGATGATGTATTGGCTTTGTAATATTCTCTTGGCCCATAGACATTAAAAAATCTTAATCCAACTATTGACAAATCTGGGTTTTCCTTTAAATATCTAGTCGCAATCTGGTCCATAATGTATTTGCTAAAACCGTAAGGGTTTTCGGGACTCTCTTTACCTACAGTTTGTGGTGAAGGTAGATTACCATAAGTTGCTGCTGAACTTGCATAAACCATCACTGCTGAATCTTTTTTTGATATTGCCAATAAATCATGAAATGAATTTACATTCGTTTTCATTATTATTTCCTGATCGTAAACTCGAGTATCTGAAATTGCTGCCTGATGAAAGATATAGTCAAACTTGTAGTCACCCAATAATGCCAAGTCAACTTGATTATTAATATTGCCACATATGACATCACCTTTGAAACCAATCAGGTTTTTGTAATGTCCAAAGCTTTTTAGATTGCCATTGGGAAAAATTTCATTATTTCTAAAGCAGTCAAATACAATGACTTTTGAGTTTGGGAAGTTTTCTTGAAAATAAAAAGCAAGGTTACTACCAATAAAACCAGCCCCACCAGTAATTAGAATAGTTTTGTTGTTGAAATCTATATTGTTATACATCATAGTTTATTTAATTTTGTTTAATTATAGAGCATCATTAATAAACATAATTGTGAAAGATTATTTTATAGTTTAATTTTTTTGGTAAAGTTCTAACGTTCAATGAATGAACATGTCTAATGAATGAATATGTATAATGTTCATTTAATGAACATATATAATTTCTATTTTTTTGATATGACTATTATCTAAGTTTATTGCATACACCATGCTTACAGTATGTTATTTTTTAATCTAATTAATTAACTTTTAATAAATAATGAACAGTGATGAAATACATTTTGACTTACTTCGAAGATTAGAAAGAAAGCCTCAGTGTTCGCAAAGAGAGCTTTCAAAAGAAATGGGCGTTAGTCTTGGGAAAATTAATTATTGTGTTAATAAGCTTATTGTAAAGGGTTTAGTAAAGTTAAAGAATTTTAGTAATAATAAGAATAAGAGGGGTTATTATTACCTTTTGACTCCAAAAGGAGTTGAAAAAAAAAGAAGATTGACTTTTTCTTTTTTGAAATTAAAGATGGATGAGTATGAAATACTTAAGGATGAAATTGATAAATTAATGAAAGATACAGAGAAAATAAAGTCTGTTAATAAATAGTCAACTCTTTGAAGCATTTTTTCATTTAGCTTGTAACAAAAATATGAGTAATATTTTATGAAAATATTAGTAACAGGTTCAGCAGGATTCATTGGCTCTGCTCTCTCTATAAGTTTACTGAATAGGGGAGATGAGGTAGTTGGTATTGATAATCATAATGATTATTATGACCCGACTTTAAAAGAATTACGTCTTTCTCGTCACGCTAATCATAGACACTATACTCATCTACGTATGAATCTAGAAGATTCTGCAGCTGTGGCAAGACTCTTTGAAGATCATCAATTTGACACAGTTGTTAACTTGGCAGCTCAAGCTGGGGTGAGATATTCACTAGAAAATCCTCAAGCCTACATTAACACCAATCTAGTTGGTTTTGGGCACATATTAGAAGGTTGTAGACAAAAAAAGATCAAGCACCTTGTTTATGCCTCATCAAGCTCTACGTATGGGCTTAATGTCAAACAACCGTTTTCAACTCATAAATCGGTTAATCACCCTGTAAGCTTATATGCTGCTACTAAAAAGGCTAATGAGCTAATGGCGCATAGTTATTCACATCTATATGATTTGCCTACTACTGGCTTAAGATTCTTTACTGTTTATGGGCCATATGATAGGCCAGATATGGCGCTACAAAAATTTACTAGAGCTATTATGGCGGGTCAGCATATAACTGTTTATAACCATGGTAAGCATAAAAGAGATTTCACCTACATTGATGATATTGTAGAAAGTGTTATTAGGGTTTTAGATAAGCCTGCTAAGCCAAATGAAAATTGGGATGGTTTTAATCCAGATCCTGCGACATCTAGTGCTCCATATAAAATTTATAATATTGGAAATAATAACCCAGTAGAGCTCATGGATTTTATAGAGGCATTAGAAATATCATTAGGTAAAACTGCAAAAAAAGTATTCTTACCAATACAACCTGGTGATGTACAGGATACGTATGCTGATGTAAGCGATCTAGTAAGAGATTTTGGATACAAGCCATCTATATGTATCAAGCAAGGTGTTGAGAATTTTGTAAGGTGGTATAAGGATTATAGTAATGTTTAATAAACTTCTTGGTGATGGTGGCGCAAGATTTATTGATTCACTTCTTGCTTTTATTAAGAAGTTGCAAAAAAAGCTTCACATATTTTTCAAACAAACTTATTAGAGAAAAAAGATATGATAATTTTTATTGTTGGAGGGGCGGGCTATATTGGTTCTCACATGGCTAAGTTGGCGACTAAATCTAACTTCCAAGTTATTGTGTTAGATAACTTATCAACAGGGCATGAAGATGCTGTTTCTTATGGAAAGTTTGAGTTTTGTGATATCTTAGATTCAAAAAGATTAAATCAATTATTCGTAGAATATCAACCAGATGCTGTAATGCATTTTGGTGCTTTTTCATTGGTCGAAGAATCGATTAATGACCCTTACAAGTATTACCATAATAATGTTGCTGGGACGCTCAGTCTATTAAGAGCTATGATTGATAATAATTGTTTGAAGTTCATTTTTAGTTCAACTGCTGCAGTTTATGGAAGTCCTCAATATATACCTATTGATGAAAGTCATCCAACAATCCCTATTAACCCTTATGGAAAATCAAAGTTAATGGTTGAACAAATATTAAGCGATTTTAAAGCTGCCTATGGTTTAAATTATATTTCTTTTAGATATTTTAATGCTGCTGGTCATGATAGAGAGGGAGAACTCAGTGAAAGACATGATCCTGAAACACACCTCCTTCCAATTATTATGCAAGCATTAAATGGTCAACGAGAAAGAGTTGTTATCTTTGGTAATGACTATGACACAAAAGATGGGACGTGTGTCAGGGACTATATCCATGTTGAAGATATTGCGTCTGCTCATTTAAAGGGGCTCGAGTATCTACAGAATGAAAATTGCTCATCAACTGAATTTAATTTAGGTAATGGAACTGGTTTTAGCGTTCAAGAGGTAATAAACATAACAAAGCGTTTGAGTAGAAAGGAATTTAAAGTTGATATTAGAGAAAGAAGGCCTGGAGATCCCTCAACATTAGTTGCAAGTGGCATAAAGTCAAAAAAAGAACTAAAAGTACAGTTAGAGCTTCCGAATCTTGAAGATATTATTAAAACTTTACTTTAATTAAATGAATTAAATACGATGATTGAGCACTCAAATATAATGCCATGAAAATTCATTCTTTTAAAAAAAGATTTACTGCAAAGCTTAGTAGTAATTTATTCAAGTTTATTTTCAATATTGTTACACTCGGAATTATTCCTAGAGAATTAGGCCCCGAGAGCTATGGTGATTTTGGGTATTTAACTCATTTTTTTAATAAAACTATGAAGTTCTTGAAATTTGGAGTTCCAACTGCATATTTTGTTAAACTTTCAAAAAATCTTGAGGATAGGAATTTTATTGGTTTTTATCAACTATTTATTTTATTTTTAATCATTTTCTTATTTGCCCTTATTGGGCTAATAAAGATAACTGGAATTGATTATATTGTTTTCCCTGACCAAAAGTATTCGCTAGTTATAGCTGCCGCACTTTTGTCGATTTTTATGTACTTAGTTGACTTTATGCGAAGTACTAACGATTCGTTTGGTCTTACAGTAAATTTTGAAACGGCAGCGATAATATCTAACTTTATCCGAGCCTCATTAGTTTTTTTATTATTTTTTCTAAATTTAATAACAATTGAATCAGTTTTTCTATTAAATTATTTTGCTTTGGCTTATTTAATTATCTATGGAGCAAGAATTCTCAATAAAAATAAAATATATTTTCTTAGGTATTTTAATTTTAGTAAGTTAAATCTTGTAAGTTACCTAAAAGAGATTTATATATTTTCCCACCCTCTTTTTATCAATGGTTTGGTAATCTTTATAGCCGTAATGTTTGATAGGTGGCTCTTACAATATTATTATGGCTCCATAGAGCAAGGATACTTTACTTTAGGCTGGCAAATTAGTGGAACACTTATTTTGATCGTAAGCCCTGTTTCAACTCTATTGTTGAGAGATATGTCTATTAGTTTCAAAAAAAGCGATTTAAAAACTATTAAAAAATATTTTTTGAGATCAACCAATTTGCTATATAGTTTTATTGCATTTTTTGCTGTTTTTATTTTTGTAAATTCTGAATTTATAGCTATTATGATAGGTGGGATGAGATATATAAATGCAAGTTTAGTTATAGGGGTTATGGCTCTTTATGCTATGCATCAAATTTATAGTCTCCAAGTTTCAAATATTTTATTAGTTAAAGAGTCTACGAATATTTTAAGAAATGTAACGCTATTAACAATGTTGCCAGGTTTATTATTGACAATTTACTTAGTTGCACCAAAAACCCTTTATGGATTAGAATTAGGAGCTGAAGGCCTTGCATTAAAAACGCTTATTGTACAATTTTTTGCTGTAAATGCTTATCTTTGGATTGTATCTAATTATTTAAAAATAAGTTTTATTAAGAATATTATTTATCAGGTTTTAATACCGATTTTGTTTTTCATATTAGTTCAGTTTTCTCAATTTTTATTATTCTTATTTTTCACGGAAAGAGGTATTAATTTTTTTCTACTATCTGGTTTTGTTTATACTATTGTAACCGCTATTTCATTGTATTTCTTTCCAAGAGTTTTTGGTATAAGCCAAATTGATTTTGACAATGGTAAGTTGCGAATAAATGAGCTATCTAAAAAATATTTTTTTAAAAAAGTTTGATAGGAATATGCTGATAGAAATAAGTTATTTAATCAAAGATTGACAGGATAAAAAAATGAATTATGACTTTAATAAGTTTGATGAATATGGCTATGTTTTATTAAAGGGTCTAATTGATAAAACTTCAATAACAGAAATTCTTAAGCATATGGATTCAACATTTCCAGATTATGATTCGGGCAAAATAAAGGAACTGACGAGAAAACATGAGCTTTATGCAAATGACGTATCTTTCGATAAAATCAATAAGGTTCGATATGACGGAATTCCTCTAGAGCATCGTCTATATCGAGGTGAAGGAAGTCCAAAGTTGATGGACACACCAAATGTCTTTTTTGGCAAAAGAGTTAGTCAAAATATCAAAGATATCCCATCCAAAATGGATAAGTATTTGTTTTCAGATACAATTCAAAATAATGTGAAGAAGGTGCTTAATACAAATAAACTAAATTTTCTTGAATGCTCAATGAATAGAGTTTTTCCAAAGTACCCAGGCGAAGGAAACACTTTGCATATCGATACATACGGATTTACATATAACGATAACAAAATATTGGACTCTTCTGAATTTTTTATAAATGTAATCACTTATTTGGATGGCACAAGTGCAGGAAGAAGTGCAACTAGATTAATTCCTGGCTCTCATAAAAGATATCATGAATTTAATAAAATAGCTGCAAAATCTTTAAATAAAAGCCCTAAAAAAAATTGCATTCATCAGCGTGAATTGGTTAAGGAATTAATTCCAATCAAAGAAAATGTTGTCGAAGTAATCGCAGATCCTGGCGATGTTTTAATTTTTCATTGCGGGCTAATTCATGGCGTGCCTCAGAATGCAACGGAAGATATAAGAAGCGTTATTATTCAAAATTTTTCTAGGAGTACTGGCTATAAATTTGGAAAGCCTGTTGATACAAAAAATTATCAATTGTTAGTAAAAAGATTATCAGTTTTTGGTTTGGGCTACTATAGAGCAAATAATTTACGTATTTTCAAATCAAATGGAAAGTTGTTTTTAATAAAGAGGCTTAAATTAATCAATAAATTTTTTCGAAGTAAAATTATAAATAACATTAATAGTATTCCTAATAATAGAGCATCAAGAATAGACTCTATGCCCTATTTAAATATTGGATCAGGAAGAAATTGGGACGACCATCAAACGCTAGGACTTGATATTAATGGAGATGGTGAGGATATAGGTTATAAAGACACACACACTATATGTGATATTGATTTTGACCTTGGTAGCTTTGAAAATTTACCATTTGAGGATCATAGATTTAAAGGAATTTATACATCTCATTGTCTTGAGCATCTCAGAGAGGATTCTGTTAAACATATTCTCATAGAAAGTAAGAGAATATTGCAAGATAGTGGTTGTATTAGAATTGTATTGCCTGATTTAGAAAGGTATTTTGAAATGTATAACAATAAAAATCGTAGTTTCTTTTCCTGGATTGTCTCAAAGGGAGCCTATAGATATGATACTTGGTTAAGATTAGTTACTAGAGAATTTGCTGGAAATATTGTGGATAGATATGATGATGATGAGCTTTATTCAATGTATGAAAAAATTGGTTATGAAAAATTTATTTTATCTTTAAATAAAGAATCTAATGAATGTAAAGATAAAGCAAGAAATATACCTGGCGCTCATAAATCTTTTTGGGGCCCAAAAAAACTAATAAGCCTATTAAAAGAAATTGGTTTTTCAGAGGCTCAGGTAACATCAAGATTTGAAAGTAGAATAAAACATTTTGAAAATAAAAAAAATAAAAGGTTTAATAACACAAGACCACGAATAAGTTTTTATGTTGAGGCAGTAAAGTGATAATTTCAATATTATATTCAATCTTCATGAAACCATTTTTTCTGTTAAATAATTTTTTTATAACGAGGTTTTTTAATCCCAGTTTAAGGACTTATCTTTTTAATTGTGATGATAATAAGCAAGTTATTCTAGCAAGCCCTACTAGGCGCCAAGCAAAAAGATTTAAATCTACTTTGAGAGATGATAATAATTTTTTTAAAACACTCGATATCGCTTTAGAGCCAGTTCAGGGCAATATATGCATTGATATAGGCGCAAATGTCGGATACTGGTCAATGGCTTTTAACAGGTATCTGTCTAGAGATAAAGTGATTTTCTCAATTGAGCCTGAAAGGAGAAATTTAAATATTCTTTCTTATAATTTACGAAAGGAAAAAGACATTTCAATTTTTCAAACAGGTTTAGGTTCTAAGATTGAAAGTAAGTCTTTTGGTATTCCAGAATATCATAAATTAAGGGGCGGTGAGCATAGCCTTAATACAGGAAATATGAGCATATATCATAGTGACCAAAAATCAGATAGAGTAAGGCTTACAAGTGTTGATAAACTTGTAGATGGATTTTCAAGCAATAATGACAAAGTTTTTTTAATAAAAATTGATGTTGAAGGCTATGAAATGGATGTAATGCTGGGTATGCAGCAATGTATTGATGTTCACAAGCCAGTTGTAATCTTAGAAATTAATCCAGATACACAAAAGCTTGCTAAATATGATTTAAGGGAATTACTCAGTTTACTTGACCAATACATGCTTTTTATCCCTGTAAATGTTGATTTTAATATTGATAAAAATGGCTTGCCTAGCCATTCTATGAATATGATTCTATCTCCAGAAATTATTGAACCTGATGTTCTAGAGTTAATGGGGTATGTAAAGTGTTCTTTACTTAAATAATAAAATGAGAAAACCTATAGAAAAAGTTGATAAGTCTCTTATAAGAAGTAAAGAAATTGAAGCGGCAACTTTCTTTGTTATATTGAGGTATATCATTAGTCAATTAATTGAAGAAATTAAGTCTGGACTGACATATCTATCTTTTTTCATGCTTGACTCAAAAAGCAGAAAAATTTTATGCCAGGTAAGAAGAAAAGGCTTTTTAATTATTAAGAATTATGAATTTTTAGAAGATATTGATACAATAAATAGAAATTGTGATGAAGCAAAAGAAGGTGTGACAGATGTATTAAATTTGCCAGGATCTATAAGATTCAAACGATTAGAAAAATTTAGTTCATTTTTTGAAACTTTTCGAAAAGAAGCGTATTTTAAAAAATTAAATTTTTTTTATACTTTTAGATTATCAAATGCAGTAACAATGTTAAGCGAAACTAGAGCAGAAGATTTAAAAGGCAGAAGTATAAGTAGTGATGATTTTTTTGCAGACTATCCACATTTTGACTTGTTCAAGAGACAATTTAAGGTTGCTGTTGCACTTACCAACATTAAGGATGTTAATGGCCCTACAGAATTCATACCTTATTCCTCAGGTTATAAGACTGAAGTTTTTAGGTCATATTTAAGTAGTTGGTTATCATTAAAAAAAATTGTGATTGGAGGTAAGCCGTTCCTTCCTGAAAACTACTATTCAAAACTTAAGAAAAAGTATGGATCAGAATTAATAACTATGGAGAAGGGTGATATTCTAATTTTTGATTCAAGAAATTTTCATAGAGCTACACACTTATCTAAAGGGTTTAGAAAAATTCTTTGGCTGTATTATTAAATATTAATGCTGTAATGATAGAAAAATTAACAAATTTATTAGGAGGTATCAATGGCAAAAATAATTGCTGAAATAGGCTGGAATCATATGGGAGACATGAAGCTTGCAGAAGATATGATTTCTAGTGCGGCTGAGAATGGAGCGGACTATTGTAAATTTCAAACTTGGTCTGAAGATAAGTTAAAGCCTGGTCTATGGGATACAGATGGTCGAAGAGAGATATACAAAGAGGCCCAACTTTCTGAGGATGATCACCATTTTCTAAAAGAGGTCTGTTCAAAACACTCAGTTGAATTTATGACTTCTGTCTTTAATAAAAATGATTTACCAATGCTCGAAAGATTAAATATGGATATTATTAAGATACCAAGTCATGAGGTTCATAATATCGAATTAATTCAAGAAGCCGCAAAACTATTTGACACAATTATTGTTTCTACTGGAGCCTCTAAATGGGATGAAGTGATCAACATTGTTGAAAAAGTGGAGAAAAGACAACTTATATTAATGCATTGCGTTTCTACATATCCATGTCCTTTTAATCAGGCAAATTTTCCTAGAATAGATTTTTTAAGAGAAAGTTTTGATGTAAGTGTTGGATATAGTGGCCATTGTGAGGGAATTGAGGATGGTATTGCTGCAGTGAGTAAAGGTGTGGACTTTGTTGAAAAACACTTTACAACTGATCAAAATCTTCCAGGAAGGGATAACAAATTTGCAATATTGCCAGAACAGATGAAAAATCTTAGTCAATTTAGAGACCATTTCTTGGAAATGAAAATTGACTTAGGTAAAAACTTGCAAGAATGTGAGATGGATACTTTTCAAAATTATCGAGGAAGATGGTCAAAAGATGGCTAAATTAAAAAAAACTGTGTTCTCTATTATCATTCGAACAAAAAATGAAGAAAAGTGGATTGGTCATTGTTTAGAGGCAGTCTTTAGTCAGAAGATTGATGCTGATTTAGAGGTAGTGATTGTTGATAATAACAGTAATGATAATACAGTTGAAGTTGCTAAGAGATATCCAATTAAAAAACTTGTTGAAATTAACAAATTCTTTCCTGGTAAGGCGATAAATAAAGGGATTATTGCATCAACTGGAGATTATATTGTTTGTATATCTGCCCACTGCATTCCAAAAAATGAAAATTGGCTCAAAAAGCTATATCAAAATCTTGAAAATAATACTGATATAGCCGGAGTTTATGGTCGACAACTTCCAGTATGTTTTACAAGTGATTTTGACAAAAGAGATTTGCTTATTACATTTGGTAGAGATAAAAAAGTCCAAATTAATGATTATTTTTTTCATAATGCAAATAGCATGTTTTCAAGAGATATTTGGAGTCAATTTCCTTTTGATGATTACTCTTCAAATATTGAAGATAGGATTTGGGGCAAAAAGGTTATTGAGGCTGGATATAAAATCGTTTATGAGCCTGATGCTGCTGTTTATCACCATCATGGCCTACATCAGCATGAAAACTCAACAAAAAGAGCAAAAGGTATAGGCACTATTCTAGACAAAATTGATAAAGATATTGTGGGAGATTTACCGGCAACTTTGAAGCCTGAAAATACTAATATTGCATCAATTTTGCTTGTGAATAGCGAGATAGAGGAAAATTCAGTAGATTTTAAATTACTTTCAATAGCTGTTAAGGAGCTTAAACTTAGCCTATTTGTAAATTCTATTTATATTGTTGCAAATAATCAAGAAATCGCAACTTTGCTTGATATTCATTGGATCGATAGAAATAGATTAATCCTTAATGAAAGAGAGGTAAATGTGGAGAAATTACTTGCATTTTCCTTAGGGCAGATTGAAATTACTAGTTCATATCCCGATTCAATTCTTTATGTTAACCATAACTATCCATTTAGACCAAAAAATCTATTTGATGAAATAATTATCGAGATGCAATATAAAGGTTTTGATTCAGTTTTCCCATGTTTTGTCGATTATGGTCATTATTGGAAGTTAGATGAAAATAACAATTTCTCTCAAATTGATTCATCTATGAACTCAAGAATTGACAGAGAGCCAACCATGAGGGCATTATATGGCTTAGGCTGCATTTCTTCTTCAGTAGGCATCAGAAAAGGAAGACTTGTTGGAGCTAATGCAGGGATTCATTCTTTAAATAACTTTAAGTATACAATTAATATTCGTGATGAAGGGTCACAAGAAATTATTGAAAAATTTTTATGAAAGATGCTCTCAAAAAAACTCGAATATTAGGCATTACTTTAGCTCGGGGCGGCTCTAAATCTGTCTTGGAGAAAAATATAAGGCCAATTTCAGGAATTCCTTTGATTGGTTATACGATAAGTGAAGCATTAAAGAGCCAATTTTTGACACGCTATATAGTTTCAACCGATTCTAGCAAAATACAACAACTAGCAATTAAATACGGCGCAGAATGCCCATTTATAAGGCCAAAAGAGTTCAGTACGGATGAAGCAAGCTCTGTATCAGCTCTTCAACATGCAGTAGACTGGATTGAAGATCAAGAAGGTGAAGCTTATGATTTTGTTGTTGAGCTTATGTGTACCAATCCGATGAAAACAGTTGAAGATATAGACTCTTCTATTGAGAAGTTGATTACTACAGGTGCTGATTCTGTAATTGCAGTTCATGTTCTTGAAGATCATCACCCTGCAAGAATAAAAAAAATTGTAAATGATAAAATTGAGGATTTTTGTATTCAAGAGGTTCCAGAAAGTCGTAGGCAAGATCTCAAGCCAAATGCTTATATTCGAAGTGGTTCAATATATGCGTTAAAACGAAATCATTTGATGATCGACTCTAGGAGATATGGCTCTGAAAATAGTAGGCCTTATATACTTCCAGTTGACAGAGCAGTGAATATCGACACTGAAATCGACTTTTTGATTGCTGAAGTTTTGATTAAAAAATCGAAATATAACTACATATTAGATAATAATGATAAATAAAATATTAGTAATCACTCCTATTAGGCATATATCTGGTGTTTCTCAAACTCTTAAATCGATTGGTGAGGTTACATTTTTTGATGACCCTTCAGCAGAACAAGTAGAAGATGTTATTCACAAATATGATGCCATCTTTACTAATCCAAACAAGTCCAAAGTATTTATAGGAAAAGAAATTCTTGATAAAGCTACTAAATTAAAGGTTATTTGCACGGCCTCAACAGGAACTAATCATATTGATAAAAATTATGCACTAGAGCTCTCAATTCCAGTTATATCTATAACTGAAGAAAGAGAAGTTATTAATAAAATTAGTTCGACTGCAGAATTAGCTTTTTCACTTACTTTAGCTGGGTTGCGGCATATAGTGAATGGTCATGTGTCGGTTTTAGAGGGGGGCTGGGATTACGAAAAATTTATTGGTAGGCAAATGAATTTTTTGACCATTGGAATAATTGGTTTTGGAAGACTAGGAAGTATTTATGCTAACTACTGCAAAGCTTTTGACTCAAGAGTATTGGTTTATGATCCTTACAAAAAAGTAAAAGAAGAAGGCATTGAGCAGTTAGACTCTCTAAATAAAGTTATCAATAATTCAGATGTTATTGCAATTCATGTTCATGTTACAGAAGAGACTCTAGGTATGATTAATGCTGAGTGTTTTAACAATATGAAAAATGATGTACTTATAGTTAATACTGCTAGAGGAGATATGATTGATGAAAACGCTCTTGTAAAATTTTTAAAGGAAAATCCTAAAGCTAGAATAGCAACTGATGTTCTTGAGAATGAAGTCCGTAACAGACTTGAAAGTCCTTTGTTAAGATATTCTCGTTTGTCAAATCAAGTAACTATTACGCCTCACATTGGTGGAATGACGAGAGAAGCGCAAGAAATTGCTTATGGTCATGCTGCTAAATTGCTATTAAACTTTTCAAGATCTTAGTTAATTTTTTACAAATTTATTTATGTCTAAAGTAATTCTATTATTTAAACGTCAATTTAGAACTATCTTTAAAGGTAGATTAGCTTATTTCATTTATAAATTCTTATATAAATTCATTAATAAATCTGAAAAGACCGCAGACAGATACTATAAATCAAAATATGAATATCATTTTTTAAGTGGAGATTTAATTAAGGCAATTTCATCAAGAGTTAAACAAATGATTTTTTATGAACAGTCGTCAAATGTATACAATAAACAGGGAGCTCAAAATTATTTGGATATTATTAGGGATGATAACCTTACAGAGATTCTAGAAATTAGTGATTTTAGAAAAGCATATCTAAAAAACAGACCAAAAATGAACAATCTAATTGGTGATAGTGAGGCTAATAATATAAATGTTTTATTTTTGGGACCAGCCTTTTCTCCATCTTCTAAAATAAGTTTTTCAAAGTATGATTATGTTGTCTTAAATAAACCACCAATAAATAATGGGTTAAAGATTCCAACAAAAAAAATTATTATTATTCTTAATAATCAATGGAGTACAGGGGTATTTTCCGATAAAACAATGCTATGGATTAAAAATAATGATTTTTCCAGAATATTTACACCAAACAACTTGGGTTTAAATAATAAAAAAATAATTGAATTCAACAATAATTTTAATTATTGCTCGGCCTCTCCAATGGGCTTACAGCGGGCACTATTTTTAATATTAAAGAATATAAAACCAAAAAATATTGATATTCATGGGTATGACTTCCAATTGAGTGATAATCCTTATAATAGCTGGTATCCAAGTGGTTTAACATTCTTTTATAAGGATTATTATTCGGGGTGGCTAGATTCAAATATGCAACATGATTTTCTCTTTAATTTTATGTTTGTAAAAAAAATAAAGCAGCAGTATAAGCAAAAAATTACTGGAAGCATTACACCTTATTTAGATATGAACATAAAGGAAGTTATAAA